>Ga0105053_10001530_pt1 | contig 37037 bp, 19 predicted proteins | sample BON01_FD_78093 | JGI IMG/M metagenome (GOLD analysis project Ga0105053, IMG submission 78093) | Freshwater microbial communities from Lake Bonney liftoff mats and glacier meltwater in Antarctica - BON-01 | ecosystem: Environmental > Aquatic > Freshwater > Ice > Glacier meltwater | place: Lake... | reverse complement strand
GGTGAGCGGGTGTCGGCAGGGGAGTGTGTGCGTGGGCAACAAAAGCGTTGCGTCGAATGCAACTGGCGAGGCGTTACGTGATGGGCACGCTCGTGGCCCCGCCCGCCCCCGCCCCCCCCCCCCCGCCCAAACACACGCGCTGCTGCCACTCACATGCACTTGGTCAGGTCGAGGTCGTAGCGCGTCGTGCGGCGGCTCCCGTCCTCGCGCTCCTCCGCCTCGATCGTGATGGCCTGCGCGGGGCACACCGCCTCGCAGAGCTTGCATGCGATGCAGCGCTCCTCTCCAGAGGGGTAGCGGCGGAGCACGTGCTCGCCGCGGAAGCGGGGGCCTTGGGCCGTCGTGTTTTGGTGTCGGTTGGTGGGTGGGGTGGCGTAGTTGTTTGGGGAGGAGAGGGTTGGGTGGGTGGTTGGGATTGATTAGTTAGGGGGAAGGAAGGGACGGGAGGAGGGAGAAAAGGCGCCGGCGTCTTGTTTCACAGGGGGCAGGGGCCGCCGCAGCGCCAGGAAGAAACAAACAGGATGGGTGACTCACTGATGGCGCCCTTCTCAAAGGGGTAGTTGATCGTCAGCTTGGGGTCGAAGAAGGCCTTGAGCGTGTACGCCATGCCGCGGAAGACCTCGGTCACGAAGAGCGTGCTGGCGCTGTCGTCGAGAACGGCGCTGACGCCGCGCGGCGCCTTGCGGAAGGTCGGGTCGTCGATGAGCTTGTCTGTTTTTGTTTTTGGTTTTTTGGTTTGTTTTTGAGCGGTCGTTGTTTGATTGGTGTCGTGTGTGAGTGCTTGAAGGAGAGGGGTAGGGGGAACTTGGGCGGGACGCAGGAGGGCCCGAGGGCAAAAGAGCGGCGGCGAAAGGGGCGTCGGCAACGGGCCCCCCGCCGACCGGCGCGCGCGGTTGTCCTTTTCGAGACTAGGACGAGCACGCGGCAGACTGCGCGCGGCCGACGCGGCCTGTCCTCTCGACACCGCCCCGCCTAATCACCTCGCTCCGTGTTGACGTCGTAGTGGTTGTACACGCGGTCGGACGCGTCCGAGCCGCTCTGTAGGACCTGCTGCGAGTAGGCCGCGCGCTGCTGGTGCTGCGCGCCGCCGCAGCCGAGCGCAGCAGCGGCAGACGCGGCGCGCCCGGACGTGCCCGCCACCGCGGAGGAGGCGCGGAACGCGGCCGCGAGCGCGGCGAGCGGCAGCATGGTGCTCTTTGAAGGAGAGGGGGGGTTTCGCTTTGGGATCTGGTGCGTCTCCTTCGTGACTGTTTGTCCCTTTGTCTCCCTCTGGTTGTTGTGCTTTTGTGCGAGAGATGGACGAGGCGCGCTGGTGAGATTGCCGAGTGGCGTAGCGTGTGTGTGTGTTTGCGTGTGGGCAGAAGATAGTTGCTACTCCGAGAGAGCGCGCGACTTGATGAGGCCGTGACGCCGCGCGCTCGGCGGCGCCGGCGCCGCCCCAAGCACGCGTGCGGGCGCGTCGCGTTCCTCCAAATATCGGGCGCGCCCGGGCAGCGCACACACGCACCGCACCCACATCCCGCCCTCTCTCGTCGACCCCATCATCATAACAAAGGAACAACACACGAAACGTCCCCTCCTCCCCTCCCCTCCTCCCCTCCCCTCCAAAAAAAGGTCTCGCGTTCGCGCGCCCTTCTCCCTACTCTCAAGCGCGACCGATTGGGGCGCGCGTGCAGCCTCCTGTTGACGCCACCTCTCTGAAGACGATAAGGACGCGAGGCCCGCTAGTCCCCAGCGCCCCCCTCGACTCGGGTGGCGTCACGCAAACAAAACGAGAAGAGGACTTGCGACAACAAACGCGCCTCCCTCCCTCTTTGCGGGCAGAATAAAACACAGTCAAACACCACACGCCGGACGTCATGCGGTGGCTGCGCCGCGACCAGCGCAAGCAGGGAGCGGACCAGCAGCAAGCCGGCGCCGCCGCCCTTGTCAAGCGGAGCGTCGCTGGCGGTCGCGGCGCCGCTCTCGCCGTCTCGGCGACTTTGGCCGCCGCCGTCTGCGGCACAGACTCCCCCTCCCCGGAGCTCGACGCCGCCGTCCTCCGCGGCGAGGAGCCCTTTTCCCTCTCCGAGCCCTGCGTCTTCCGCGTCGGCAACCTCGGCGCCGACGCCTACTGGGAGTGGGTCCACCGCCCCGTGGCCGGCGCGCCGCGCTTCTTCCGGCGCGGGTGGGCCGAGGCTTGCTCAAAAACGGCCTGGTGGGTGGTGCCGTGCGTCTGGCTGCCCGTGGCGCTGGTCGTGTCGCTCGCGGGCGCGCGGCACAGGAGCTGCGCGCTGCCGCGCCCGCCCCCGGACTGCGCCGCGCCCGTCGAGTGGTCCCTCTCCGGCGTCCTGTTGCAGGCGCGCGCCGCCGTCCTGTCCTTCCCGCCGGCCGCCGTCGCCTGGCAGCTGGCCGGCGCCGCCTTTTGGCAGCTCATGGAGTACGACATCCACCGCTGCCTCTTTCACGGCAAGTTTCCCGGGTACTGGGGCCGCACCCTTCACTTCCTCTTCCACGGCACGCACCACAAGTACCCCCAGGACGGCCTGCGGCTGGTGTTTCCCCCCGTGGCCGGCGCCCCCGTGATGCTTTCGATCTTCGCGGGCATGGTCGCCTGCCTGGGTTTGACCCGCGCCTGCTCGTTCGGCGCCGGCACGCTCTCGGCCTACGTGGCGTACGACTGCTTCCACTACGCGTGCCACCACGGCGGGCGGGGGGCGTGGCCGCGGGTTCCTGTTCTCGGCGCGCTCAGGCAAAGGCACGCCCGGCACCACTACCACGGGGAGCACGGCGAGGGGTTTGGCGTCACGACCTTGTTCTTCGACGTGCTGTTTGGGACGCTGGGCGCGCCCGTGGTGGACGGGCTGCGCGGGGACGGGTGGTTTTCGCGGCGGCTGATGGGCGCGGCGGCGAGGGCCAAGGCGGCCTGAGGCGATGATGGCGCCCCACGCGCTCGCGAGGTTCTTCCGGTTTTTATTTTCTTCTTCCCTGTTCGTCCCCCCTCACCGCCTTTTGTGTTGAATGAGAGGCAGAGAGAGACCTGTGTCTTTTTTCATCCCTCTCCTTAGTCCTTTTTTGACTTGACTTTGACGATTGCAGAAACGCTATCTGATCGCTCGCCGTCGGCGCGGCGGGGGGTGCCCTCGCTCGCTCACCGCCCGGCGCGCGCGATCGCCGCGCGCCGCTCCTCCTGCCCTCACTCGCGTGTCACTCAGTATTCTAGCCTCGCGCGGCGCACCCTTCGCTGGCATGCATCCCCAGCCAGCGCGCGCGCGCGCAAAAAAAAAAAGCTGCGCCGCCTCTCCAACGTCGCCCCGTCTCGCGCGCGCCGCCCCCCCTCCTCCTCGATCAAACACACGCACACACACACACATCGGGATAGATCCTTCCAAGCACACCACTCCTCATGAAGACAAAAAGAGAGGGCGCTTTGGGGGGGGGGTTCAGATTCGGGGTAGACGGCCAAAGTTTAACAAGGTATGTTGGGCTGGCCGCCGCTCGAGCAAAAAGGGCTCGATCACCGCGCTCATCATGTGAATAAAACCAGCGACCCCTTGCGGGGTTGCTTGGAAGGATCTGAGCGGCGGAGGCGAGGGGGGAGCGCGACGGCCTTGGGGGATGCGGCGGCGGCGCGCGGCGATCGCGTATCCGGCCCGCTCTCGCGTCGTCGTCGTCGAATTCGTCGTCGTCGATCGGTGCCGGTTCGTTCATTGCCGCGTCCCCCTCTCCCGCCAACAATCGTCCATTGGTCGCAGCTGGCTTCGCATAGTGTGAGACTCATCCTCCCGCCATCTCTCTCTCCATTGTTGGCCGAAGAAGGCGCCTTCTGCGGACCAAAGAAGCAAAGCGGGGGGCAAAGAGGAGGAGGATGAGATCGCGCGCGCCATCCTCGGCAGCAGGGGCGAGGCGGGCAACACGACCAGGAGGAGCATCACCACCATCAGCACTAGCAGCAACAGTGGGACGAGCAGCGACAGCATCCGCGTCAGTTTCGAGTTCAGCGGCCTGGCCCATCGCTGGCGCAGTGCGCGCCCGCCACGTCGCGCTCACCCCTCGGCGCCGCATCGCCGCTCTCCCCGACGCTGCCACCCCCGCCCCCGCCGCTGCCGCTGCCGCTGCCGCTGCCGCTGCCGCCCCCGCCCGCCCCAAGGTCCTCATCGCCCCCGCCTTCTACCTCGACGCGTCCGTCTTCCGCCCGCTCTGCCGCGACCTCCGCGCCCGCGGCTTCGACGCCGCCATCGCCCCCGTCCGCTGGTACCACTGGACGCCGACGCTCGGAGGCCGCTCGCAGCGGCCCGTGCTCGACCGGCTCGACTGGGCGCTCGAGGACCTCTGCTGCGCTCCTGGCGCGGCGCCGGTCGACCCTCGCACGCTCGAGCTGCCCGCGCGCGCAAGCTTCTACGGCCCGCTCGACTTCCTGCGCGAGATGCGCGACCCCTCCTTGGGGGCGCGCCCGCTGGGCCCGGCGTCGTCGGTGCCGGGGGCGCCCCCGCCGCCGGGCTCGGCCGCGGCGGGCGAAGGCGACAAGGCGGCCGTCGTCGCGTCGTCGGCCGGCGACAAGGCAGCCGTCGTCGCGTCGTCGGCCGGCGGCTGGATCTGCCGGATCCTGCTGGCCGGCGCGGACGCAACACCCTACGGCGGGCGCGCCTACGAGGGCGCCGCCCGCCGCGTGCACACCCTGGTCACCCTGGGCACGCCGCACTACTCGTCCGAGCCCGTGACCCGGCGCAACCTCGATTGGGTCAACGGCAACGTGCCGGGATGCTTCCGCAAAGGGCTGCGGTACGTGGCGGTCGGCGCCGGCGGCGTCGGCGGGCGCGAGCTGCTCGCCGGCCTTAAACTCGGCGACTTTGCTTACGAGTCGTACAAGCTGTGCAGCGGCGACGGCCTGGACGACGGCGACGGGGTGACGCCGCTCAGGTGCGCGCTGGCGCTCGAGGGCGCCGCGATCGTGCGGCTGGACGGCGCCGCGCACACGCCGCCGCTGTTTGGCGCGCGGAAAAAGGCCGACTGGTACGGGGAGGGCGCCTTCTTGGAGGCGTGGGTGGGGTACCTGCAGCCGCCGGCCGCCGGGTAGGGACGGGGTCGAGGTGGGGGGGGGGGAAGGGGTAAGGCGGGCTGGAAGCAAGATCGCGGCCGCTTTTGGTCGCTGATCCCTCGTCTCTCGTCGTCCCCCCCGTCGTTCACCGCGTCCTCGCCCATCAATTTTGTGTTCTTTGCTTTTCTTCTTCTTCTGGTCGTCTCAATATAAACTCAATAAGCGCGTTTGTTTCGTTGCGCGGGGCCTGTTGGAAGAAGTCGTAAACACACCACCCCGTGTTGTTGTTTACAAGTGCCTCACGATCACGATGACGAGCATCACCGCGATCATCGCCAGCAGCGCCGACACGCACACCGCCGCGCCGCCCTTCCGCTGCGAGCGCTCGGCCTTGACCAGCTCGCGCACGCCCTCGTCCACCTTGACGGCCGCGCCCGTGATGTTGACGTCCACGCGGTCGAGCATGGTCCCCTGCTCGACCACGAGGGTGGACAGGTCGCGCATGATCTGCGCCAGCTCCGTGATCGACTCGACCACCTGCACGATCTCGGCGTCGCGCTCGTGCGCGAGCGCCTCGCTGTGCAGAAGCACCGCCTGCTGCTGCTGCTGCTGCCCGTGCTGCTGCCCGTGCTGCTGCTGCCCCCACGCCAATCCCCCGCCGCCCGCGCCGCCGCCCGAGCGCTCCAGGTCTTCCGCCAGCAGGCCCATGGTCGACCCCTTCTCCAAGCCGCGCTGCGCCTCCATGCGGTTGAGGAAGCGCGTCTCCTCCCTGCGGAACTCGACCGACAGGCGGAACAAGTGCTGCGCCAGCTGCCGCTGCACCTGCAGCCGCACGCCGCCGTCGTCGCCCTGCTGCTGCGGCTGGGGCCGGCCCGCCGCCGGGGCGTCGGGCCGGCCGAGGGCGCGGATCTCGCCGTCAAGGCGGCGGAACGAGAGCTGCACCTCGCGCGTGAGCGCCTCGGCCGCCTGCGCGCCGCTGCTGCCGCCGAGGCCGCCACCGCCGCCGCCGTCCCGCCCGCCTGCTCCGCCGCCGCCGACCGGGCCCGCGCCGCCAAAGCTCACGAGCAGGGCCTTGGCGTGGGCTTCCCGCAGCTGCGCCAGGCGGCCGCGGAGCGCGGCCATCTCGGCCTGGACGCGCTCGGAGCGGCTGACCCACCCGGGCAGCGGCGGCGTGGCGGCGGCGGCCGGGGGCGAGAGATGGGCGCCGCCGAGCGCGCCCATCTCTACGTCGGCGCCTCGTCCGTAGCCACTGCTGCTGTCGTTGCGGTTGGCGCCGTTCAGGAGCTTGGCCGTCGGCCGGTCGGTGTACAGGCTGTTGGTGGTTGTTTTTGTTGTTGATGGGGGTGGTGGGGGTTGGGGCAGAGTGAGACGAGGGCGGCGGCGTTTCGCGCTCTCTCTCGCCGAACGCCGCATCGCGTCCGAGCGAGAAACCGAAAAGCAAACTCCGACTCACCCCTCATCCGCGTGTATGGCGCCCCGCGCGCGCCGAGCATCGCTGCGCAGCTTGATGAACTGCGACGTGAGGCTGCGCGTCGTCCCGATGGCCACGGTCGTCCCGCTCATCGTCGCCCTCCTCCTTCGCCCCTTGCTCCTTTTCGTAGCTCTGCGCGCGCGCTCTCTCTCAATTGGTCACGACCAACCGATGCGGGCGATGGCTCGGGCCCGAGCGGAGCCTGCAGGCGCTGTGTGACGTGCGCGCGCGCGCGCGCGTGGATTAGAGGTCCCCCGGTCTGCGTGTCGCAAGCAGGTGCACAAGAAGGGCCGTGCGCCAAAAGCGGGTTGCTCGCTGTTGGCAGGTGTTTGTGTGTTCACAGCTTCGAGGGTTGCTTGTTTGTGCGACGCGTGCGCTGCGTGTACGACTGGATGGACGGGGACGGCCGGCGTGGGAAGAGACGCACGCCGTTTTGGTTTGCGCGAAATTCGCGCCGACGCCGCGCCCCTCGTTGGCACTCACCCCCGAACGCGGAACGCGCCACTCCGCCCACAAAGACAAAAAAACACGGAATCTTGACAAGGCGCGAGAAGACGCTACAAGGAGGCTGGTGTCCCCCTCAGCCCGACCCACTCAGCGCTTGGACGGCAGGCCGCCCCACGCGCCCGCTTTCTTCGCCGGCGCTGCCGCCGCCGCCTCCTTTGCCGCCGCCGCCTCGGCCGCCGCCTTCCGCTTGAGCGCCTCGGCCTCGCGCTTGCGGAACTCCGGGTCCGCCAGCCGCTGGAAGATCAGGGTGACCTTGGTCCCGCCGTCGATCGGGTCGAGCGGGTCCTTGCGCATGCGGTGGTTCAGGCACATGCCCACCACGCGGCTGATGTCCTCCTTTGTCACCCGAAGCCGCGCGTTCGCGGACTTGCCCTCGGCGCACCCCTCGAGCGCCACCAGCGCCCTGGCCGCGCGGTTGACGACCAGGTCCCCGCGCAGGCCGTCCACGTCGGCGCGCGAGCACACCTCGCTAATGAGCAGCTGCAGGTCGGCGGGCATCTCGACTTGGCGCAGGCGCCGCCGCGCGCGCTCGAGCTGCGCCGCGAGCGCCTCCGTCTCCTCGCGCACGCTCTCCGCAAACGCGTCCGGGTCGGCCTCGAACGCCAGGCGGTCGAGCACCATGGCCGTGCGCTCCTCCGTGCCCACCAGGGTGCCCACGCTCACGGACAGGCCGAACCGGTCCAGCAGCTGGGGGCGGAGCTCGCCCTCGGCTGGGTTGCCGCTGCCGATGAAGATGAAGCGCGCGGGGTGCACGATCGACACGCCCTCGCGCTCGACCGTGTTGACCCCGCCCGCGGCGGCGTCGAGCACCACGTCCACGAGGCCGTCGTCCAGCAGGTTGACCTCGTCGACGTAGAGCACGCCGCGGTTGGCCTTGGCCAGCAGGCCCGGCTCGAACGCCTTGACGCCCTCGGACAGCGCCTTTTCGATGTCGATGGTTCCGCACACGCGGTCCTCCGTGGCGCCCAACGGCAGCTCCACCAGCGGGGTGCGGCGCTTGACCGAGGGCAGCGTCTCCCCCGCGCGGAAGCGCGCGAGCGCGTCTGGGCCCATGAGGTCCGGGTCGGTCGGCGAGCTGTTGAAGGCGTCGCCGTCGACGGCGTCGAGGTCGGGCAGCAGCTCGGCGACGGCGCGCACGGCGACCGACTTGCCCGTGCCGCGGTCGCCCATGATGAGGACGCCGCCGACGTTGGGGTCGACGACGTTGAGCAGGAGGGCGAGCTTCATGCCCTCCTGGGCCTGGAGGCGCACAAAGGGGAAGGCGCGCCGGGCGTTGGTGTCGGCGGCGGCGGCGAGGAGGTCGGCCGTGGCCGAGGGCGGGCGGGGCAGCGGCGGTGCGGCGGCGCGGCCGCGGCAACCGCGACGGCCGCAGAGGGGCACGGCGGCGGTGGTGGCGGGGCGTCCGCACGCTGCCACGGCGCGCTGCCGGAGCTGCTGCATGACGTGGTGCGTGGTGTGGTCGACAGAGCGTGTCGTCGCGCTCGACAAGGAACTTGAAGCGCGCGTCAGAAGAGGGGAGGAAAAATCGTGTGTGCTTCGTTCGCGGCCCCCGCGTCGTTGGCTGACGATCGTTTGGCGTCAGACTGGCGCGGGTCCGCAAGATGCGCGATGAATTGAGCGCGTGGAAATGGTCGGTTGGATCGGGAGGGGGAGTTAAGCGCGGGGGAGGGGGATTTTGTCTTGAGATGAGGGGGGGCGGCCGCCCGAACCGGCGACGGCCGCCCGCCCCCCCCCGCCCTCGCCCCCAGTCGGACCCGACTGCCCGCCCCCCCCCCTCGCGCAATGGCACAACAACAAACAGACTGACGTATTGATTTTTTCATTTCACTAGAAAGCGTTGCTCTCACGGCCTCACGCCGTCTTTGCCTTGCCCCCGCTCCCCCCGCCCCCGGCGATCGAAAAGTCGGCGCGGTTGTAGAGCGAGAGCGACGCGAAAACCAGGCCGTACGCAAAGACCAGCAGCAGGGGCTTGCGCAGCATCTCGTACGGCGGCAGCGTGTACTCGACCGTCAGGCGCGACGCGCGGTGGTCCGGCACGGCGTTGGGCAGCCGCAGCACCAGCACGGGGCGCCCGAGGCCGCCGGGCGTGTCCAGGTAGGTCCGCTTGCGCTCGAGCGACGCCGCCGCGTTGGGCGCCGAGGGGCAACTGTGCGCGACGTCGCGCGCGCCCTCGGGCAGCACCACGCGCACCTCGAGGTCGTCGGTCACCATGCCCTCGATGGGCGGGGGCAGGGCCACGCGCAGGCGCAGGCGGCCGCCGGAAGCGCCCTTGCCGCCGCCGCCCTTGCCGCCGCCGCCCTTGCCGCCGCCCTTGCCGCCCGCCGCCGCCGCGTCCCCCGCCGCGCCCCCCTCCTCCACCACCCTCGACAGCACAGAGTCGAGCGGCAGCGAGTATCCCAGCACAAAGTCGGCCTCCCACCCGCCGAGCATCGGGTAGCGCATGCCCAGGTCGACCACCACCCCGCCGCCCGCGATCGGCCGGCCCTTGCCGTCCCGCAGCTTGCCGCTGCTGCTCCCCGCGGGCAGGCGGTGCACCTCGCTCGTAGACACGTTTCCGATCTCGTCCCGAAAGTAGATCCAGCGCGCGCCGGGCGGCAGGCGCGCCCGCAGGTTCTCAAACATGTGCGGCCGGTGCGCCGTGCGGTCGCTGTAGCGGCGCCGGCTGAACTCGCCCGCGAGGGCCGGGCCGTCGTTGCGCACGAGGTAGGCCTCCTCGACGTAGGCGTTGCCCCAGTGCGAGATTTGGACCTCCCGCACGACCCTGGTCGCGCGGACGAGCGGCTCCTCCATCCGAAAGTGGACCGACAGGGAGGGCGGGGGCGCGCCCGCGCCGGCGCCCGCGCCCGCGCCCGCGCCCTCTCCGTTGCCGGCAGAGCGGGCGAGGGCCCCCCAGGGCTCGGTGGCGCCGGCGGGCGCAAACCTGAGCGCCGCGCCGCCGGCCGAGGACGAGGACGACGCCTTGAGCGCGCCGGTCGGCGCGCCGGGCGAGAAGGAGAGCGGCGTTGCCGGCGTGAGCGCGTCGACCGCCTGCGCCTCGACTCTGTAGGGCGACACGGCGCGCAGGGCGGCGTCGCGGAAAAGCACGAGCTGGGGCGCCTCCTGCGGGGCGGTCGCGGGCCGGGGCTCGAGCGCGCGCGCGAACGAGGCGTAGGCGGCGAGCTTGGCCTCCTTTCCGCCGGAGAGCGCCTTTTGGGCGGCGGCGCCGAGCGGGACCGAGAAGCAGCCGGCGGTGCTGCCCTCGCGCGGCGCGCCAAAGGACTGCGCGAGCTCAGCGTTGGAGACGCGCGTCCAGCCCGTGGCCTGGGCCTTGCTCTCGACCTCGAGCTCGAGGTAGGCCAGGCGGTCGGCCAGCAGGCGCGAGTAGCACAGGAGCACGCGCGAGGGCGGGGCGGCGCCGGCGGACGGCGACGCCGCGCGGGCGACGATCGCGTCGGACACGACGACGATCGGCAACTTTAGGTTGATCTGTTTTTTTGTGTGTGTTGATTTGGTTGGGTCGAGGGAGCCTGAGGGCGACGAGTCCAGGGGACGCGGTCGTCGTCGTCGTCTCTCACCCGCGGGCGGGCACTCGTCCTCCTTCGCGGCGATCCCCCGTCAAAACTGCCCCTCTCCTCCCCTCTCCTCTCCTCTCCTCTCTCTCACCGTCCTGTCGAGCTTCTTGAAGACCAGTCCTCCCTCCTCGACGGCCGCCGCCAGGGCCGATCCCGCCGCGAGCAGCGCGCACGCCAGGAGGAGGCGGGACCCTGGCCGCCGCCGCGCCATCTTGTGCTGCTGCTGCTGCTGCTACGCGAAAGCTTGCGACACTGCTTCTGTTTTTTTTCAAAGAGAAGAGGGAGAAAGAGAAGAGAGAAGAGCAACAAAGAGACTGTGATACGACGAGGCGCGCGCGGAAGAGTTGGCTAGGTTGCAAGAGGGGGCGGAAGCGCGATCATGAGAGCCTGTTCGTGGGGGCCGCTCCCACTGTTGCTGTTGGCCTCGCGCGCACCCTCGGCCGCCGCCCCTTTCAGCACCGCCGCCATCGCCTCGTCCAGCGACCGCCCGCCGTCCAGGAATCCCGCCGCGTCGGCCGTGGCCCACCCGCACCTCAGGTCCTTCACCTGCTGGTAGGGCATGAGCACGTAGCTGCGCACCTGCATGCCCCACGACGCGCGCACGGCGTCGCCGCGCAGCAGCGCCAGTTCGGAGGCGCGCTGGTCCTCCAGTGCCGCCAGCAGCTTTGCCTTGAGGCGCGCGAGCGCGATGGCGCGGTTGGCCTGCTGCGACCGCTCCTGCGTCGCCTTGACGGCCAGGCCCGTCGGCAGGTGCGCCAGGCGCACGCCCGACTCGACCTTGTTGACGTTCTGGCCGCCCTTGCCGCCGCAGCGCTGGAACGACCACTCGAGCTCGCGCTCCGGGATGACGAGCGCGTTGGCGGGCGAGAGCGCGCCGGCGCCGTTGCCGCCCGCCGCCGACGCCGCCGACGGGTGCAGCAGCGGCACGACCTCGACGCCCGCGAACGACGTCTGCCGCAGGCCCTTGGCGTTGAACGGAGACGCGCGCACCAGGCGGTGCGTGCCGCGCTCGCCGCGCAGCCAGCCGTACGCAAGCTCCCCCTCGAACGCCATCTCTACCGTTTTCACCCCCGCCTCCTCCCCCGCGATGCGGTCCTCGACCGTCACCCGGAACCCTCGCGCCGACGCCCAGCGGGTGTACATGCGCTCGAGCATCGCGGCCCAGTCCATGGCGTCGGCGCCGCCGGCGCCCGCCGTGATGGTCACGTGCGCGCCGAGGCTGTCGTGCGGGCCGCGCAGCAGCGCGCGGAGCTCCCATGCGGCCAGGCGCGCGGACAGGTCGCCGAGGCCCGCGAGCGCCTCGCGCACGAGCTCAGCCTGCTCGGACGAGGCGGCGGCCCCGTCGGCGGCCCCGTCGGCCTCGAGCAGCTCGAGCGCAAAGACGGCGTCCTCGACGGACGCCTCGAACGAGGCCAAGGCGGCGGCCGCGGAGCGCAGGGACGCTACCTCTGAGAGAAGCGCCTGCGCGCCGCTGTTGCCGCCGCCGCCGCTGTTGCTCCCGCCGCCACTGCCGCCGCTCTCCCACAGCTCGGGCGCGGCGGCGGCCTCCTCGCGCTCGGCGAGGCGCCGGCGCAGGCCCGGGGCGTCGGCGACGCGCAGGGCCTCGGCGACGCGCGCGCGGGCGCCGGCCAGCGCGCGACGGAGCGACCCGGCGCCGAGCTCGTCCTGAGGCCCGGCCGCAGGTTCGGCGGCGGAGGCGGCGGCGGCGGCGGCGTTGTTGGCGCGACCGGCGTCCGGGCGAATGCTGCTGCGGGCGTGGTGCGGGGCGCTGGTCGACGCGAATGTGGGCGGCGGCTGCGTATGTGGCGCGGAGAGGGCAGGGCGCTTGATGGCGGGCACGAGCAGCGCAGAAGGCAGGGGGCGGCGTGCGAGGGCGGCCGCGCGCGCCAGGAGGCCACGTGCCGCGGACATGTTACTTATGTCGTTGATCGCGATTGGTGATTATTGAAAGGTGGGTGTGCGCGGTCTGGGAGGGACGGCGAGCGATGTGAACGCGACAACGACGAGCGATGGAGGCGGCGAGACCGGATTCGAGCGTCGTCGGCGTCGCTTGCTCGCTTGCTCGCTCACGGTGCTTGACCACCCGCAGTGGCCCAACCACCAGAAACGCATGCACATCACTACCCGTAGACCCATCACCAAACCTCGACAAGGACAGACGATTAAGCACTTGGACCCCCGAAACCTTCCCTCGAACCTCCTGTCGACGAAGAAGAACTCAACCGCCCGCTTCGAGGGCAGAGAGAGGGGGACAGGCACGGCGCGCGCCTCTTCGAGGGCCAGGCCGGCAGCGTGCCGCGCCTAGGAGCACGATGGACCCGCGACGAGCAGCGGAGGCGGCGGCCGCGGCGGCGCGCGGGCCAGCGGCGGCGAGCGCCATCACCGCGCGGCGGCGCCGATCGCCGTCCTCCTCCGCCTCGCGCGCCCTCTTTCTCGCCCTGCTGCTCGTCCTCAGCAGCCCCTTTGCCGCGGTCGGCCAGGTCAGCAAGCCCGCCTCGCACGCCTCGCACATCTTCTCCCAGGCCCAGCCCGCCGGCGAGGGCGCCGTCGCGCACAACAAGTTCCTCGCCCGCCCGCCCATCCCGCCCGAGCGCCACGAGCCGCGCCGAACGTACGACGACGTCTCTGCCTCGGCCGCCGCGTGCGCGGCGGCGGCGGCGGCCGACGGCGGCGGCGGCGGCGGCAGCGGCGGCGGCGACCTGCCGCTCGACGTCGACGTGGCCTGGATGGCCACGGTGGGCTCGTCCGTGCACGCAACCCCCGTCATCACCGACCTGCACAGCGACGCGCGCAAGGAGGTGGTCGTGCCGGCGTTCGTGCACGAATTAGAGGCCTTGGAGGGCCCGAACGGCGCGCGCGGCGCCTCGGGCGCGGCGTGGCCGGCCTACCACGCCTCGACGCTGCACGCCGCGCCCGTGCTGGTGGACGCGGACGGCGACGGCACGCGCGAGATCGCCGTGGCCACGTACGACGGCGAGGTGCTCTTCTACCGCGAGTCGGGCGAGCGGCTCCCCGGCATTGTGGCGACGGTGCCGCGGCTGCGCGTGCGGCGGGACTGGTTCGCCGGCCTCAGCGACGACCCGGTCGACCACCTCCACCCGGACGTGAAGGGCGCCATGGCCGCGGCGCAGGCCGAGGCCGAGAGGCGCGGCCGGGTGGGGAGCTTCTTCGGGGGCGGGTCGGCGGACAGGCTCAAGCACGCCGCGGCGCTGGCGGGGTTGGCGGGGAAGCGCGGCGAGGCGGCCAAGGCGGCGGCAGGGGAGGCGGCCAAGGCGGCGGCGGCGGCGACACCGCCGCTCCAGGCGGACGCGGATGCGGGTGGCGGGGCCGCAGCAGGCGGCGGGGCGGCGGCAGAGGCGGCGTTGGGGGCCGCAGAGGCGGCGGCAGAGGCGGCGATGGCGGCGGCGGCGGCGACGCCGGCGTCTGCGGCGACGCCCGCTGCGGCCGATGCCGGCGGTGGAGCTGCGCATGCTGGTGGCGGTGGCGGACGGCGGCGGCTGATGCAGGTCGACGACCAGGCGCAGCCCCAGCTCCAGGAGCAGCACAAGCCGGCGCCGGCGCCGGAGAAAAAGGCCGAGGAGGCCGCCGGCGGCGCCGCGCATCAGGGGCACGGGCACGACCCGCGCCTCTCGGAAGAGGCCAACGCGTCCTACGACGCCCTGTTTGCCGACTACGGGCCCCACACGGACGCGGGAGGAGCGGGAGGTGGAGCAGCGACGGACGGCGGGGGGGTGTCGCACCTCGAGCGCGAGGGGGGGGACAAGGGCGCCGCGGCGGCCGACGCCGCGGAAGAGCTGCAGCAGCAGCAGCAGCAGGAGGACCCCCAGCTGCAGCCGGCCGCCGACGCCGCCCCCCGCGCCGCCCCGCCCGTGGACGAGTTTGGCGACCCCCTGCCCGCGGGCTTCGAGGCGAGCGACGCGGCCGCGGCCGACGGCCCTCTAAACGTCGCGCCCCGCGGCCGCGCCCCCATCTTTGACCGCGACCAGTGGGGCGACGAGGAAGGGTTTTTCCGCTCGGGCCAGCACTCGATCCTGGACTCTCCGCTCGACGACGACCCCGCCCACCACAAGGAGGACGAGCACGTGTGGGTCGACGCCCACATCCTAGCCACCCCGGCGGTCGGCGACATCGACGGCGACGGCCACCCCGAGCTCGTCGTGCCCGTGTCCTACTTCTTCGACCGGGCGCAGTACGAGGGCGACGCGCGATCGCGCGAGGTGCGCGGCCTCGACCTCGGCAAGTACGCGGCGGGCGGGGTCGTCGCGTTCTCGCTCTTCGGGCACCGCCACACGCCGCTCTGGTCGGCGCACCTCGACCTCACGACCGACGCCGCGCCCTTCCGCGCGAGCGTCTACTCCCCGCCCACGCTGGTCGACGCGGACGGCGACGGCGCCCTCGACGTGGTCGTCGGCACGTCCGTGGGGTTCGTGTACGTGCTCGACGGGCGCACAGGCGCCGCCAAGAGCGGGTGGCCGCGACAGATGGGCCCTGTGGAGGGTCAGGTCCTGGCCGCCGACGTCAACTCGGACGGCAAGCTGGAGCTCGTCGCGGCCGACACCCTCGGCAACGTGGCCGCCTTCGACGCGGCCACGGGCGCCGAGGTCTGGGAGCGCTACCTCGGCGCGCCGCTCCGCTCGGCGCCCGTGGCCGGCGACGTCGACGGCGACGGCGAGCTCGAGGTGGTGGTGGCGGCCTCGGACGGAAGCGTGCACTGCCTGCGCGGCTCGGACGGCGCCGACAAGCCCAACTTTCCGTACCACGCGGCGGGGAGGTTTGTGGCGCAGCCGACCATCCTGGCGCTCGGGCCCGAGGACTATGGCGGGGACGAGCTGCCGGGCGGAGGGGCGGCGGCCGGCGCCGCGCACGCGCGCGCCTCGGCGGGCGTCGGCGGCGGCGGCGGCGGCGGCCTCGCGCGCGCGGGCGGCGGCGGCGGCGGCGGCGGCGGCCTCTTTGCCTCTTTGCTGTCCGGCCTGCGCCGCGCGCCCTCCGCCGGCGACCGCCACGACAAGAAGGACGGCGACAAGGCGCCGCGGCGGAAAGCGCGGCGGCAGCAGCAACACGTGGCCGTCGCCGGCCTGGACGGCCTGCTTTACCTAATCGGCGGCCGCACGGGCTGCGCCCACCTGGTCGACCTGGGCGAGCCCTCCGCCTCGGCCGTGCTCGCGGACGACCTTTTCGGCGACGGCACCCTCGGCCTAGTGGCCGCCACCCTGTCCGGGCGCGTCTTCGGCCTCGCCACGCGCAGCCCCTACCACCCGCTCAAGGCGTGGCCGGCGGCCGCGCAGGGGCCGCACGGCGCGGGCCTGGTCGCCCGCTGGGGGTGGCTCGGCGTGTCCGGCGCGCCGCAGAGCCGCGCGCCGCGCGACGTGGCCGGGCGCGACGTGATCCTCGAGCTCGACCTCGTGGACGCGCGCCCCGCCGCCGCCCGCCCGCGCGTGCAGGGCGCCAAAACGTACAACGTCACCGTCCTGTACAAGGGCGTCGGCGCGCCCGAAATGAACGCGGGCGCCTCGCCCGTCATCGGCGTGGCCGACGCGCTTCCGCGCCCCGGCCGGCACGCGGTGCGCCTGCCCACGCCCCGGAGCCGCGCGACGGCCGTGCTGGCCGTGGAGCTGGCGGACCAGCACGGCCTGCGGTACGCGGACGAGTTCGCGCTGTCGTTCCACGTGCACTTTTACCGGCTGCTCAAGTGGCTGGTGGCGCTGCCGCTGCTGGCTACGGCGGCGGCGACGCTGTTGCTTACAGGCGGGTGGGGGGACGAATTCGGGGCGGAGCGGGCGAGCGAGCAGCGGGACGTGGCGCGGGGCCTAATGATGGCGGGCGGGGAGGGGGAGGGCTTGGGCATCGGAGGGTTTCACCTGGGGTAGGGGAGGACCTTTTGCTGTGAAAAAGGGGGCGATTTCTTATTCGGGCGCAGCGGGGACGCAGGAGGGACGGCGCGACCGACGGCGACGCCGCGCCCCTCTTCTTTAAGCGCTCTCCCCCCCTCTCACGTCCTGCACACAGAGAGAGACAACACGCACACACAACGGCACACGACACATCCTCCCCGAGCCGCGATCACGACCTTGTCTGTCCCCCCGCCTTGACCCCAGGAAAGGCCGATCAAAAAGAAGAAGGAGGAGCAGTTTTTTTTTCTGGTTCGAGTTCCGAGGGACGACTCAAACGCCGAGCCCTTCCACGCAGGGGTACGTCGGCCGCGAGAGAGAGGGCGCAAACAGCGACAGGGGATCGCGCACCTCCTTTCTCTCGAGGACGCGCGCGCGCGCGCTCGCGCAGCACCTCCTGTCAAAATCATAAGCCGCGCGCCGACGCCCGACGCCGCGCAACCGACGCCCACGCCAACGCGCCGATCGCCCCCCCGATTCGAAAAAGAATCACAACACCCACCTACAGAAACCGCCAACATGAGCGCCTGGGACGCCTACATCGACGCCCTCATGGTCGACCTGCCCAAGGGCGGCAAGCTCACCTCGTGCGCCCTCGTCGGCATCGACGGCGCCTCCGTCTGGGCCGCCTCGCCCGACTTTCCCGAGCCGACCGAGGCCCAGGTCGACGCCCTGATGGCCGGATTCAAGCACGTGGAGGAGCACGGCCACGCCGGGGAGCTCGGCGGCACGGGCATCCGGCTGGGCGACCAGAAGTTCCAGGTGATCCCGGGCGACGAGACGGTCCTGCGCGGCCGGCGCGGCGGCAGCGGCTGCTGCATCAAGCGCGCGGCGACGGTGCTGGTGGTCGGGATCTACGACGAGCCGGTGGTGGCGGGGGACTGCAACATCATCGTGGAGAACATGGGGGACTCGCTCAAGGAGAGCGGGTACTGAGAGGGGGGGAGGGTTGGTTGCGACGTCCCGGCCAGAGAAACCGCGCGCGCAACGCGTTCGCCGTCCGTCGCTCAGACAGAGACTGTCGCGCCACCGCCGACGTAGTGTAAACTATGGGCGCTCGCTCCCGATTCCCATATATATCACGTCCCCGCCTGTGTCCCTCCCTGATCGACGATAGTGAGAGAGCTTCAGTCTGCATCAAGAACGACCCACCACCACCCTCGACACCAATACCCCATCATCGCTTTCCTCTTTCGCGCGCGACCTCCGTCCCTCCGTGCCCTTCCCAGAGGCGCGCCGGCTGTAGCAGTGCACGTCGGCCGCCTTGCCAAGCGCCTGACGCGTGCGCGGGCACGCACAGACAGACCAAATCAAAACAGCTCCTCCTCCCTCTGAGGACCTCTCCTCCCGCCGCGCCCCTTCTTGCTGCTGGCCACCACCCGCGGCGACGCGGAAAGAGAGCCCTCCTCCCGGAGGCGCGCTCCGCCGCGTCTGCGGCTGTCCGGGGCGCCGCAACGCGAAGAGTCAAACTTGTTCCTTGTTTGCCGGGTCGCCGTCGCCGTCATCGGCGTCGTCGCCGCCGCAACCAACGCGCGCCAAAACGCGCGCGCGCAACCCACCACGCGCAAAAAAATGGCGACCACACCCCCCCAAGAAGACGACCAGGACGAGTGCCGCATCTGCCGCCTGGGACGCGAGGACGGCGAGCTGCAAACTCCCTGCCGCTGCGCCGGCAGCATCGCCCACGTGCACGCGCCCTGCCTCGAGCGGTGGCTCCGCCAGTCGGCGGGAGGGCGGCGCCTCGCGCGCGGCGACGTGGCCTGCGAGCTCTGCAAGACCCCCTACCGCTACGAGAGCGTGTACGCTCCCGGCGCGCCCGACGTCTTGCCCGCCCGCGAGCTCGCCGCGGGCGCCGCCAAGCGCGCGGCCGCGGGCGCGCGGCGGATCGGGCGGCTGCTCGCCGTCGCCGTCGCCTGGCTGGTCGTCGTGCCTTGGGTCACGAGCGCGGCCGCGCGCGTGTCCTTTGCCGCCGACGCGGGGGACGCCGGCCGCCTGCTCCGCGCGCGCCTTGGCCTGGGGGCGGGCGGCGGGGGGGCGGGCGGCGGGGCGGTAGAGGCGGCGCAGCAGCAGGGGGAGGACGACGCGGCGGCGCCGGCGGCGTCCCCGCTGCGCGCGTCTGTCGGCGCCGTGCTCCTGATGGTGCTCGCCGACTGCGCCATCGGCTCGGTGATGTCGGCGGCGATCGTCCTGCTCAACATGGCGCTGTCGGCGCTGCGCGCCGCCTGCCGCTCGTGCATGGAGGGCTTCGAGGCGCAGCTGCTGTCACGCGCGGCGCGGAGGGCGGGCGACCAGGTGGCGGCGCAGGCGGAGCGGTACCTGGCGCGGCACCGGCAGCAGCAGGCGCGGCAGCAGCAGGTGCAGCAGCAGCAGGTGCGGCAGCAGGAGCAGCAGCCGCGGCAGCAGCAGCAGCAGCAGCAGCAGCAGCCCCCCGCCGGCTTCCCCCGGCAGCAGCAGCAGCAGCCGCAGCCGCAGCAGCAGCAGCCGCCTTTGCCGCCCCCGCTGCCCCCAGCCGCCAACGGCCAGGGGGAAGCAGGAGGAGCAGCAGCGGGAGCAGCAGGAGCGGCAGCGGCGGCGGGGGCGGCGGCAGCAGCACGCGCCGCCCCACCCGCAGCGCCCGCAGCGCCGGCGGCGGCAGCAGGAGCAGCAGCGGCGGCGGCAGCAGGGGCGGCGGCGGCGGCGGCAGCGGCGGTGGCCGACGCGGGCGCTGTCATTGGCGGCGACGGCGGCGCGGGCGGCGGCGCGGGCGGCCAGGCAGGCGTCGGCGGCGGCCAAGCCGGCTTTGGCGGCGGCGGCGGCGCCAATGCCGATCCCGCCGAGGCCCCGCCCGTCGAGGAGCTTGTCGGCCTTCAGGGGCCCTGGCTCGTCCTGCTGCAGACGGTCGCGCTGGTGGCGTTCGGCAACGCGGCCTTCGTGTCGGCGTCCGTCGCCGCGCCCCTGGCGCTGGGGCGCACGGCCCTGGCCTTTGTGCGCGCGCGCCTCCCGACCCTGCTCGCGCGGGGGCGGCTGCTGTCTGCGGCGGCGGCGGCGGGCGCGGGCGCGGGCGCGGGCGGCGGCGCCGGCGGCGGCGGCGTTCTGGCGGCCCTCGCGACGGCGGTGACGGCAGCCGCGCGCGCGGCGGCCGAGGCCGACCCGGCCGGCATGCTCTACCCGACCGAGGCTGGCGCCGCGCGGCTCCTGCACCGCCAGCAGCAGCGGCAGCAGCAGCAGCAGCTACAGCAGCAGCCTCCCGCCGCCGCCGCGGTTCCCGCTCCGCAGGCCGGCGGGTGGTTTGCCTCTGCGTTTGGTTGGGGCGGCGGCGCCGCCTCGGCCGGTGCTGCTGCCGCCGCCAGCGCCCTCCCCCTGCCCGCCCCTTCTTTCCCCCTCCCGCCCCAGCTGGCCGGGAACGGCGGCGACCCGGGCGCCGCCGCCGTCGCCGCCGCCCTCGAGCGCCAGCAGCGGCTGCTGCTGAGTCAGCACGAGCGCGAGATGGACGCCGCGCTCGACGCCGTTGCGCGGGCGGTTGGCGCGCACCTGCAGCCGCCCAGCCGCACGGACGCGGCCGCCCTGGCGCTCGGGCATTGCCTGCTGTTGGCGGGCGTGCTGGTGTTCGCGTGGGGCGTGGTCACCGTGCGTCTGTGGCGCGTGTTCGCGCGCGTGCGCGAGGTCTTCCTGATGGCCGAGCAGGCGTCGGCGGCGCTGGTGCGGAGGCAGCGGGCCGACGAGGCGGCGGCGGCGGCAGCGACAGCGGCGACGGCGGCGACGGCGGCAGCGGCGACGGCGGCGGCGGCGGCGGCGGCGGCGGCGGCGGAGCACGACTTTAGCGCCTCCGACGCATCGTCGGGCGGTCCCCCTTCGCAGGCGGCAGGCGGGGGGGCAGCCCTCACGGACGCGCCGGGCGTCCCGCCGTTGCCGCCTCCGCAGCGGCCGCAACAGCCCCCTGCCCCCCCTGCTGCTGCCGCCGCCGCCGCCGCCGCTGCGCCCCCGCCGCCGCCGCCGCCCCCCGCCGCGCTGCCGCTCGAGCTGCAGCAGCAGCTGCAGCAGCAGCATCAGCACCACCAGCAGATGCAGCTCGTCCTCGACGCACATCCCCCGCGCCCGCGCCGCGGCCCCCGCGGCGCCCGCCTCCCTGCAGGCGCCCCCGCCGCGCCCGGCGACCGGGCCGCCCGCCTGCGCCGCCGCCTGCGCCGCCTGCGCCGCTGGCTCCTCGCCCGCGCCACCGGCGCCGCCGCCGCCTGGTCGCCCGACGGCGGCGCGCTCCTGGTCGCGGCCCTGGCGGCGGGCCAGTGGGTCCTCATCGCCCTGGAGCTCGCGTGGGGCGCCGCCAAGGTCGCGCTGCTCCTGGCGCTCGAGCTCGGCTTCGTGCCGCTCGCCCTGGGCGCGTGGTTCGACCTCTGCGCGCTGCCGCTGTCGCTGCCGGCGCCGGCGGCGCCGGCGGCGCCCGCCGCCGCCCCCTCGGCGCCCGGCGGCGCGGGCGGCATCGGCGGCGGCGGCTCAGGGAGCGCCGCCGCCGCCGCCGCCGCCGCCGTCGTCGCGTCGACTGCCGCGTCCGCCGCCGACGACGCCGCCGACGACGCCCACATGTACGCCCGCGCGCTGGCGCTCGGCCGCGCGCCCGTGGCCAGCGCCGCCCTCCACTGGCTCGGCGGACTGCTGTTTGTCGTGGCGGTGTCCTACCTGGTCGTCGTCGCGCGCGAGGTGCTCCGGCCCGGCGCCCTGCCCTTTCTGCGCGACCCGGCCGCGCCCGACCGCCACCCGCTCGCCGAGATGGCCGAGGCGCCGCTGCCGGCCTCGCTCGCGCGCCTGGCGGCGGGAGGGGCCGTGTGCGCGGCGCTGGCGGTCTTCGGCGTGCACCTGCCGGCCGTGGCCGCGCGGCGCCTGGCGCCGAGCCTCCTGCCGCTGCGGCTGAGGCTGCTCGACCCGCTCACGCGCTCGCCCGCCGACGCCATCGCCTTCCACGCGCTCGTGCCCGTGGCGCTCGAGCACCTGCGGCTGCGGCACGCGCTGCGGGAGGGCATGCGCCTGTGGCTGCGGCTGGCGGGGCGGGCGCTGGGGCTGGAGGCCTACCTCCTGCCGCCGCCGCCGCCGCCCCTGCCGCCCGTGCCGCCCGCGCAGGACGCGCAGCAGCGGCAGCCGCAAGAAGGGGCGGCGGCGGCTGCAGGAGGAGCAGCAGCAGCAGCAGCAGCAGCAGCAGCAGTCCCGGCGGCGGCGGCGGCGGCGGCCGCGCAAGGGCAAGGAGGTGCAGCAGCAGCAGCAGCGGCAGCAGCAGCGGCGCCCGTTGCCGCCGCCGCCGCCGCCGCCGCCGCGCAACACCAGCAGCAGCAGCAGCCCGCCCCAGCTGCCGCCCCGCCGCCCGCCCCGGCCGCCGCCCCGCTCCCACGGGCAGCCCCGCCCCCGCCGCCGCCAGACGTCGAGTGGTACCAGTCCCGCCCGGCCTACGCGTGGCAGCTGCTGGCGCTCGCAGCCATGTGGGTCGCCACGCTGTCGCTGTGCGGCGCCGCGCTGCTGACGGTTCCCGTGGCCGTCGGCCGCGCCGCCTTCGGCGCGGCCTCGGTGCCCGCGCGCTCCGACGTCTACTGCGGCGCGGTGGGCCTGTCCCTGCTGTACGGGGCCGCGCGCGCGGCGGCGGCGCTCGCGAGGGCGGCGCGCCTGCGCACGGCGCGGGCGGCGGCCGCGGCCGGCGGGCGGTGGGCGGCGGCGGCGGCCAAGGCGGCCGTGCTGGCCGGCTGCTGGTTCGGCGTCGTCGCGCTGCTCGCCGGCGCCCTGGTGTCGGCGACCGCGGCGCCGCTGCGCCTGCCCCCGCACCGCTCGGGGGTGCAGAAGCTGCCCCAGGTCTGGACGATGGGCGTGCTGGCTATCAAAATCGGGCACGTCGCCGCCGTCGTGGCCAGCGGCGGCTTTGCGGGTGCGGCGCGGCGCGCGCAGCGCGTGCGCGACGCCGACGCCGCCGAGGAGGCCGCGGAGCAGGCGCGCCGGCAGGCGGCGGCCGCGCGCGCCGCCGCCGCCGCCGCCGGCGCGCGGGGCGAGGCGCGGGCCGAGCCGCTCGCCGCCGCTGCCCGCGACCGCGTGCGCGCCGCCGACGACGCCGCCCGCCGCGCGCGCCGCCTCGCGCGCCGCGTCTCTTGGCTCGCGCGCGCCGAGGACTTGCAGCGCGGGGGGCTGCGCGCCCTTCGCCTGCGCCGCGCGCTCCGGCGCGTAGTGCTGCCCGCCGCGGCCAACCTTCTGACAGCGCTCGCGGCCCCGCACGTGCTCGCGCGCGGCCTGCTGCCGCTCGCGCCGGTCGCGCTCCTCCCGCCCGCCCTGCTGCGCGCGGTCGCCGCGCGCGCCCACTCCCTGACGGCGCTGGCGGTGGGCGCCGCGCTCGCGGGCCGCCGCGCGCGCAGGCTGCTGTCCGAGCTGCACGCGTCCGTGCGCGACGACCGCTACCTGGTCGGGCGGCGGCTGGTGAATTTCGCGGACCAGCAGGAGCAGGAGGCAACGGCGGCGGCGGGGGCGGCGAACGGAGGGGGGGCGGTGGCGGCAGCGGTGGCGGACGCGGGCGGCGGCGGCGCCGACGCTTGAAGATGAAAAATCAACGAAAGCGCGAGTGTTTTGGCAAAACAGCCCTCACCCAGGCGGCCAAATAAAAAATCACCGCAGAGTGTGTCACACCGCAAAGTTGAACGCAAACCGCTCGTCTTCCCCCCTTTGCCTCTTGCTCTTAGGCTTCTTGCCGTCGTGTGTCGGCTGGTGGTGGCAGTGGCCGACGCCCGCCTCCCCCTCGCCGTCCTGCCCCCCCGCCTCCTCGCCCGCCTCCTCGGCTGCTGCCTCCTCGGCTGCTGCCTCCTCGGCCGCCGCCGTCGCCGCCGCCGCCCCGCGCGCCGTCGCCGCCCGCCGCACCAGCGCCACCCACGCCGCCGCGCACGCCCGCGCCATCAGCGCCCGCCCGTCCGCCTCGGCCTCGGCCTCCAGCTCGGCGCGCGCCGCCTCGAGCGCCTCCTGCTCCTCAAGCCGCGCCAGCAGCGCCGCCGCGCGCCTGGGCGCGAGCGCGGCGAGCCGGCCGGGCGCGGCGCGCGCGCGGTCGCGCGCGAGGCCGCCGCCGCGGTAGCGCCGGCGCATGGCCGCGAGGATGGCCAGGCAGGCGGCGCGAAGCGCGCTCGGAGTGACGCCCGCGCCGCCGCCGCCGCGGGATGAGGCGGAGGGCGCCAGGGCGCGGGCGGTGCGCAGGGCGCTCGGCGCGCCTCCGCCTCCGCGCGCGAGCTCGAGCAGGTGTTCCGTCAGGGCCGCGACGCCCCCCGCGGGCGGGGCCGGCCGCTCGCCCGCCGCCTCCCCTTCGTCCTTCTCCTTCTCCTCGTCCTCCTCCTCCTCCTCCTCCTCTTGCTTCTTGCCGCGGCTCTTCTTCTTGCCGCCGCCGCGCTTGCCGCCGCCGCCGCGCCCTTCTGTTTGCCGCCGCCGTGCCGGCGCGACCGCCGGCCGAGGCTGGACGCCGTGCATGACGAGCAAGGTGAAGGCGGCCAGCGCGTCGGGGAAGCGGGGCGCGGCCGCGCGGCGGGCGGCCGCGTACCGCCCGGCGAGCCGCTCTGCCGCCCCCTCGTCCTCCTCCTCCTCGCCGTCACCCTCGTCGCGACCCGCCGTTTTGCCCGGGCGCCTCTTCTGCCGCTGCTCCTGCGTCCGAGCCGGCCGCGTCAGCCTGTCCAGGAGCTCCCGCTGCTCCTCGGCCGTGGCCGGTGACGCAGCAGCGTCTTCTGCTTCGCCGCCTCCACCGCCGCACCCGCCCCTGTCACCGCCGCCCTGCTCGTCATCTTCGGCCTCGTCGACGCGCGGCACGCGAAAGGCGCCGCCCCGCGGGAGCAGGCGCAGGGCGCGCGCCGCGCAGAAGACCAGCGGCCAGCACGGCGCGCGCCGCTGCGCCTCGCCGAGCGGGAGCAGGGGGGCCCCGTCGTCGGCTCGTCCGACCCCGTCGTCCTCTTCCTCGTCCTCGTCCTCGGACGCCGGCCCGTCGCCCTCGCCGCCGCTGTCGGCGTCGCTGCAGCTGCAGTCGTCGTCCTCCTCGCCGTCGTCCTCCTCCTCGAGGTCCAGGTCGACTTCCGCGTCGCTGTCGACGAGCGCAAACTCGGCGCCGACGCCGGCCCAGGCCTCGGGCGGAGGGGCGTCGTCGCCATCGTCGTCGTCCGTCTCGTCGTCGCCGTCCCGCCCGTCGCCGCCGCCGCCACCCCCGGCTTTGCCCCCCGCCCCCGTCGCCGCCGCCGCCGCCGCCCCGACCGCCGCCTGCAGCGCAAACTGCGCCGGCACCTGCGCGTGCGCGTGCGGGTTGCCACGCTCCACGAACCCGTACCCGCGCAGCAGCTCGGACGTGGACAGCGGGCCGTAGCGGTTGACGACCTCCGCGCCCGCGGCAATGGCGCGGGTCGCCGTCATCCGCAAAGCGCCGCCGCCGCCGCCGCCGCCCTCCGCGCCGCCGCCGCCGCCGCCGCCGCCGCCGCCGCCCGCCGCGTCGTCGACGTGCTCGAGCCGCACGTTGCAGCGGCCGCCCACGTGGTTGAGGGCGTCCCAGAAGGGCACGAGCGCCTGGTAGCGGTCGTCGCCCAGGACGAACGAGTAGGACGCGACGACGGCGGTGGCCCAGCGGTAGAGGCGGCGGGCGGCGCGGACGCGCGCGGCCATCATCGCCGCCGGGTCCGCCTCTGTCCCTTCTTCCTCGTCGCCCGCGCCCAAGCCCAGCAGCCGCCCGAGCAGCGGGCTCCCGCCCAGGATGAACGGCAGCGCCAGGTCCCGCCACACTTCCCCGACGCGCGTGGGTGCGTCGGCCGGGTGCTGCAGCCGGCCGCGCGCCTTGTCCCAGGCGGCCGTGCCGGTCAAGCGTCTCCTCTGCCGCCGCGACCAAAAGAGCGGCATGCCGCCCATCCGGTCCGGGAAGAAGGCGATGTAGGCGGCCCACCGGGACTCGGCGCCCCGCAGGCGCTCGGCCATCAGCGCCAGGATCAGGGCCTGCACCTCGAGGAGGGCGTCCGGGCTGGTGAAGGGAGGGCCGTCGTCCTCGTCCTCGTCGTCGCTCTCGTCGCTCCCGTCGGTCTCGTCGTCGCCCCCGCCGCCGCCCTGCCGCCGCTTTTGCATTTGCTTCTGCGCGTCCTTCGTGAGTCCTGCCGCGGCCAGGTCCTCGCCGATGCACGAGCGCTCGGCCAGGAGGCAAGCGTCGTCCCTGACCTCGACGACCACATCCCCCTCGGCCGCGATCGCCTCGGTCGCGACGACGGAACGGCCGCTGGTCGGGAGGCTGGCGATGGCGCACGAGGGGCACGACACGCCGTTGCCGGCGCACCACTCGACGAACGCGCGCTCGCGATCGCGGTCCGAGGGCGTGACCCCGACGGGGGAGAGCCACAGTTCCGCCATGATTTGTGGTGGCGGAGCGAGAGGGCGCGCGTCGATGATGTACGCTCGTCGCCAGCGACGCGACGCGGGCGCGGCGGCACGAGCGACGCCAGAGGGCCGCGCTCGGAGGGCGCCCAACAAAGCGCGACGCGCTTCTTCACGCACTTGCCTGATTGATGACCAATTATTGGCGCGCAATCACACCCAATCATTCGATGGCGTCCTTGTTTTCCTCCTCGCTCACCCGCGGAGCCACGGCGGCGGCCTCTCCCTCGGCGGTCGTCGGGGCCTGCTGCCCCTCCTCGTCTCCCGCGCCGCGCGCGCCCATCTTCCGCGCCGCATTCGCGCGCGCTCAATCCCTGGCGGCGGCATCTGCACCTCGCGCACCTATCGACGTCAACGCCCGCCGCCCCCGCGCGCCCGCCGCCGCCGCCGCCAGCGCCGCCGAGCCGCCGCCGCCGTCGCCGCCCGCGCCGGCTCTGAGCGGCGGCGGCGGCGGCAACGGCGAGGTAGTCGGTGGCGGCGCCGGCACGCGCCTGTCGCCCGCCGACCTGGCCTCGGTCGCCGGCAAGAAGTCCGGGCGCCCCACCTCGGCCTCGGGCCGCGTGTCCGACGGCCTCGCCAGCGTCTCGCTCGTGGTCGTGGGCCCCTCGTCCGACCTCAACGCGGCGGTGGCCGCCGCCGTCGGCAAGCGGCTCGGCTGGTTCCCCGTGGCCACGCGGCGCGTGCTTGCGGGCATGCACAAGGCGGAGACCTTCGACTCCCTGCCCGCGAGGCTGCGCGCGGCGGCGCCCGCCGTAGAAGGAGAAAAAGACGGCGACGACCTGGTCGGCGCGGCCGAGGCAGACGTGCTGCGCGGCCTGTCGACGCAATTCCGGTGCGCGGTCGCGACGCTGGGCGGCCCCGCCTCGGCCGTGGCGCTGGCGTCGCGTGACGGGGCCGCCGCGACGGACGCCCTGCGGCGGCAGCTGGCGGGCGCCCTGGTGCTGTGGGTGGACGAGGTTGACCGCCGCGGGCCGTCGAGCAGGCCGGCCGCCGCCGTCGAGAGGGCGAGCGAGGCGCAGAGGCCGTACGCCGCGATCGCAGAGGTGCGCGCAGCGCTCGAGTCGGGCGGCGGGTTCGGCGCGGCAACCGCGATGACGGCCGAGCAAAAGGCGGACAAGGCCGCGGGGCAGATCGTGGCAACGCTGGCAAAGCTACTCGAGCAGGACGAGGACATGCCCGCGCGCAAGCGGGCGTATGTGGAGGAGGTGCTGATTGGGCGCGCCAAGCTCGCAGAGGCGGCCGAGAAGCGGGCAGAGGGGATGGAGCGGGCGGCGGCGGCGGCGGCCGAGGGGAGGCAGGGGGGATTCGAAGGAGGTGGCGGTCCGGGCGATGGAGGAGGGCCGCAGCAGCACCCGCTCGACCGGTAGCGCGGGTGAGTGCGAGGCGTTGTAAAAACCTGACGCTTTTGCTCGGAGAACAGACGGCGACGTTTCGAAGGAGCGCGAGGCAGCGAGCCAGCGAGCGAGCGAAAGGCGCCGCTGGGCGGGCGGCGTTTGCGCTTCCCTGTCTTCTCCGATCCGTGCCGGTGTAAGTCTCCCCTCTACACTCGAGTTCGCTAGCCCCCTCGCACTTTGTCTCACAAACAACTCGTCCATCCCGCATTGATTACGAACTCAGGCCGACGGACGAACGTGTGGCGCGAACAGGACGGACACAAACACCACACACAAACAATGGCCTCGCTCTCCCGATGCGCTACGACGCCATCGGCCTCCGTGGCGTGCAGCACCAGTGGGCGCGGCGGCGCCGTCCTGGCCTCGCGCGGGCTGGCCGCCGCCGCCCCTTTCCGCCGCCACGGCCGCGCCCCGTCGCGCTCCGCCGCGCCGCCGCCGGCCGCCGGCATGGGCGACAGCAGCGAGAGCCAGCCCGACGCGCTCTACGAGCTCGTGTCGCGCAACCAGGCGGCCGTGCGCACCGCGCCCATCTGGGCCGGCGCCCTGGGGTTCGCCGGCCTGCTGGCCAACCGCGCGCTCTCGGGGGTCGCGCCCGTCGTGGACGCCGGCAGCGGGCAGAGCCGCGCCGACGTGCTCGGCATTCTAATGTCGGCGGCGCTGCTGCTCTCGGGCCTGCAGTGGCTGGCGCTCCGCGGCCGCGAGCCCGAGGCGGCCGTGATTCTGGGCCCGCGCGTCGAGTGGGTCGACCCGTCCGCGCGCCTGCCGCCCGCGGCGGAGCGCGAGCTGCGCTGGGCCTGGCGCGCCCTCAGCGGCACCGCGCGCGCGTCGTCGGCGGTGCTGTTTTTGCGCGGGCGGTGCGTCGCGCAGTTTGGCGCGGCGGCAGCGGCGGGCGGCGGCGGCGGCAGAGGCGGCGGCAGCGGCAGCGGAAACGCCGCGCCTGGCGCGGCGCCCGCGCGACCGGGCACCGTCGTCGAGGAGGTGGTCGCCAAGGGCAAGGGACAGTACCTGGCCAACCTGGTGCTGTACCCGGGGCGCGGGGAGTTCGTCGCCTACCTGCCCGAGGCGACGCAGGGCGTGGCCGTGCAGCCCGTCGGCAGCTCGACGGCGGCGGCGGCGGCGGCGGCGGCGGCGAGCGGGGGCCGCGGCGGCGGCGGCGCGGCTCACGTCGGCGCCCCCGCGCTCGCCGGCTGCCTGGTCGTCGGCTCGGACACGGTCCGCGGCCTCAGCCGGCTCGACCAGGCGTGGCTCGCGACGCTGTGCGACAAGCTCGAGGTGAGCCTCGAGGGGTGGCGAGAGGGGGGCGTGGGGTTCAAGGCCTAGAAGTAGTTGAGAAAAAGAGAGTACAGAAACGATGAATCACCTTGCGATTCTGTTGCGATTTTTTTCGGCGACGGCGCCGCGGTTTGGCGGCCACAACTCTCTGGCCTCCTCCCGCCACCAATCGGGCCGTCCGCTTGCCCCGCGTCCGCGCGCGCTGGGCTGATAGCGCGCGTTCAAGACAATTGAGTGGTGGAGGGGGTGACAAGGGGGCGCGCGTGGGAAACCGGGGATCGGATCGAAAGAGCGACGAAGCAAAAAATCCTCGTCACCCGGACCTCTTCCTCCCGTTGGGACACCGCCCTTATGAGGCGGGCCTCTTGCCGCTCTCTCCAGCTCCTCACAAACTCCTATTCGCAACTTGTTGCCTGTCGAAATTTCATCCCCACCACAGGCACAAAAGCCCCCCACTCGCTTATACACTAGGCGCACACACACGCTCGAAAGATTCTTCGTGGAAAATTAGTTTCTTCCGCAAGTCACAAATCCCCCTTCTCCTCCCCACCAAACCCACGCGCGCCAATCCCAGGCGGCATCGCCAAGGCGACGGGCGCGACCGCCTCCGTCGACGGGCTTGAAGCCGTCCTCCGACGACACGCGGCATTCCTTTTTTTTAGTCCCTCTGCGCTCTGTTGTCGCTTTCGAGGCCTCGACGACGCCCGGTCGACGACGCCCCCCTTGCGGCGCACGCGGCTTGCCTTTTTTCCCCGAAACCTCCCCCCTTGCTCCCCTTTTCCGCCCCCTCCCTTACTTCCATACATAAACCCGCAGCGCGGCCCACGTTCGACGCGTGTCCAGGCCCTCTTAAAGCGCCCGGCCTCACTGCCGAATCCCGTCCACACAAAAACCATTCCTTTGTTGCGAGCGTCGGCGTCGCGTGCCCGGGGAGTAAGGGGGGGGCGGGCGGCAAGGGGGCGGGCGGGCGCCTCCCGCCCCCTTTTTCTCCTCTCGTCCCTCTGTGGACACCCCCCCTCCTCCCGCTCTCCTTGCGCACACACGCCACGCCGTCGCTGCCCTGCCTTGCCCCCCAAGTGGACGCCCCCAGGGGTGCCGACAAGGGGCGAACAACGGCGGATCCAAGGAGGCGGCCGGCGCTTTTTGCTGCGGCACGCGCTGCCTCACGCCGTTGATTTTCCCTTTTTGCCGTCGCTCCATGTGGCGCCACCGCCCGCCCCCTTGCCCCCCAATATCGCCTCCTGCGATGCGCTGCTGTTGCAAAGCACTGCCAGATACCGGACTAGACCAGGTTTTCTCGTCGCTCGCTGCTCTTTCCTGGGCCTACGTACATGCATTCAGAAACGAGGGAAACGCCGTGTGGAGAAGGCCAGGGGGGGGGGGAGAGGGGGTCGCGTCGTTTTGTCCGAAAGCAAAATCGCCCGCTCGTCCCCTTCTCCCTCCACCCCCGCCCCCCCGCGCTCGCCTCCCTCAAACACATCAATTCGCAGAGACAGCCAGCATATGACGAGAATCGCGATCAATGTAGCAATGTAACGAGATTTGTCATTCGAACCCCCTCGAAACCCGCCGGGCGCCGCGTTTTTCTGGCGCCCGGGGCCCTCCCCTGCTTTTTTCCTCCCGCCGCCGCCTCGTCGCGCGCGGCGCCTCGAGGAGCGGCGGAGGGCGGCGGCGGCCGCGCAAACAGCGCCACGAAGAATCCGTCGGTGCCGTCGAGCGCCGCGTCCGTGCGCACGAGCAGGCGCTCCTGGCCGGGCGGCAGGCCCGGGTGCGGCCGCCCGCGCCGCCCGTACATCGGCGCCACGCGCACCGAGCCGTCGCCTTCGCCTTTCGCCGCCGCCGCCGCCGCCGCCGCCGCCGACGCCGACGCCGACGCCGACGCCGACGCCGACGCCGACGCCTCGCCTTGCCCCCGCTGCTCCTCGCCCCCCCCTTGTCCCATCGCCGGGAAGGGGTCCGCCAGCCTCCACCCCGCCGCCTCCGCCTCGGCCAGCACCTCGGCCACCACCCCCTCGTTCTCCCGCGCGTGCACCGAGCACGTCGAGTAGGCCACGCGCTCGGCCGCGGGAAAGCTGAGCGCGTGCCTCAGCGCGCTCGCCTGGAAGCGCGCGAGTTTTCCCACGCGCGCGCGCTCGCCCGGCGGCACCTGCCTCAAGTCGGCGGCCGCCCACCTGGCCGCCGCCGCCCCCGCATCCTCCTCCCCGCCTCCCCCGACCACCTGGCCCTCCGCCTCCACCTCCTCCTCCTCGTCGCTCTCCGCCGCCCCGCCCGCAACCCCCTCCGGCCCGGCGACCGCGGCGGCGAAACCGGGGGCCAGGCCGCCGCCCGCCAGCTGCCGCGCGGCGGCGGTGCCCGAGCCGCTGCACGAGGGGTCGAGCAGCACGGCCCGCACGCCCCTGTGCTCGGGCGTGCCCGGGTCGAGCGCCAGAAAGTCGGCGCAGAGAGGGGAGACGATGCCGTCGGCGCCCGCGCGGCTCACGGCGCGCCTCAGCAGGCCGAGGCGCCGCTCGTCGCGGTCGAAGGCGAGCACGCGGCCGGAGGGGCCGACGAGCGCGGCCAGGTGCGTCGTCTTGTTGCCCGGCGCCGCGCACGCGTCCACGCACGTCCACCCGGCTTGCGGGGCCAGGGCGCGCGCGGGCAGGCACGAGGCGCGGCTTTGGAGCACCAGCACCCCCGAGCGCACGAGCGGGTGCGCGTGCACGTCGGTCCCGGGCGGCAGCAGCAGCAGCTCCGGCAGCAGCGGGTCGCGCCGCGCGCGCGCCGAGAGCGCGGGCCCGAGGTCGAGCAGGGCGCGCTCGGCCGTGGCGATCTTGAGCGTGTTGACGCGGACGGCGCGCCAGTGCGCTTTTTCTGGCTCGTTCTGCTGCTGCCGTCCCTCCCCTGCTGCTGCTCCTGCGCCTGCTGCTGCTGCTGCCCCTGTTGTCGCCGCCGCATCCGCACCCGCCGTCGCGCCCCCGCCGCCGCCGCCGGCCAGGCGCGCCGCCAGCTCCAAGACGGACGGCGCGCCGGCCTCGCGCTGCAGCTCCTGCATGGCCCGGCGCAAGCCGGGCAGCGCCCGCCGGACCGCGTTCTCGGCCGGGCCCGCGCGATGGCGGCTCTGCTGCTGCTGCTGCTGTTTTCGCTGCTGCTGCTGCTGCTGCTGGCCTGCCGGCCCGGCGTCCTCGTCGCCGCCGCCGACGCCGTCGCCGTCGCTGCCGCCGCCGCCGCCGCCGCCGCCCGGCAGCCCTTGCCCGAGCAGCGCCTCATACGCGAGAACGTACGCGAGTGCCTCATCCAGGCGCGGGGCGTATCGCTCGACCAGTCCCTCGCGCGCGACGGCCGCGCGCAGCGCAGGCAAATCTGTTTGTTTCGATTTTTGTTGGGTTGTTCATTTTTAGTTTTCCGAGCGTTTTCTCGTTCCGACGGGAGCGCGTGGCGTTTTGGTGTTTTTGTGTGTCGTTGCTGCGCGGGGCGATCCATTCGTCGAGCCTTGTTTTCACCCCTCTCAAACCAACCAACAACACACTCAACGCTTGAGCGTCTCGCACGCGACCGCGTACGTCGCGCCCTTGCAGCGCACGCCCTCGCGCAGGCACAGCGCCTTGACGGTGGCGCCGCCCCTGCGGGTGCGCGCGGCCTCGAGTAGGCGGCGCAGGACGGACGCGGCCTGCTGGTCGATGACGGTCGAGGCGCGCCACTGCTGCTGCTGCTGGTGCTGGTGCAGCTGCTGCCTTTCGCGGGGCCCGTCCTGCGCCGGCTGCTGCGGCTGCTGTTGCTTTGCGCGCTTGGGGTTCGGCGGCCGGTCGCCGCTCGGCGCCCCCGCGCGCTTCTTGCCGCCGCTGCCGCCGCCTCCCGCCGCCGCCGCTGCTGATGACGGCGCGGCGCCCGCCTTGCCCACGAAGGCGCGCGCGTGTACTACTGGGCGCGACGGCTTGCCCATTGAAGGAGTGATTGCGAAAGGGACGGGGGAGGCTTTGCAGTCGGGGGAGGAGATGGCGTTCGCGTTTCGTCGTCAATGACAGGTGTATCCGTTCAAGGGAGTGGGAGCGTGACTGGGACCGATCCGTATGTTCCACGGATTGGTCTCTGTGTGTGTGTCTTCGCCCGTCGCTGGTTGGGACGAGAGGAAGAAGGAAGAGAGCCTGGTTGCGGGCGCGGCGGCCGGCGAGCGCGCGATGAGGTGCGGCGGCGGCGCACGCCTCTCTGTCTCTCTGCCCGTTGTCACGCACCGCGACCCTCAGCGACGCACATACACACACAACGCAGCATCGCACACTCAACAAACAAGCCAAAAGGACTCCTCCCTCGGCAGACCAAAGCTCTTCCTTCCGTCAAAGCTTCTCCTCTCTCCGCAGCCCCCGCATCGGTGCGCATCGCGGAAAAGCGCGCGCCCCTGGGGCAGCGATCACAGCGGCCACCAACTGACAGCAAGGAGACACAGAGAGAAAGAGCCATTTTGGCCATCTTCCTCTTGCGTCTCCTCTTGCCTCCAAAACCGGCAGCATGAGCGGCCTGGTGCGTGATCGCGCGCGCCCCCCCTTGTCCTCCCACACCCAGGCATCCGCATCCGCATCGCACCACTCCGTGATCACGACCCACCCGCTCACCAAACGACACACCGCCCCTCACGTGCAAGACGAAAACAAACCAACAGGAGGACGGCGGCAAGGGCGAGGCGGCAACGGCGGCGGCAGCCGTGGCGGAAGCGGCAGAGGTTGACGGGCCCCCGCCCGGGTTTGGCGCTGCCAATGAGGCACCCGCCACCACCACGAGCAATGCAGCAGCGGGTGGCGTCAAGGAGGCTAAGAAGAGGCCCGAACCCCCCGCGGCCGCGGCGGCCGCCGCTGCCGACGACGCTGCCGCCGCTGACACGGTCGCCGACGCCGCCGCCGACGACGACGGCGACGCGCCGCCGGGCTTCCCCGCCGCCGACGCCGACGCCCTCGCCGCGGGCCTCGCCGCCGTCAAGCCCGCCGACGACGAGCCGGACGAGCCCGACCTCGCGCTGGCCGGCCGCCTCTCGGGCCTGCGCGAGGATCCTCAGGCGAGGATCTCGGTCGCGCACGCCGACGACGGCGACGGCGTCGACCACGACTTTGCGGCCCTCTACCGCTCCGCCACGGCGTTCGAGGAGCTGCCGATCGGCGCCGAGCTGCTGCAAGGGATATACACCGAGATGAAGTTCGAGCGGCCGTCGCGCATCCAGGCCCTCACCCTGCCCATGATCCTGACGCCCGACGGGCACGGGCGCCTGCGCGACCTGATCGCGCAGGCGCACAACGGCTCGGGAAAGACCACCTGCTTTGCGCTGTCGATGCTGTCGCGCGTGGACCCGGCCGTGCCGCACACGCAGGCGCTGTGCATGTGCCCGACGCGCGAGCTGGTGGTGCAGAACCTGTCGGTCCTGCGGCGCATGGCCAAGTACACGGCCATCACGTCGACGAGCACGGCCGTCGACGACGCCGAGGGCGCCGCGGGCGCGGGCGGCGGCGGCGGCGGCGCGGGCGGCGGCGGGCCCCCCGTCCGCCGCACGCAGCACATCGACCAGCACGTGGTCGTCGGCACGCACGGCCGCCTCAAGACGTGGGTCACCAAGAAGATCCTCGACATCGACCACGTGCGCATCCTCGTGTTCGACGAGGCGGACGAGATGCTGAAAGGCGACGCCTTTGCGGACGACACCGTCCGTCTGATAAAAACCATCCGCCGGCGCAACCCCGACGTGCAGCTGCTCCTCTTCTCCGCCACCTTCAACGACCAGATCCGCGGCTTCGCCCTCAAGATCGCGCCGAAAGCCAACCAGGTGTTCGTGCCCAAGGAGGAGCTGTCGCTCGAGGTGATCGCGCAGTACAGCGTCCGCGTGCCGTCGCCGGGGGACAAGGCCGCCGTGCTGAAAAACATGATCTTCCCCAACTGCGAGAAGCTCGGGCAGACCATCATCTTTGTGCGCACGCGCGCCGAGGCGCGCGCCCTGCACGCCGCCATGGAGGCCGACGGCTACCGCTGCACCAGCATCACGGGCGACATGCAGATGGCCGACCGCGACCGCGTCGTCCGCGAGTTCCGGGAGGGCGCCACAAAGATATTGATCTCGACCGACGTGCTCTCCCGCGGCTTTGACGTCTCGCAGGTGACTCTGGTGGTCAACTACGACGCCCCGGTCGAGCGCGACCAGCGCACGCCAAATTACGAGACGTACCTGCACCGCATCGGGCGCTCGGGGCGCTTCGGCCGCCGCGGCGCCGCCTTCAACCTGGTGGTGCAGGGAGGGGGCGACGCGGGAGTGGTGGACGCGATCTCGCGCTACTTCGCGCGCGACATCCCGGACGTGCCGTGGGACGACGAGGAGGCGTTCATCGGGGTGCTGCGCAAGGCGGGGCTGACGGACCAGTCGTGAGAGTGAGAGAGGGGTTGGGGGGGTCGGGCGGTGTTTTGTGGGCCTCTCCTTTTTTGGGGGGGGAGCGAGAGAGCGCGTCGAAACGGGGGGTAGTAATTGTGTGTGTGCTTTTTCCAACACGCCAATTTTTTTACGGAACACAGCGTTGCGTGCCATCTCCAAACAGCGTTGCGCGCGTGTCCCCCCCAGCAACCATCCATCCATCCATCCGTCCATCCAACCCCGAATCCTCTCAGCCGCACCGCTCAAACGTGCGGTAAAGCCGCTCCATCGACGTGACCAGCACCACGCTCCCGTCGCGCGCGCGCTGCCGCGCCGGCTGCAGAAACGCGCGCAGCGCGGGCAGCACGACGTGGCGCGCGATCCACGCGCGGCCCGCGCCGTGCGTGTGGGCGGCGTTGGACAGGCGGCCGGCCCGGGGGGCGCGCCCGCCGCTGGCCACGGCCGCGGCGGCGGCGGCGGCGGCCGCCGCCGCGCTCTCGTCGTCAGCGGCGCTGCCGCCGCCGCCGCCCCCCCCTTCCTCTCCGCCGCCGCCGCCGCCGCCGTCCGGCGATTGCAGCGAGACGGCCGGCGTCAGCGGCGCCAAGGCGTAGGCCGAGGCCAGGGCGCGCGCCACGCCGCGGAAGCAGGCGGACTCGCGGTCCCAGTCGACGCGCGCCAGGGCGAGCACGAGGCCGGGGAGGCGCGAGGGGTCGGGGGCGTACCCCTCGATCAGCAGCGGCAGCGACGCAAGCTCGACGCCGGCGCCGCCTTCGCCGCCCTCGTCGCCGCCGCCGCCCTCGCCGCCCTCGCCCCGCTCGCGGCCCTCCCCGGCGCGCGCCGCCTCGAACGCGATGCCAAAGTACTCGCGCAGCATGGGCGCCTTCTCCGCGGCCAGGCGGTCCACAAGCGCGCCCAGCTCCGCGGCCGTGCCGTCCCGCGAAGCGTCCCACCGCCCTGCCGCCTCCTCGAGGCCGACGGCGATCTCTGCGAGCGCGCGCACGGGCAGCGGAGGGTCGAGCGCCACGGGCCGCGCGGCGCCGAAGCGCCGCAGGGCCTGCTGGTAGAACAGATCGGCGGTCAGGGGGGAGAGGTCGACGAGGTAGAGGCGCGTGCCGTGCTGGAGGAGGGCGCGCGTGGCGTCGGCCTGCGGCGAAAAGGCGGCGAAAGCCTCGGCGGGGCCGGTGGCCGCGGCGCCGGCGGCGGCGCCGGACGAGGAGGGGCCGGGGCCGGCGGCGGCGGCGGTGGCGGCGCTGGCCGCGGCGGCAGCGGCGGCCCCCGCTCGCGTGGGCGCCGCTCCCGCGGCCACGGCCGGCGCGTCCGCCATGCCAACCCACACGTGGTCGCGCAGCATCTCGGCGAGGCCCTCGTGCGCCTGCGCGTCGATCTCGGCGAGCAGGCCGCGCACGCTCGCCAGCGCGCTCGGCTGCGCCGGGTTGCGGCGCTGGCGGATGAGCCGGAGGGGGTGCGCTGCGGGCGCTGCGGGCGCAGGCGCTGCGCCGCCGCCTCCCGCCGCCTCCGCCGCCCCCGCCGCGTCTTCGGCCGCGTCCGCGGCCGCGCGCTGGGCCAGGGCCACCGAGGACAGCTCGACGATGGGATGCGCGGCGCCCGGGCCGGCGCCGCGGCGGCGCCGGGCGGGCGCGCCGGCGGCGGCGGCGGCCTCGGCGGCGCTCTGCAGCCGGGCCACGCCGCCACCGGCTTCCTCCGCGTCCGCCTCGGGCGCGGGCCGGCGCACGACGAACGCGTCCAGCGTCTGAGCGCGCGGATCAGAGCGCACCAGCTTCTCCGGGCGGTAGTAGGCCGGCGCCTGCGCCTGCTGCTGCTGCTGCTGCTGCTGCTGCTGCTGCTGCTTGCCCGCGGCCGCCGACGCCCCCTGCTGCTGCTGCTGCTGCGTCGCCGCCGGCCGCGGCAGCCGCGTCTGCGTCATCGGCCGCCTCTGCTCCTGCTGCATGCCCGCGTCCGCCGGCGCCAGCGCGAACCCGCCCCCGCCCGCCGCGAACGCGCGCGTCGACATGGCCGCCAGCAGCGCCGACTCGACGCCCTGCGCCACCCTCTCGACCAGCGCCTCGCGGTGCAGCACCGTCACCTCGCGCTTGGTCGGGTGGACGTTGACCTCGACGTGGCGCGGGGGGAGCTTGAGGTCCTGCGCTTCTTGTGCTCGGTTGGTTGGGAGGGAGGGGGGGAGGAGTTAGGGGAGAAAAAAGGGGGGG
>Ga0105053_10001528_pt1 | contig 37052 bp, 46 predicted proteins | sample BON01_FD_78093 | JGI IMG/M metagenome (GOLD analysis project Ga0105053, IMG submission 78093) | Freshwater microbial communities from Lake Bonney liftoff mats and glacier meltwater in Antarctica - BON-01 | ecosystem: Environmental > Aquatic > Freshwater > Ice > Glacier meltwater | place: Lake... | reverse complement strand
TTATTCTTCATGTAGTCCCGCCAGTGTGTCTGCACCCAGTAGTGAGGCTGGGTCCACTGATTGTTCGTGGCGGGCTGATAGGAAAAGTCGGGGTAGATTTTGTTGTTGTCGTAGGCGTAGCTGGTGAATGCAGCCACAGCCTGCCTCATGTTCGATGCACAGATCGCTTCACGCGTGATGACTCGAGACTGATTCAGCGCAGGCAAAAGCAGCGCGATCAAGAGGGCGATCAGCGAAACAACGAGGAGCATCTCAATCAGCGTGAATGCGCGGCGAATCTTCATCGCATATCGCTCCGGGGCGGGCAGAATGAATGAACAATTGGAGTCGAAGGAAACCGGCTGCGATCGAACGTCGCAGCCAAGGGAAACAGGGAATCATCACCGTCAGCTTTTGATTATATCGCCAATTGCCCGATTCGGTGTGATGAATATGAAATAATCAGTTTCAGTCTGCTCGCTGCCTCATGAAAAACCTGTCGGCGATGGCCGAGAGGCTCGGCAATAGAAATTGATATCGCTTCAGTTGCTCTGCGCATCCACCGCCTGCCGCTCTTCCACCATCTGGGCCAGGCGATTGCGCAGCGACGGTTTGTCGCCCTTGTCGCCCTTGCCGCTTTTGCCCGCATCATCGGCGGTACCATCGGAAGCAGGGGCGGTGTCCTCAATCGACGGGATGGCCGCAGTTTCTTCCTGCGTTTCAACTTCATCCGTCAACGCCTTGGGCTGTGCGCCAGCAGGCAGCTCCAGGCCGCCGAAGGTGCCCGAAGGCATCGGCACTTCGTCATCGTCATCGCGGACCACCGATTTGTCCCGGGCGTTCTGTGCCTCGATCGCCGCCTGGCTGATTTGGCCGCCGGCTCCGATCTGATCGAACTGCACGGAGACGCGCTTGGACACGCCGCGCTCCTGCATCGTGATGCCGTAGAGCACATCACAGGCTTGCATCGTGGCCTTGTTATGCGTGATGACAATGAAATGGCTCTGGTCGAGGAAGCTGTGCAGAATCGAAGCAAAGCGATGGACGTTCGCCTCATCGAGCGCTGCATCGACTTCGTCGAGAATGGCGAAGGGGCTCGGCCGGGTCTGGAAAATCGAGAGCAGCAGGGCGACGGCGGTCATCGTCTTTTCACCGCCGGAAAGCAGCGTGATCGACTGCGGCTCTTTTCCCGGCGGCTTGGCGACCACTTCGATGCCTGACTCAAGCACATCGATGTTGCCATCTTCATCAGGCTGAAGGAATACATCAGCACGCCCACCGCCGAACAGCTTGCGGAAGAGACCATTTTGACCCGCGAAGTTTTCCTTGATCTGATGGAAGGTCTTCTCAAAGCGCGTGCGACTTTCCTCGTTGATCTGCTTGATGAGCTGCTCGAGTTTCGACTTGCCATCTTCGATGTCTTTGACCTGCGACTCGAGTTCGTTGACCTGCTTCTCGATTTCATCTTGTTCGGTGATGGCGTCGAGATTGACATTACCCAGCCGATCGAGCTTGGTCTTGAGATCGTGGATTTCCTGCTCGACCGCTTCCCAGTCGATGGGAACAAGTCCCGGGTCTTGAGCCGCTTGCGGCGTAGCGTCGTCAGCGCCTCGTGTCTTCAAATTTTCGATCTCGTTGTACTTCGCGACCACATCCAGATTCAATTGCTCCGCTGCGCGCTGACACACACCTTCGCATTTCACTTCAAGCTCGCGCTTTTCAACATGAAGCTGATGCACCACTTCGTCCGCTGCCTCCGCATCTTTCTTGTGCTTTTGCAGTGCGGATTTGAGTTCCCCGACGACGGATTCCATCTCGCTGAGCTTCTCGCGCACCTCTTCGAGCGCACCTTCGAGTTGATCCAGTTCCGCCGATGCTTGCAGCGACACCTGGCGTGCTTCATCGGCGACGCGCGTATGTTCTTCAGTGCGGCGATGATGTTGTTTGAGCTGTTCATCAATGAGCTTGTGCTGCCGGTCGATGTCAGCGCGGGCGATTTCAATCTGACGCACTTGACGCTGGGCGGCGGAAAGCTGCTCAGCGAGCTTGCTCTGTTCCACGCGCACCGTCGTCACTGCTTCGCGGGTCGTCTCTGCTTCGCTGCTCAGTTCGCTGATTTCTGCCTGAAGCAGATCGACAGCGGCCTGCCGCGCTGCGGAGTTTTGTTCCAGATTCGCAGCTTCGCTTTCGTGCCGTGTCTTCTTCTCTAGGGCATCGTGAAGCTGTTTGTGTATCTGCTCAATCTCCGCGCTGAGCACCGGCTGCTCGCGCTCGAGACTGGCGATCTGGCCCGCGAGATTGTCGAGCCTGCTCGAACATTCCACGCGCATCGTGTTGGCTTCGTAAAGCTTCTGCCGCAGTTCCTGCGACACGCGATCGATGTGCTTGGCACGATCAGAAAGCTGCGACAGGTTTTGCTGATCGGTGCTGATCCGCTCATCAAGCTCAGCCAATTGCGTGCGCAGCTTCGTCAGCTCAGCACGGCGGCTGATGATGCCCGAAGCTGACTTTGCGCCCATCGGCCCCGCCATGATCCGGCCATCACTATCCAGCAGCTCGCCGCGCTTGGTCACAAATCGGCAGCCATCGGGCATCAGTTCGCGCTGACGCTTGGCCGTCGCCAGATCAGGCACGATGTAAGTGCGCGAAAGCAGCGACCAGGCGATCGGCGCGATCTCAGCGGGATAGCGAACGTGATCGATGAGGGATTCGGGTGTCGGGTTTCGGGTTTCGGGTTTCGGGTCGGTGCCATGAATCTGACACTGATCGATGGCAATAAAAGTCACACGTCCTGACAGTGCAGCGATCGCTTCGCTGCCGCCGTTCTCGCAGAGGTCGGACAGACTGTTAATGACCAGCGACTGCTGATGATCGCCCAGCGCCGCTTCAACGAGCAAAGCGTGCTCAACATCGGCTTCAAACATTTCTGCGAGCAGACCGCGAACGAAGTAAAAGGGTCCAGAGTCCGGCGTCCGAAGTCCGGAGTCTTGTTGTTTCGGATCAGGGGCGATACCGGGACGCGAGACTCCGGACTCTGGACTCGCTACTCCAGACTTTTTCTGCCCCGTCGCCTTGCGCGCGAGCACCGCCTTGACCGCATCCGCGATGCCTTCCTGTTTGTCCTGCATCTCCTGCAACACAGCGCGGCGAGAGCTTAGACCCGATCGCTGTTCCTTAGCGCTGCTCAATCGCTCGGTCAGTGCCCGCTGCTCGGCATCGAGTTCGGAGGCTTGCGATTTAAGTTCGGCAATCTTCGCGTTCTGCTGCTCGATCAGCTCTTTCACCTGCGTCAGTTTGGCCTGCGTTTCATCGCGGCTGGTGAGCAGTCGTTCCAAATCCTCGGCAACCTTGGTGGAACGAAGGTCGAGTTTTTCGCGGGTGCCATGCAGATTTCTCTCGAACACGGCAATCGAGTTGATCTCATTATGAAGCTGCGAAGTGCGGCGCATCAGTGTGACGATGCCGGCTTTTTCATCTTCGAGAGCGGATCGCTTTTCGTTGAGTTCGTGCTGAGCCTGGCGGTACTTGTTCTGTGCATCTTCGAGTTGCTGCTGCGTACCGCTGTGAGCGGCGGAGAGCCGGGCCACATCTTCGCGTTGCTGGGTGAGTTCGGTTTCAAGCTGCGCTGAGCGCGTGGCCAGTTCATCGATGCGCTTGCTGTCGCGCTCAATCTGTTTTTCAAGGTCAGCCAGGGAGTTCTTCGCGAACTGCTTGCGCTGCTCCGCTTGCTCTTGGCGCGCCTTGGCTTGCAAACGATCCTGTTCGAGCTTTTTCAGGTGCTGCTCAACGGACTGGCGCTCGATCTGGTTGTCCGCCAGTTGCTGTTCATGTTCCGCCAGGTGGCGAGCGGCAACCGCGTGATCGGCCTCAGCCTGTTCAAGCTGCTCAGCCACATCCTTAAATCGCCCTTGCAATTTGTGATATTCCGCCAGTGCGTAATTCAGTTGCAGCTCACGCAATCGTGTGGAAAGCTCCTGATGCGACCTCGCCCGGCCGGCCTGAATCTTCACACTGCGCAATCGCTTCTGCAGATCGTCAAAGCGCGTGCGCGTCAGGCCCAGATGCTGCTCGGTGCGTTCGAGTTTTCGCTCCGCTTCTTTCTTGCGAGCTTTGAAGCGCGAGATGCCCGCAGCTTCCTCGAAAATCTCACGGCGTTCCTTGGCGTTGGAATCCAGCAGAGCCGCGACGCGACCTTGTTCGATGATCGAGTAAGCATCGGTGCCGATGCCTGTGTCCATGAACAGTTCGCGAATGTCGCGCAATCGGGCACGCTGTTTGTTGATGAGATATTCGCTCGAGCCATCGCGATAAAGCTGGCGCGTGACAGTGACCTGATCGGCATCCACGGGAAGGGCGCGGCGGGCGGCGCGGGAAGGGTTCTGAGTTCTGGGTTCCGAGTTCTGAGTTGTAGAATCGGTGGAGGCGGCGACCGAGTCGTTGCTGTTGGCATCCAATTCGGAACTTTGAACTTTGAACTCAGAACTTTTGTCTTCGATGACCGGATTATCAAACGTCAGCGACACGCTCGCCATGCCGGCGGGTTTGCGCGTGGAGGAGCCGTTGAAGATCATGTCCATCATCGCGCCGCCGCGCAGGCTCTTGGCGGAGAGTTCGCCGAGGACCCACTTGACAGCATCGACAGTATTGGACTTGCCGCAACCGTTTGGGCCGACGATGCCGGTGATCGGCTTATCGAAGGTGATAACGGTTTTGTCGGCGAAAGACTTGAAGCCTTGTGCGGTGAGTTTGGCCAGGCGCATCATCAGATTTCGACCTCCATGTCGAACAGGGCAAAGCACGAACCAATCGGAACAATTTGTACCATCTGTCTCAGCAGCGAACCCTTTGCATCCTGCGAAGGGGCCGACGAATCCAACATGTTCGCGGCAAAGTCAGCCACGGGTTCTCCTTCAGGTTGTTGGACAAATCAGCAAACGGCTGATCACGATACGCAGTCAATGCAACAGCTTATCAAAAACTCATGTCAAGATGGGAAGCGGCTCATTGATCGCCATTCATTTTAATCGGTTGAACACGAGGAAAAACACGAATGGTTTGGAGGCGAAGAAGGCCACGCCTTGGGCGGGGCGCTAAACGCTGGAGACTCCCCGCCGCTTGCGGCTTCGCTCTTGGCGGCATGGGCCTCACTCCGGCCGTGCCGCGGCCTTGCCCGGCCTTGCCGTCACCGGGGTCAGGTCACCCTCAGCCGGGAGATTAGCAGCGGCACCGTCGCCTGTCGCTTCGTCTTCCGCAGCGCCTTCGGGGCGTGTCTCATTGGGATCACGATCGCGCATCTTCTCGATGTAACTGGCCAACGGATTCTTGGCGATGACCAGCCCGGCCAGCACATCGCCATTGCTCTGCATGTTATAGATCGCGTTGACGATGCTGCTGTAGGAAAGATCGAAGCCATCAAAGGGACGCTCAGCGGAATACTTGTGCCCCATCAGCACCGCCAGGTTGGCGACGGTCGGGGCGATCTTCTGGGCGGAGCCTTTGGGATTCAGCGGCGACTGATAGAAGACGCTCAGTTGTTCATTGGCCTCGCCGCCCTCGATGCGGAAACGGCCATCCCAGAGCGAGACGCTCATGTGATCCTTGAAGCCGGTGTTGGGGCCGAACACGACCAGCCGAGGCACATCGCGCTGGCTGACATAAATGAGCGGGTCCTTGGCCTGCACGACATCGATGAAGAACTTGAACTGATTGCGATCGCCCATGGGAATGCGATTCACGGAAGAATCGCCTTGCTGGGCCAGGGCTTCATAGGCGGCGATGCGCACGGTGCGATCAACATCATCGAGCAAACTGCGCAGCGCCAGCGTGGCGCGCGTCGAGCGAGGCAGACGAGCCAGCAGTTCGCTCGCCTTACGGCGGACGGGGGCATCAACATGCAGCGCCAGCTGCGCTAGTTCATTAGCAGCCAGTTCATCTTCGAGCCAGGCACCTGCTTCGAGAGCCGCCAGTCGAACCTCGGCAGAACTGTTCTGGTAATACTCGCGAATCACAGGCAAAGCGACCTTGCCTAGCGACTGCCAGCTATCGCTCACCGGCTGAGCCTGATCAGGACGAGCCACCAGCACTTCGCCAAGCTGACGGGCTTTGTCCGCTTCAAAGTCACCCGTACGGCGAAGGTACAGACGACTGATCAGGCGAAGCAGCTTGGTGGGGTCACCAGCAAAACGCGCAGGGACATTGATGCGCACCAGCATGTCGCTCTTGGCAATGGCGGTGTTGAAAAACTCGGTCGATTTCTCATGCGGAAAGCGTTCGTTGATGCGATCCGCAATCATGCGCGAGAAAACCCAACTGGGCTGATTGAGTGCCAGATCAATGGGGCGATCCTGCGTCACCGCGCCGCCAGCGAGCACGACGCCTTCGCGCTGGAAGGCGAAGCGTTCTTTTTCGGTGGACTGTTCATCGAACGGATTGATGAACACCGCGCCCTTGGCCTCGGCCAGTGCGCGGCGAAACTGCATCGAGGTATCCGCGCCGCCGACGGAAAGGTCCGCAGTCCAGAGTGTGCCATGTTCCAGGCTCTGCGTCTGGGTGCGCTCAAGAGCGGTGACGAGAATGGGGAAGTTGGTGCCTTTGGGTGAGCCGGGTGGGATGAGGCCTTCGATGCGAACGATGGCGGTGTCTTTGCTTTCGAGGACTTTGCGAGGCGAGAGATCTTCGGTGCCGAATTGGAAGGAGCCTAGACCTTTGCGGCGCATCTCGTTGATCATCCACTGGCGCAGGTAAGTGGGCACATCAGCCGAGCCGGTGCCGGTGCCAGGGGGAAGAACGACGAGGCCGTAACCGCTGACGAGAAGCGGTTCGAAAGCGCGAAGGTTGGCGAGGGAGCCGACGGTGCCGTAGAGATATTGCTCGCCGGTGTAGGTGGGCAGCGGCGGGGGCGTCATGACTTTCTTAGGCGGATCGGAGGCGCAGCTGGTGAGCGAAGCGATGAAGATCGCGCTCGCCAAGAGGCAGGACATAAGCGAAAAGCGGCAAGCGGTGATCCGCTCGCGCTGAAGTTCAGAGGGTTTTCTCATAGCTTCCACCAAGTCGGGAGGGACGAAACAGGGGGCGGAACCGATAGCCTATTGTGCCGATAAATAGCGGAAAAGTCAAGTGGTTATGCGAATTGCCTTCCTCATTACTTAATCGTCGCCAGATATTCCACCAGGTCGCGAAGCTCACGCTCGGTGAGCAGTTTCACGATGTTGTCGGGCATGGCTGAGAGTGCTTTGCGTTTGTCGGCAATGTTGCTCTTCTTCACCGTGACGCGCTTGTTCTCTGCGGTGACGATGATCAGTTCATCAGGCTTGTCCTCTTTGAGGATGCCGATGATGCGGTCGCCTTCGCTCGTCTCGATGTCGAAGGTGTCAAATCCCTGCGCGATTTTTCGGTTGGGGTAGAGCATCGATTCGAGAATATATTCGCGCCCTTGCTTGGCGATCTCCAACAGGTTCGGCCCAGCTTCGCCCACGCCATCCTTACCCACCATGTGACATCGATTGCACGACGCAGCGGCCTTCTCCCAGAAGATTTTCTTACCATCGGCTGCATCACCGCCGACAAGCAACTGCCTGACGCTGCGCAGGGGATCGTCCTTGGGCTGCGATGTTTCGTAGGCGGCGATCTTCAATTTGATGCGCGGCGTAGCGCGAGCCTTGGCTGCATCGAGCAGTTCGAGTGACAGCTCCGGTTGCAGCTTGCCCGCCAGCAGTTTGTCGAACTGTTTTTCCAGCACCGCATCAGCGCCAGCTTGCTTCATATCTGACAGCGTGATGATGGCGCCTTGCTTCTCACTGACCTCGCCGGTGTCGAGTACTTTTTCCAATACATCAATCGCCTCAGCGGGTTTGAGCTTTGAAAGCCACTGCCGTGATTCCTTGCGAAGGTTCGCATCACTGGCGCCGAGCGTGGCGGTGACCGCTTCGCTCAGTGCAGGATCATTCATCGCGCCCAGAGCTTTGAGCGTGGCCATGCGAAGCCAGCCCGATTGCTTGTCATCTTTGGTGATCGACAGCAGCAGCGGAGCCGCAGCAGCCACGCGGTAATGCTCGATCACTTTGGCCGCTGCCTGGCGCACATTGGCCTGCGCACTGTTTGCCAGAATCTCCATCGCCGCTTTGCCTGCGACATCTTTCGCTTCATCCGCCGCTCGCGCCATCACCGGACGATGCGCACCCAGTACGCGATCGCGTTTCGATGTACCCGCCCAGTCCATCAGCGCATCGAGCGCTTCGCGACGCATCGAAGCGGGTGCATCCTCGCGCTTGGCGTAGCTCGCCAGCGTCTGTGACTGTGCTACACCACCCATCAGATAGTTCGCACTGATCGCACGGCGAAGCAGCGCCTCATCCTTGATCGCCGCCGTCGTACTGATCATCAGTGCAAGCTGAGGCAGCGCCTTATCAATAGGCTGATCGTGAATCGCTCGCGCCGCTTCGAGTACAAGCTGCGGATTACTGTCCTGCAAGAACGCAGCCACTTGCGGATCACCAAGTCTGCGAAGCGCGAGCAGAATGCCAAGGCGAGCGGAGTGATTTTCATCGCCCATTTTTGCGATCAGTGCCTGTGCATCATTCAGATAAGACAGGCCCACCACCGCAGCCGTTCGCAGGAAAGGATCCTTGTCAGCGTTGGCGGCGAGCACCGGCAGAATCGCTGCCACTGCATCCGCGTGATCCTTCGTATCGCCCTTGGCCATGCTCTTGCCGTAGCTGGGCAGCGCCAAGGCGCGCACGCGATCGCTTGAGTCGTTGATGAGTTTAGAGAGCGCCGCCTTCCCGCGCGCCAGTCCCGGCAAATCAGAAAGCACTCTGGCAACTTGAGCGCGAACCTCCGCATCTTCATCACCTGCAAAGCCCGCGATCATGTCGGGGAGTTGATCGTTGTCTTTCGATCTGCGCGCCGCTTGCGCCAGGCCCCATATGCCGTGTAGTCGAGCGAGTTGATTTTCCTTTTGCTTCACTGCTTCGAGCAGGAAGTCATAAGAATTGCGCTCCGCCAGTGCGAACTGTGATTCCTGCCGAACCATGCGATTGGGATGTTTCAGGAGGCTGAGCAATTCCTCTTCGCTTCGCTTGGTGAAACCTTCCGCCAGCAGCTTTTTCGTTTGTGCAACGACATCATTCTTGATGCCTTCGCCCTGCGTCATGCGATAGATTCGGCCTTTGCCCAATCCTTCCCATCCGTTGACCCAATCGGAAAAATAGAACGCACCATCAGGGCCAAAATCTGCATCGGTGACGAGCGTGCCCCAGATGAAATGCTTGAGATCATCGAGCGCGAACCCCGCGCCTTGCGACTTGAGTTTGAACGACCAGACGCCGCTGACATTGGGGCCGCCTTTGAAATCGCACATGAAGAATGTGCCGCGGTAGCTGTCGTCGAAACCGGTGCCAGGGTAGTAGGTGACGCCGCTTGGGCCGTTGCCGATGTGTTTGATGGGCGGGACGATGTGAGCAGCGAACTCCGTCGGACTCTTGGCCGCATCCCATTCATGCCACCAGCCTTCGCGATTCCAAGGCCCGCGATCGGAGAGGTATTGGAACGACATGTTCCAGCCGGTGTGTCCACCTTCGACGATATAAACCCAGCGAGCGCGGTCACCTGAATCGGAGTTATTGTCACCTGTGAAGAGGTTGCCGTAGTCGTCGAAGACCAGCTCCTGCGGATTGCGAAGGCCGGTGTGGACGACTTCGAGATGTGAGCCATCGGGTTCACAGCGGAAGACTGCGCCGCTGCCGGGGTCGTGCAGGAGTTTGCCTTCTTTGGTGGTGATGTGGTAGCCGCGATCGCCGATGGAAAAATAGATGCGACCATCAGGCCCCATGACCAGCCCGTGCATGTCGTGACCGCGAAACGCAATGCGGACGCCGTAGCCTTCGCTGAGCGTTTTCGTTTCATCAGCAACGCCATCGTTGTTGTCATCGCGCAGCACATAAAGCTTGGGGATGCAGGTGTAGTAAATGTTGCCGCGCCATGCGAGCACACCTGCGCCGGTGCCATCGACCAGGTCGTTGTACCCCGTAGAAAAGATCGTGGCTTTGTCCGCATACCCATTACCCTTGGTGTCTTCGAGCAGGCGAATGCGATCGTGATGTTTTGTCCACTGCTCGAGTTTTTCTTTGTGATGCTTGAGCATGAACGCTCTGCGATCCTCGACGGTCTGTGCCGCCAGATCATCATCGAGCCAGTACATGTGCCCGCGGTTATCCACGACGCCGCCCGCATCACCTTGCCTAAAAGTTTCAGCGACATAGATGCGGCCCTTTTCATCAATACTGAACGCCACCGGGTTCGCCACATCAGGCTCAGCCGCCCAAAGATGGATCTCAAACCCCGCAGGCTTCACGATGGAAGCAATCGCCTTGACGCCTTCATCGGACTTGTCCGCGACCTTGGGGATGTAGGTCTGCTTCGCCTCATCGACGGCCAAGGCGAAAGGAATCGAGCACATCACCAGCAGCGTCAGCACAGCAGGAATATGGCGAAAAAGTTCCAGTTTTCGATTGAAAATCATTAGCTAAGAGTAGCGGAAGCGATGGCGATTGGAAAGCAAACATGCAGAATAAGCAGGCCATCAGTTTCGGCACCCGGATTTGTCTACTTGCGTGTTTTTTCATTTTGGACATCGTGGTTAATCTATTGAAAATACTGATGTTAAAGCGTGTCTAGGGGGAATCCACTAGACGTCTACCCGGAAACCCTTATAGCGCGAGGCAGACAGTGGCGGACGTTAAAAGCGTAAACCACCGGTCAATATGAGGAGTTGCCAGAAGACCCGCGAAGAATCACAAAACGGCGATGGGCTGCTGTGAGACGTGCAAGTTTTGCTGGCGAGAGATGTAAGAAACGGCCCGGTACCAAAATGAGAATTCTTGGCGAGTTGCCGACCGAAATGAGAATTCGATCGGCGATCCTGGCGAACGGCGGCGACTTCTGAGTCGCCAGACCTCGGCGCTCGGCGCGACCTCGGCGCGGCTTTTCAAGCTGTTTCAGCGGCCAAAGTCAATACAAACCGCGCAGGCATGAAGCGTGTTCGCTTCGCTTTTCAGAGTCTGGCCGATGACTCTCGGCCTCTTCAAACGCCGTTCGAAGGTCTTTCGACCGTCGCGGCAAAGTGGATCACTTGAACAACTGAAGCTGACCGGCTTGCTCTTCAGTGAGCGGTGCGTGTCGATCCTTGGCGGCGGTGACCAGCAAAGCCAGTCCCATACTGCGGAGGAATTTCTGATGCAGTTCGTGATCCTCGGGTGTCACTGCCAGCCAGTAGCCGCTGAAGTGGCTGGATATGGCGCAGCCTTCGTCTCGCAGCTCGCTGACCAGGGTGCGAACGGCGCGACGCCTGGTCTCATGCTTCGCCTGGGGAGCGAGGCCGAGCCAGCGAGCAATGACGATCGCCGAAACCTTGCGTGGTTCATCGCCATCGCGCAGCCTGGTGGTGCGCTTCTGGAGCGCATCAACGAGGCGGCGTTTGAGGCCGTCGCGGTCTTCGAGTTGGATAGCGTCCTTGCTCATACTGAATCCATAATGTTCATCCTCTGTGGCCGACGACATCCGTGTCGCCTTGCCTTCTCAATCACATCTGTCAGTTCATCGCGCGTCAGGCCGGCTCGCTTCCAGTCGCGCAGGTCTTTGATGCCGCGCGGCGGCAGGATCACACGCACTGATCGGCAGGCGCTGAGCAGCGCGCGAAACAGGACACCTGCTCCGCGCTGGCCAGCTCGTCTGCCGCGCTGATCGGGTTTGTCCCGGTTGCTCACGATCACTGCATCGACGGGTGTGCCTCTTCGCATCGCCAGGAGGCGCAGATAGAAGACCATCATGGAGACGCAGGCGCTGCAACTGGGCCTGCCGACGACGGCGAAGCCCAGGTCAATCGCGGCGGCAGTCTCGGTCGGGCCTTCGACGATCAGTGTGGGGCCCGGCGCTGCAATGTGGCCGGTCGGCGTGAAGATGCCCTGGCGTGATCCCGGCTCGGCCCACTTGCTACCGTCGCGACCACGCAGGCGGATGCCGATGATGTTGTCCTCTGCATCGGTCATCGGGCACGACCAGGCCTTGCCGGTCCAGCCGATCCATAGAGCTTTGAGCGAGTCGATCGAGACGCCCAGATTGTGCGCCAGCTCAGCGAGCAGACCCGGCTGCACGGCGGCGTGATAGCGGATGGTGAGTGATGTCCATTCAGCGCTGCATCGCGACGGCCGCTCAGGTTCGAGTGCAGGTCGATCGACGCGAATTGAAGGCGCATCGTGGAGCTGATGAAGCCAGCCGGCTTCGCCGCGCGGGTGCGGACTTTCAACGCGCTGGCAGATGGCTTTTGATGGCGAACTTTCGCGCGCGACAAGACACCAGTCGGGCCGGTCACAGACCGGGCATCGCTGGCGTCGAGTCACTCGCTTGTAGGCATTCAATAAAGTCACTTTGCCTTCCTTGGCGGTGTGAGTTTTCGAGTGTGCGAATCAGCCTTCCATTTGCATGAGATAGCGCAGCAGTTCCGTTTTGCTGATGGCCATGAGTTCGGTGTGGGCCGGGATCATCAGTTTGCCCCGCTTTCTATCGACGCGCGGGCCTTCGATGATCTGCGGTTTTTGGGTGTTATCTTGCTTGTTCCGAAGCCATGAGACCTGTTCCACGTCATCGCGAATGTGATCTCTGGCAAAGACCTGGGAAATCTGTTTACGCGACAGGTGTGCGACGGGAATGCGCACCGATTGAATTTCACCATTTTCAAATCTGGCGACGTTGATGCCTTGGCCGCGATCCACCAGATCGATCACTCTCTGCTGGTCAGGCAGAGGCAGCGAAGCCACTCGCCCAAGCACCATGGTCCCACCGAGCTTCACCATTGCATCTGGCAGCAGTTGCCCACAAGCGATCTTCCGCAGTAGGTGCACGACGGGCAGTTGGACTTCAGAAAGGTCGATGCCACGCCGTCCTGCCTCATGTACGCCTTTCGCGAGTACGATAAAATCCGCGACGGTTCGCGCTAAGCAGTTGCGGATGAGTTCGATCAGGTCGGCATCGGATAGGTGTTTAAATTCGGTAATGTCGTGATCCAAGATCATGCTCCTTTAAGCGTATGAGTGAGAGAAATCAGTGATAGTTGGAAGCGATCTGCTCGATTCTTTTCGCGATACGTCTTGCTGCTCGCCTTCACCTTCTCGGGATTCTTTTCGTGGTACGCCTTGCGCCGCGCCTTCACCTTCTCGGGATTCTTTTCGCGGTACGTCTTGCTGCGCGCCTTGTTGCTCGCCTTCACCTTCTCGGGATTCTTTTCGCGATACGTCTTGCTGCTCGCCTTCACCTTCTCGGGATTCTTTTCGTACCACGTCTTGCTGCTCGCCTTGTTCGAGGCCTTCACCTTCTCGGGATTCTTTTCGCGATACGTCTTGCTGCTCGCCTTCACCTTCTCGGGATTCTTTTCGTGGTACGCCTTGCGCCGCGCCTTCACCTTCTCGGGATTCTTTTCGTACCACGTCTTGCTGCTCGCGCTCTTCGCTGCCTTCTGATTCTGAGTCAACTTCCTCATTGCAAGATCTCCACGGTTGCCACGATTCGCCGTAGCGGTTTTTCATTTCTCGTTTGCAGTAGGCCTTGAGGCCTTCGATCAGCTTGCTTGTTTCGTCAGGCGTTAAATCGTCGAGACGATCGGTGCGGCCTGCGGTGACGCGCGTGCGAATCCAGTTCGCCAGGCTGCTGCCATCGTGCTTGAAGATGCCTTCGAGTTCGAGTGTGTTGACGATGCGGACGATCAGATTCTTTTGCCTGCGCGTCTCACCAGCGAACTGGCCGGACCAGTAGCCCCAGGAGTAGATGAACTTGCCAGCGCCATCGGTGGTTTTGATGCGACCACTGCTGGCGATTTCGATGGTGGCCATGTGATGATCGAAGTCGCTGTTGTTGAGGCGCAGCGAAGTCGATGACGGATGTTCGGCTGCGCGGCCCTCGCGATCGAAGAGCGAGTTCTGCGTCTGGAGCAGGAGCAGCTTTCGCGATTCATCGCGGATGCCAGCAGCCTTGCACGCGCGCACGGCGATCTGTTTTTGCTTGTCAGACCAAGGCATCACGCGGCCCTCCTTTCGAGGTCGGCGGCGGTGAGGCGCAGCAGCTTGCGCGATGCAGGATGCAGAGTGACTAGCAGATTCGGATGAACGATCAGAAACTCGCGCACATCTTCGAGGCGATAGAGCGCATCAGCGCGGCGGCTGGGCAACCGGTGGCATGGCAAACCCTTGCGACGCCACTGACGGATCGTCTCGTAACTCTTTTTGCGAACCAGCCGCATGAGTGTTCCGCTGGTGATCAGGTGATCGTGCTCCTGGATGAGGCCGTGCAGGCCTCCGAGTCTTTCGATGCGACATCGCACCGCCCTGGCTGTGCGCGTGAGCTTTCGTCCGATTTGGGTGATGGTCATCGTGGACGCCGATTTGATGAGGGTGCGATCATCCTGCTCTGACCAGACGCGGCGATGCCGGGTGATGCTTCGGCAACGGGCAAATCTCGACAGACCATCAAGCAACCACCAGACCTCGACACGCAGAGATCCACGACTGCTCTTAAATGGACGGCGCAGCTCTGCGATCTGATGACGCGAGGCAAGGGACTCATACCAGCTGGTGGAGAGGCCCAGCACCCTGACCGCCGCTGAGGCGCGCACCCACCACTGGCCATCGATCTCGACGGCAGCGGCGCGGAGCGCATCCAAGATGGCGGCAGTATTGGTGGTCATGCGGTTTGTGCCGTCCTCTCGTTGATCGTGCGTTCGACGCGCTCGATGGTGTGCCGCTGGCCGTGCATCTTGCGCAGCACGCGCTGGAGAGTTTCAGCGGTCACTTCAGGCACGCCCATTTTGGCGGCGACGAAAATCACCTGACGGCAGAAGCGCAGGCAGCCCAGGCCCAGGCAGTTGGCGAGCTGTGTCATGAAGGTGATCGCATCATCAGTAAGCCTCAGCTTGTCATCGTCAAAGACAGCGACGATGTCTTTGCGCTCGAACAGCGGCTTGAGCTTTTTCGATCCGCCGCCACCAGTGGCGGTGGCACCTTCGGCGATGTCGTAGCGCAGACCTATCCGGCTTGCGAACTGGCCATACCAGTGTTTGGTGTCGCTCACGCGTTCCTCTATGTCGATGGTGCCGACAAGGATGATCGGAATGCCGCATTCATCGTGGAGATCGCGCAGAAATTCCAAGGCATCCATTGTCAGATGATGAGCCTCATCGACAAACAGCGGGCGGTCGGTGCCTTTGAGCTGCTCGATGAGGGCATCTTCAATGTCGAATGCTGTGCGCTTTTTGATCTTCATCGTCAATGCCACCAGCTTGGCAAAGCGGGTCAGACTCTTCGCTGTAGCTCTGGCGCGAAGCATGATCGAGCCGGGAAAAATCGAATGGGCTGCTTCGAGCGACATTGATTTTCCGACACCGGCTGGGCCATAGACAACGCCGATCGAACGCAGTTCGATGGCGTTTTGAATGAGCGTCAAAATGCGATTGGAGACCTTGGTTTCAACGAAACCAGCTGGCCTGGGCGATTCCTTGGCGCGGACGGCCATCTCCATGTATCTATTGAGACCGCGCACGATGCGCTCCAGATCGCCGACATAATCATCGCTCGATCGCATCGAGAGAAACGCGCTGAGCGTCGGAGCGCTGAAGCCAGGCCCAAGGCTTTTGGCGATGGCGGCCAGCGACAGCGTGTTGTTCTCCTTGAAGATTTTGAAATCTTCCTGCACACGCGCAACCCAGTCCCACGATAATTCGCCAATAGGCAGCTTCCTTGCCACGCGCAGCCTCCGTGCATCGTTATGCAGTTGGTCAATGATGTCCTTGCTCTCGCTCATGGCAATTCATCCAAAAGGTGCCTGTCGCTGTCGTCCGTGTCGGTCGAAACAGGCAGTGAGAGTGGTTCATCCATGTCATCTTCTTCCTGGGCGAACGTCGCCAAGGGTCGCGAGCCAATGACCAGCTCGTCTTCATCTTCATCAAACAGGTCGTCCATTTGTCGCGTGCCGATCAGGGCCAGCGGCTCATCGTCTTCATCCTCTTCGTGTCGCTTGAAGATGTGTTTGCTTTTGGGCAGTTCATCATGCTCGGCACCAACAGCCTTACGCATGACTGACCGATTCGATTCATCGTCGAGGGGCGTCTGCACCGGCTGCATCGTGGCATCAGGATTGATTGATGGCGGCGGCGCTTTCTCCTGGGCAGCAGCGCGAGCAGCAATCGAGAATGCACTGGCGAAGGTCAAGTGACGGTTGGCTGCAACTTCCTTCTCCAAACGGTTGTAACGATCCTTGGTTCGCATGGCATCGCGCAGCCGCTTCTCACTGGCTTCATCGCCGCGTACATGGTTGCCATAAACTTCGTTGGCTCTGGTCTCGCAGATCTTGCGCATCTTCGAATCGAAGACGTGAATCGATGACATGTCATCGGGGTCATAAAGCACATGAACCTGCGGTCGCTCGCTCGCCGATGCACCTTTGTAAGGCACAAGCGCTGGCTCAAATGCACCGTAGTGCAGCGGCTTGCCTGCGATGCGAATGGTGATGCCGTTCTTGTTGACGCGCACTGGCTGATGATGTTTCATCAGCAGCATGCTCATCGCCTGGGGATCGCGAGCGATGTGCCGTGTCTTGACCATCGCCGCCAGTGCATCGTTGGGACTGAGGCCGAGCATGTCTGCTTTGCTGTGTTCTGATGACAAATTGAAGCCAGCGATGTGATCGCGCAGTTGAGAGGCAACCTCATCGAACTGAGGGATGTAAGTCCCAGCCTTAATCGTTTCATTGAGGTACTCAGGGCGACTCGATGGCTCATTGCCGCAGTACGTCGGCCAAAGCTTGTCGAACACTTCATGCAGGCCATATCCGAACCAATGCTCAAGACGGCTCTTGCCGTTGGGATTGTGCGGAATCGAGAAGTGCGCTTCGATTCCGAAGTTTGCCAGCAGACCATGAGTCGGCGCTTCATCGACGTCGGCACGGAAGCCTCGCTTGAGCTGACGCTGTCGCTTGGTCTGACCGTGGAACAGGTAGCAATCGAAATCTTTGCCGTTGTCGATCCACACATGCCGAGGCATGGTGATCAGGTCATCAGCCAGCAGTCCCTGGCGAAGTGCTGCAAGGATGGCTGTCGAATTGGGATCTTCCACGATGGCGAAGCCCATGATGCGGCGGGTGCGCCAATCCATCCAGGCGGTAAGCCAGGGCCGCACATATTTCTCATGCGCGCCAAAGCCGACGCGGCAGATCATGTCGAGCTGGCAGTGATCGCCGATCCAGCATTCACCCGCTTCGAAGCCCTCGGGGTCTTGCTCCAGGAAGGCGCGGTAGTGAGATCGGAACAGTGCCGGTGTGCGGGCCTTGGCGATGTCCTGCTTAGTGAGCTTGGAATCGACCATGCGACGGCATGCGGTCTCGCTGGTCCATCGCCATCCCTTGATTGCAGCTTCATCGCGCACACGCTTCCAGGCGACGGTCAGCTTGATCTGCCGCTCGCTCATGAAAAGCTCAGTGAAGGCACGCCAAGCGGCAGGGTCCGGCTCGCCGCGTGTGTTGCCGCCGCGTGTATCGACAAGCTTCATGATGTCTGCTGGATTGACGTAATTCTTGCTCCAGCGATAAAGGCTCTTCACCGATACGCGGATGTTTGGATGGTTGACCCCAAGTTCGATGGCGAGGGAATCGATCCAATCCTTCATGTCGCCAAGTCTGCTAATCTTGGCTTCGCGCAAAACCTTGACGCAGGCCACGCGTGCCCATGCATCTTTCTGTTGCTTTTCTTCACGCTGCCAGAAGTCTTCGGGGATGCGATGATTCTCACCAGCCTTGCCGGACCAGAGCAGCTTTGAGTTTGAGCGATTGATCCACCATCGAGCGTTGCCGCCATCGGGCGAGCGATGAAACATCGCATGGCCGATCCGCTCCAGTTCATCTCGGCACTGCCGGGTGAGGCTGTCGCGATTGACGCCTAGGAGCTGCGACGCTTCGCGTGCATCAACCCAGCGCGACCAGTCGATGGCGCCATCGAGCTTCAGGTTTTGGGTGGGCAATGCGGACATAGGCGAGCAAGCCAGAGGTCAGAGGTCAGAACTCAAGGATCAGACAGAAGAAGCCTTTTTGATGACATCGCAAAGCTGTTGCGTGTCTGCCACAAATCTTTCGAGATCATCGCGAATAGAATGCAGCGCACTGAGCGTTTCTTCCGGCGTCACAGATTCATCGCTGAACACATCTGCGATGGCATCATTAGCGGCGGTGATTTTGTCTTGGAGAGTCATAGGGAACCTATTTGATTAAGGCAGGACGCCGTAACACACGGCGATGATGTAGATGGCGGCGATCACGGTGCCCAGGCCGCAGAACATCGAGCCGATCTCGATCAGGCCGATGGGTGCGTAGGGATCACCTTCTGCGTTGAGTTGTGGTTGTGGTTGTTTCATGTGTGAATCACTCCTGCGGTTGCTGGTGTTTCTCGATCAGATCAAGCCATGCTTTCACTCGCGCCTTGGGCTTCAGTTTCAGATCGAGTTCTTCGAGGCACTTGTAAATCACTTCAGCGCGAATGCCATGGCACAATGCAATGAGCGCCATGACGAAGCGCACATCGCCGCGATCTTGCGTCATGTCTGCTGCACTCCTGTTGCTTCTGGATGGCGAGTGAGAAATGATTCGATGTGTTTGGTGGTGCGGACGATCACGGGCATCTGCATCACATGACCGGTGAGCAGACCGATCCTGTCGCAGATCTCTGACCAGGTCTGCACCATGTTGCAGTGATCGCAATAGAGCGATCGCAGTGCGTACCTGATCTGCGATCTTCGCGCGAGGTCTGATGCTCTGCTGAGAAACGCAACCATTTCAGGCGTGTCGCGTTGCACCTCCATGAGCCAGATGTGAGCATTGCGAATCACCCGGCCTGCGTTATGAGTGCAGCCGCACTCAGCACACTGCACGCGCTTGTCGCTGGGCGGGGCCACACACTCACAGTGCTCGACTGTTGAAGGTGCGACCAGACGACGGCGCGGTGTTCGTTTTTTGCGGCTGATAATTGCGGTGGTCATGGTTAATTCCCTTGCTTGCGCGCTATATTGATTTGCCACTCCAGATGGCTCATCGCGTCTTCGTATTCCTGCGGAGTCCTGATCGCCCCGCGTATCACTGACTGGTCGATGATCTGCTTCATCTGCGCTCGCTGAGTCGTCAGCCACGCTTCGCGCTTAAGCTTCCGATTCCCGACTGCTGCAATCGAGAGCAGCACAACGATCAGAGCGACGACGGCCAGCATCTCAATCAGCGTGAAGGCTTCGTGCGCGGCCGGTCTTCGCATTGCGCAATCCATCGTTAGTTCCTCAGCTGCGGCCTGCTCACATGCTGCTCGTTGAGCAGTCGAATAAATCCCTGCGCTGCCAGTGGTGCGCCGAGCACCGGGATGCCGACGAACTTCTTTGTGGCCGCGAGGTAGTACTCAAAGCAGGTGTCGCCCTGGCGGATCGGTGACAGTCCCGGCTCATCGCTGCCGCCGATGACGCGATCGCTTAGCGCGGCCTCTTCACGGGCGATCTCGGCCAGCAGCTGCTGCGCCTGCGCCGTAGCTTTGGTCGCGGCGCTCAGCGCTTCCATGGCGATGCTCCTGGCTCGCGCCAGCAGCGATCTGTGCTCGGCTTGTCGCGTGTCATTGGGCAAAGGAAAACTCCTGATTGCGCTGCGAGGGAATGCTGATTCGATCCTTGCGGGTGCGGCCTGCTTCGGTTAGGCGGTAGCTGCAGCGCCAGCCAGACATCGCGCTGTAACTGTGCAGGCCAGGCTCGACCAGGCTGCGCGTGATGAGCGCGGCCACGGTGTCGAGAAAATGCTGGTCGCTGTGAAACTTCGCGCTGCACCGCTGACGCAGTGTGATGACCGGTGCCCAGTCATCAGTCAGCGCGACCAGCAGCGAATCAGATATAGATCGTTCAGCAGTCATCGCGGCCCTCCTCGTCATCAAGCCAGGTGAGTTTGAAAACAACAACAGCCAGGAGCACCAGAGCGGCGATGCAAATCTGTGCTGCATGCCAGATGGATTCAAGCGAAGCTTTAAGGGCGTGAATCAAAAACATCACTCGCCTCCTTCGATGCGCTTTAGCGTGCGAACAATGTTGCGTTGAATCTTTCTCAACTGCGCCTCGGCCATTCGGGCCTTCTCGCGCTCGACGATGAATCGCGTATAGCTCTCGCTCGAATCATCACTACACCTCTTCAGATCACCGGCAAGCCACGTGACTTTTCGCGACCAGAATGAGTTGCGAGCGACAAGCAGCATGCCGAAATAAATCCACGATCCGGCCAGTGCGATAATGAGAATGATTTCAGTGCAGCTCACCGCGCACCTCCGGCGGCAAATGGCCGCGCCTTGCGGCGACGGCTCTGGGCTTCAAACAGGTGATCGATGATGCGGCGAATGGCGCAGACCGAGATCATCGCGCTGTTGCATTCCTGGCTGAACGCCTCGTGTTCGTCACTGGTGAGTTTGTGGCGCTGATCGCGCATCTGGTTCGCCAAGGCGACAGTCATCGTCGCCAGTGTTCCTGCCGCCTTGCCACACTTCTCCAGGGCATCGGCGCAATCGATCATGCCATCGCCGTTGGCATCAAGGTCATCAGGCAAGCGCTCAATAAAGAAGGGTGTACCTTCGAGCACGCGCGAGGCGATCGCCAGTTGCACCTCTTGATCGGGGTAGTGTTGGATCAGCAGGATCAGCGCGGTGGCTGATGGCTCGGTCTCTCCGCTGATCCATCTATAGATAGTGGATTCATCCTTGCCGGTGCAGCGCGCCGCGCAGCCGACATGCAGCTTGCCGGTGCGCGCGAGAGATTGGAGGGTGGCCCCGATCATGGTGAGCTCGTGATGTGTTTGAGCGTTGCACATATGCGCGATCCTTCGCGTTCCGTTGCATCCCTGCGGCGTGAGTCCCAAATACGATTTAAGGCATGAAGTCAGAGATCAGAGATCAGAGGTCAGAGATCAGAGGTCAGGCAATCATGTTGGCTCACATGGGTGAGATTGGTTTCGTATAAAGCCCCGCTGCGGTTCAGGTCAGCGGGGCTTGCGGGCAGCAGCGCGTGACGCGCTGTCGAGGGGCTAAACCCGAGCCATCGGCGGTGCCGATGACCCGGGCGTCCGGGGGACGATCGGGATCAGGTGCGAGCTGATCCCTGCAAACGCTGTGGGCCTCTTTCGAGGCCTGGCTGGATGTCTCTCCAGCCACGGTGACTCCGCGACAGCGATGGCTGCGACGCCGGGAACATCCCGGCGAAGGCCTTTGAGTTCGTTATGCGGCGGACGTCTTGCGCGGTGCCGAGTGTTTGCGCGATCGCGTCTTCCATGCGTCGACGGGACCGCCTCGCTCGTCTCGCACGGCTTCGCGAAGAATCGCCTCGGCCATCGTGGTCTTCTTGACCGGGATCGCCTGACGCTTGCCGAGGTCGGCAAGGCGTTTTTCGAGTTCGGCATCGTTGATGTAAATTGCCATCTAGTAATACCATACCATACTAGATCGGCCTATGTCAACAGCCAGCTCTAGTTTTTTATATGTTTCACTAGCTTTGACGGGCACAAGGCAATGTGGATACTTGCTTTATGGCACAAAAAAATATTTTGATTGATGATCGTGTTGAAAACGCTCTGTCGATGTGGTGCAAAGCTATGGGCTTCACACAACAAAGGGCTGTTGCTGCTGCGATATTGGCCTTCATGGAGGCTGATGCTGAGACACGGGAGCGTTCGCTACTTCGTCTAATTCAAGTGGAAAATGGATCAGAGTTGAAGGTGTCGATTTTCGACAAGGCAGAGTCTGCGAAGCAGACAACCAGTGAAATGCAAAGGGGAGGCGAAGGAGTCACGCCAAAGATTCCGAATCGTAGAATCGTAAAAGTGGAATCTCAAACGCGGCGGCGCAAGGTTGAATAGGCTTACGAATTGCAGCGAATAACGATTCGATGTCTGCCTCAGTCGCGTCTGCAGCGATTGAAACTTTCTCGTCATCATCGAAGATATCAGCGGCAATATCCAAAGGAAGCGAACCGGTCGGTACGATTGAAAACTGAAATTCAGTCATTGATGTAGCCCCGTTGTGACGAAGCCTAACAAATACCATACAATCAAAATATGTCAAGGCGAATCTTACTCCTGAGTTCATCACTGGTCGCACTCCTTTGCGTCGCATGCTTTCTCGCAGGCCGCGCATCCGTGCTGAAGCCGACCATTGAAAATAAGCCAGTTCCCAAGCTGATCACGAACGAATTCGAAAGCTTTGATGAAGCTCAGCGGGTTGGTCATGGAGCCTTCGTTTTTCCGGACGGCACATTTATTTCGACTTCAATTGCAGCGGCTGGCGGCTTGCCGATCATGACGATCATTGCTCCTGATGGCCTTGTTTTGAGGGGCACAATCAACACGTACAAAGAGACAGACAGCTATTTCAGATACGGGAGTTGGAGCTACAGTGTCCCCGATAAACCCTTTGAAACAAGGTATTTCTGGTACAACATAAAAGTGACCGAGGATGAATTCCTTGAGCGCTATCTGGAGAAAAAAGCGAAGGAAAAAAATAATTAAAAAAAAGCTGCCTTACCCCTTGACACGTATAACAGATCAGTTATACTTCCTGCATCAATCGCATTCGTGATTGATGTCGGCCCACCGGATAGCAGGTGGCGAAATTGAGGATACGACCATGAGCACGAACACAAATCAGTACCAGGATACGGTCGCAGCTGGACTCCACGCATACCAGAGCGGCGTCCCTCAGTGGGACGCATTCGCCAAAACCTATCTGTCGAAAACCGGGCAGCAGATCATGCGAGCGGTGTCCGAATACGCCACCGAAATTCAGATCCGCCGCGCTATGATGCAAGCTGTCTCCGCAGCGTAACCCCCGCGCCCGCAGCACCTATGCGGCGGGCAACAACGTCGGCCCACCGGATAGCAGGTGGCGAAATTGAGGATGCGACCATGAAAACGACCTACACCACCACCAAGATTTACGACGGGACCTACATGGCATCGAGCCGCGCTGCGGCTGCGACCGGCGTCCACGGGTTCGGCAAGACCCGCAGCAAGGCAATCGCCGACCTGCGCCGTCAGATACGAAATCCAGTCTGACCTACACACACCCTACCGAAGGGCCCCGACCAGCCGGATGGCAGAAATTGAGCGTGCTGGCGACATCAATCGATACGAGCGTGATGGAGCCTAACCACCCCAATAACGACACACATCGGCCCACCGGATTGCAGGTGGATTAGGATGAGTCCAACATGAGCAACACACAAAAAACCGTTGAAATCGAGCTAATAAATCCTTGGAACGGCGCGACGGTTTGTCGCGACGTTACGGAGATCACGGACGAGCAAATCCAAGGCTACGCCCTTGACCCCGAGATCGCCGATTTAGTCCACAATGACGCTGGGTGGGAGACGCCCGGCGAATGGCTTGCCGCCTACGTCGGGCGAGCCGGAGCGGCCCAAGCCGGACGCGAAATTATTGGCAGTTGACCAACTCCCGCCCACCGGACAGCAAAATTATGTCTGACATCAGAGCCATCATCAATCGCGCGATGACCGCGCACCGCATCACGCAGACGCAATTGGAGGCCGAGACGGGCATGGCGCAGGGGTCGATTTCGCGCTGGCTAAACGGGTCGCAAAATTCAGTCAACACGGTCACCGCTGATCGCATCCTCTCGGCAATCGAGCAGATCACCAGTGCGTCGCTCTCATTCGTCCCTGGAAAAAAGAAGACTTGACAAACCCAAATGAGTCAATCATACTCTTCCTGTGATTGAAGCTTCGATCACCCCGCAACGCCTTTGAGATTCGCGGGCACTGGCTGCGACGAAAAACAAAATTGACGGCTTTATCAAGGGCCGTCTTGATCGCTCTTGGACTCCGCGAGCGATCAAGGCGGTCCTTGTTTTTGGCGCAAGGACGCGCAGCCCATGGCCCATCGCCGCCTCACCAGTCGCTTGATTTCACCTGACACTCTGCTCGCGCGCCTCGAGCTGCGTTGCCTGGTCGGCGTGCTGATCTTCCTCGCTGCCCTTTGCCTGGCGATCGCCATTCTCACTGGCTGCTCTGCGCAGCCCACCCCACAACCTGCACCGAACCAGACCGCACCGCTGCAAGCGGAGCGCGTTCGCACCGCCGGAGGCCAGCGATGTTCGATCCTCGCATCGGCATTGATCCCTTTGACCCGCCCTTGCGAAGGCGCCGTTGCCCAGCCTGCGATGCTGCGGGCAGGGATGGCCTGCTGGGCGTCGAAGCCTTGCCCACCGGCAATTGCAGTGTGTACTGCGACGAATGCGACCTGAGCCATTTGTACGGCCAAAGCGGGCCGATCGAGATTCAACCGCAGCAAGGAAATCGAGCAGTCATCAGCGTCCGGCCAAACTATGAATCGGCGAATCGAAAGCCACCAGAAAAAGCAGAGACCGTCATGGAAGACAGCTCGCAGACAGAAGTCAAAGATCAGCAGTCAGAGGTCAGCAGACAGCAGCCGCTGGGTGCAGAGGAAACAGTGGCGGATCGATTGGCTCAGCTCACGGTGCTTGTGACAGGGCTCAAGACCGAGCGCGTAAAGCACCTGAAGCTGGCCGGAGCAATCGAAGATGCACTCGTTGCCTTGGGCGTGAATTGTTGAAACAGGGCGCAAGCCCACCGCGAAACTCTCAGCGTCATCGAGCAACCTTCAGCGACCAGATGCGTGTGACACCAGTAGCGGTTTTATGAATCCATCCACTGCTTGGGCAGTGAGCGAAAGCGAGGCCGACATGGCCACGGCATTCACTGAGCATCTGACCAGTTTGCTCAGAATCGGAAAGGACGGCGCGAAGTACGGCGATGATTTTGATCTATCAGTCGTCATTCGCTGGATCGACCCGCAGAACGTCGAACTGGTAGGCATGAGCACCTTGCGGAAACAGACCCAGGGCAAAGGCAAAAAAGCAAAGTGTTTTAACTTGGAACATCACCGCGCCATTCGCGCGGAACTGACCCGGCTCGGCATCAAGACAGCACACTGGGTGCGCCGCAAAGATGAACAGATCAGGCACCGAGCCCAAGCGCATGCAAAGGAATAGACGTGACATTCAGCGAGCAAAACATGGGTAAGGCAACACCGCGAAACAAGAGCCGCGCGTGCATGCTGACCTGGCCAGATGGCTCGGCGGAACAGGTGCACTTCGTCACCAACCTCGGCGGCGGCATGGCACGGGTGGAACGCAATTATCTCGACGGCGACGGCCAGCGCGAGCAGATGGATGTGCGCCTCACGCAGTTGGAATGGCGATGAACGAAATGCTCAATGATCCGTTCCTGATTTTCTGGATTGCCATGATGCTCTGGTGGTGCTGGCCCAAATGACTCGCAACAAAACACGCTTCGAACGGACTTCGAAGTGACCTCAAACGCGAAAGGAATCGCACATGCAACGACCCCCGCATCGAAACCCGCTTCTGTTTTTGATCGTCTCTGTCATCGCCGTGATCGGCCTCATGTTCTCCCCTGGCTGCGCTGCCGATGACATCGCTGTCGCCAAGGTGGCGATCCCGCAGGTACAGGCTGAGGTCGCTAAGACTCAGGTGGCTCTTGAGCATGCACAGCAGGAAATCGTCATCGCCAAGGAAGCTGGGCAGGACACTGCCAAAGCTGAGGCGGTGGTGGATGCGACGCACAAAGCCTTGAGCGCGGCACAGACCACGCTGGCCAAGCTCAACGCGATTGTTGCCAGCGCGACATCTACAGCCGACTTGATCGAGGCGGGAAGCAAAGAGGCATCCGTGCTTGTGCCTGGCGTTTACGGCGCGCTGGTGGCAATGACGGGCACGACCATCGCCGCGCTCATTCGAGCGGGTCAGAATCGAGAAGCTGCCCGCAACATTGCCTACTCAATTGAACAGGCCAAAGAGCAAGGCAAGATCGATTTCGGATCACCTGAGACTGCCGCCAAACTCTCAGCCAACATGGGCGCCAGAGCCAAGCGCATCGTCGATGAGGCGCAGGGCGATCGGACACCACTTCCCATTTGATAACTCCCCACCGCAGCAGCGGTACAGCAGCAACGCATGGACGCTGCGCTGACGCGGCCGCAGGCTCAGGCCTGGGAAACCAGACCTGAGCCTTTGCAGAAAACAACACAAGCGAGGCATGCATGGCGACACATCAAGACCAGATCGAAATGGTGACCGAGCAGGTTGAGAAGCTGCGCGATGGCACCACGAGGATGCATGCTGAAATGGCCGCGCTCACTGTGGTGATTCGTCAGAGTGTCGCCAGCCAAAACCAGATCAATGGCAAGCTCGATCGATTGATGGATGACCACGAGATGCGCCTTCGCGCCGTTGAAACATTCAAGGTGGACTTGAACGCTCGTTTGCCCATGCGGCTTATGTCAGCGGAGTTGATCGAGAAATACCTGAAAGAGCAGGACAAAAAAATCAGCGATCAAACCTTGAGACTCGAACTTATGGCAGCGGACATGACCGGCAAGATCGACGGCATTACCAAGACGCTGGCGAAATGGGGCGGCGTGTTTATCGCGATCTACACCATCGCTCAGTTCAGCGTTCCGCCGTTGATCAAGTGGGCCTTTGGAGGTGGTTCATGAGTGATACCAGTCGTCTGATGAAACAGGGAATGCTCGGCGAACTGCGCGACAAACTGGCCGCGTTGGAAGACCGCGCTGAAGGCATCATCGGATCGCTCCAAGTGGCAACATTTGTGCAGTCATCTGTGTGGGTTCTCGACTTCGCCAAGATTCGCAACTATGGCATCGAACTGGCGCATGTCATCACCGAAGGCAACGAAATCCGCAGCCGCATCGAATCACTGGAGACCGACCTTGGCATTAAGTGGTGAAGACAATCAGGTCATCGCATCACCGCTGGTGATGCCGCCCAAGCTCGCGCTGGTGCGCGAAGCGATTGCGCGCCTTGACACACTGGGCCAGCGCGGCGGGCCGCGCAGCAAGGTCATGGGACTCGACACCGCCACGATGGAGCAGCTCTGCGAACGCCTGGCGGATCGCCAGATCGCATGGAGCGATGCGCACAAGTGGCTCAATAAAGAACTAGGCGGCACAGAGGAAGAAGAGATCGTCAAGCAGGATGTGATCTACCGGTTCAAGAATCACTTTTGCCCGGTGTACGACCAGGTGAGAGCTGAGCACGCTCAGCGCATCGCACGGCTGACGGTGGCCCACGCAACCGATGGCAACGTGCTCAGCGCAGGCCGCGTCATGCGGCATCGCTGGGTAAACCTGCTCACGGAAAAGCTCATCGCCACCGACAGCCTCGAAGATATGTCACCCGCTGAAATGTCAGCAGCGATGAACACGCTCAAAGCCATCGACGAAGGCGAGATCAAGCAACAGGAACTGGCGCTGAAGGTTGCAGATAGCGATCGCAAAGCTGCGAGGGCCCAAGCAGATCTTCGCAAGGCTGAGCTTGAGCTGGAGAAGCTGCAGCAGCAAGTCAACGAAGCCAAAGCCAAGTACGACGCGGCGATGACTGCGCAGCAGTCAAAACGATCCGATGGTCGGCTCACGGCGGAAGACATTGCAGAAGCAAAGAAGGCCATCTTCGGGGAGGCAGCGTAAACCAGTGGTAGCCCAGGCATCCAATCCCGTGATTCACTTTGACCGCTCGCAGCAGCGATTCTTCAATGACCGTGCGCGCGTCCAGGTGGTCAACTGGCATCGCCAAAAAGGTAAGGATTTCACCGCTGCTGCCAAGGCTGTCGATGGTGCAATCCAGACCGGCGATGCGTGGTTCATTGTCTCGCTCACTCAGCGTCAGGCCGATGAGACGTTCGCCAAGTGCGTGAAGGTCGCAGCAGCCTACAAGACTCTGCTCCGCATTCGCGGTGAGATCACGCACAGCGAAAAGCAGTTCGATGAATACGACCGCTGGCTCAATCGATCCTTCACATGGAACGCGCATGAGATTCGCTTTCCCAACGGTGGCCGCGTCGTCTCGCTGCCGGGCCGCGATCCCGACACCATCGCGGGCCTCAGCGGCAATGTCATCCTCACCGAATATGGCCTGTTTCCCAACGGTGGCTATGACCACTGGTCGGTGATCTTCCCGATCATCACCCGCAGCGGTCGCTATCAGCTCATCCTCATCAGCACGCCGCGCGGCAAGAACACCAAGTTCTTCGAGTGCTTCAACTCACCTGATCAGTACAGCATTCATTTCTGCGACATCGAGCAAAGCGTGTTTGAAGAGGGCTATCAGCTCTTCGACAAGCACGGCCAGCCCTACAAGCAGGCCACGCGAGCTGAGCAGGAAGCGGCGCTCACTGAGTTCCGGAAACTGTACAACGATGAATCGAAGTGGCCGCGCGAATACAAGTGCGAGTTCACAGGTGATCTGGAAGCGCTCGTCAAGTTTGCTCAGCTCCAGGCTGCTGGCGATGCAGGCAGAATGATGCCGTTCGATTGGCTGCGAATCGATGGCGACAACGCGCTGGCTATAGGCTGGACTCCGAACTGGTTCGCCCGCCAAGACATCAAGCCTGGCCGCATTGAGATCGGCTGGGATGTGGCTCGCCAAGGCGACTTGTCCAGCGTCTGGTGCAACCACGCTGTCCCTGGCAAAGCCAAGTCGCTGCGGTTTCTCATGCTCATGCAGAAGACGAGCTTCGCCTTGCAGCGCGAGATCGTCAAGGCTGCGATGCACGCACCAGGTGGAAGCCTGAGCGTCGGCGCTGGTGATGCCACCGGCCTTGGCATGGACTCCAACGAAACGATGAAGACCACCTTCGGCGATGAGCGGTGGCTGCCGTTCACCTTCACATCAAAGGGCAAGGCGGAACTTGGCTCGATCGGTGCGACGACTTACGACGGTGCCGCACAAACGATTCCGCCGCTCGATGGGCCGGCTGCATTCATTGGTGCGGATATCGCCGCCATCCAAGCGGATCGAAGCGGCAACAATCTGCGCCTGGATGAAGGCGACAACCCGCTCCTGCCTGAGAGTCACTGCGACGTGGCCTACTCAAACTTTTTGGCACTGAGGGCAGGCCAGCTTGTCGGCCCAGCGCCTAGGGCATCCATGCTTGGCGGCGGCGCAAGGGAGCGATGGCAATGAGCAAGCGGAACACTCCCTATCACGGTGGAACCAAGCGCAGTGCTGACAGCATGACGGTCGCGCAGATCGCGCAGTATTTTAATTCGCGTAGTGCGCAGAACGAAGTCACCAATCCCTACGCCACCGTCGCAGCCGTTTATGCCTGCGTCAAAAAGAAAGCGGATGCGCTGGCGATGCTGCCACTTCGTGTTTCGACCGTCAATGATGAAGTGCAGGAAGATGGCCCGATCGTCGAAGCCATCGAGCAGCCCAATCGCACCATGACTGGCCGCGCCTGTCGCCGTGCGATTTCGGCCTACCTCGATCTGTTTGGCCTGGTGTACATCGTGAAGCTGAGCATGGGCGGTGCTCTCCATGAATACTACCCGGTGTCATCAATGGAGATGACCGAACATCGCGGTAATGGTGGCATCATCGGCTACACCTACACGCCGCGCGGCGACGCTCAAGGTGTGACGATGAACCTCGCCCTCGATCAGGTGCATCGCATCATTGATCCTGATTTTGGATCATCCGACCTGTCGCAGGCACTGAGCCCGCGCCGCGCGATCGCGCTGGCCATCAGCCAGCACTACCAGGCAGACATCGCCAACGATCGCAGTCTCAAGCATGGGGCAGGCGGCGGGTTGGCGCTCAAGACGCCTCACAACCTCGGCGAAGAACAGAAGAAAGAGCTGAATCAGACGCTCGATGATCGTCACTCAGGCGCTGGCAATCGCCATCGCTGGATGCTGCTTGAAGGCGGGCTTTCGGTCGAGAAGTTGTTCAGCACGTTCAGTGAAATGGAATTCTCTGAGCTCAAGTATTTCAGCCGTGAGGACATCTGCGTGGGCTTTGGTGTTAATCCCCTGGTGGCTGGGTTCAGCGGCAAAGAAGGTCTGGGATCAGGGCAGCATACTGATGCCGCTCATCTGATTTTCTGGACCGACACGATGATGCCGCGTGCAGAGTGGATTGCTGAGGAATTGCAGCTCGCCTTGGCGGGCCACTTCGACAAGGATCAATCGCTGTCGCTTCGTCATGCCAGTAAGCGATCGATGCGTATCGGTGAGCGTCGTTGCCGCTCGCGCCGCGAGCTGGCCAGCCGCGCCAAAGCGGTGCGCCGCAGTCACTACTTCTGGTTTGATTTCTCAGGCGTGCCCGTGCTGCATCGCACACAGTTGGCGATGGCGGATCAGGCACTGAAGTGGATCACCGCTGGTGTGACGCTGAATCAAGTTCTCGCGGCCAACGATCTGCCGTTCGAAGAAGTTCCATGGGGCAACACCTGGTACAAGCCGTTTAATCTGGTCGATGTGCAGACAGAGCAAGGTGCAGCCACAAGCGCCGCGCCATCAGGCAGCGAACCGACCGACGATGAGATGCTTGACGACGCAGCAGATGACAGCACGGCAACAGATGAAGGCAAGTCGGTCAGCGAATCATCGGTGCGTCTCACTGCCAGCCAGGCTGATGGCCTGTGGGCCAACTGGTGGGCATCGTGGCAGCCGCTTCGAAAACAGGCTGTAAATAAGCATCAGGCCCTGCTGTATGAAGCCCGCGCTGAAACGCTCCGCAATCTTGAGCGGCTCATGCCTGGGAGCGATGAGAAGTCCGTCGCTTCGGTGCACCGCAATCTGATCGGTCAGATCCTCTTCGACATCCGTGCGTTTAACGGCAAGCTCGTCGCATTCATGAGGCCGATCATTCGCCAAGGGAACAATCTGGGCGGCGAGCAGTCGATGCTCGAAGCCGCTGCCGCCGAAGCTCGCGAAGACAAGCCTTCGCCCTACAACATCCAAGACCCGCAAGCGGTCAAATCAATGTCGGTGCGTGAAGTGCGAATCAAGGGGACCACCGACACCACGCGTCGGCAGATCGCTGAGTCCCTGGCTCAAGGCATTGAAAAGGGCGAGACGACGGCTCAGCTCGCTGAGCGCATCCGCACAAAGTTCAACATCGCTAGCAGCCGCGCCGCGTCCGCTGCAATCACCGAGGTCGGCGGCGCCGTCGAAGATGGTCGGCAAGTCGGCAGGCAGCAGTCGGGCATCCCAGCCAAAAGCTGGCTCTGGTCGCGCAAAGAAACAGGCCGCTGGTGGCACCGCGACACTGAAGATGCGACGCGCGACAAGCCCATTGCCAACGCAGACCTCTTCACGATTGCCGACACCGGCAGCCGCACGCTCTATCCGCGCGGTAGCGATCTGCCTGCCAAAGATGCCGTGCACTGCGGCTGCACAACCCTGAGCCGTTACTTCGACGCGAAGAAAGATGCAGTGCTGATCTCGCACCTGATGATTAAAGGCTTTTATAGCGGAGCACAGTTATGACCCTAAATAAATACATCGATACCGGCACCAAGACACTCAATCCCTTCGCGCGCGAAATGGCCGCAGACAAAGGCGATCGTGGGCTTGCCATCGCGCATGTCAAAGGTGTGGATGAAGCCAAGCGCGAAGTGACAGCCACGCTCTCCACTGGCAGCATCGATCGCTACGGCGAAGTCGTTTTGCCATCGGCCTACGAAAAGACCATTGCCTCGTTCATGGAGAATCCCAAGTTCATCGCGGGTCATCGCTATGCGACGATGGACGGATCGCCAACTTCCATCGGCCATTGGACTGAGCTCAAGGTCACCAGTGAAGGCCTCATTGGCACCGCTAAGTTTCTGCCGCCAGGCGACGCGCTGGCCGACAAGTGGTGGTTCCGTTTTCTGCACAAGGCTCAGCGCACGTTCAGCGTCGGCTTCATCACGCTCGCATCTGAAATGCGCGAAGCCAGTGTGCGCGGCGCAAAGAAAATCATCCGCCACTTCACCGAGGTTGAACTCCTCGAAGTTTCTGCTGTCGAAATTCCCGCCAACGCAGATGCGCTGCTACGCACGGCAGCGTTCGGTTTCGGAGAGCAGATCGACGGCGTCATCGATCAGGTCAAGTCCGCGAATGACGATCCGCGCATCAAGGCGATCGCCGTGGAGCTTGCCGCTGAAATCACCAAGTCACTCACTCAGCTCATGACCGATCCGGTCGGCCCTGTAGATGCGCTCGTTCGCCAGGTCGTCGAACAAGCCATCGCCGCCAGATCCTTTGGCCATGATCACGATCACGACCAACAGGAAAGTGCGCCAAACAAAGGCGCGAAAGAATTCATGGCCCAACTGCGAGCGGCGTTCGCGACGTGAAGACTTTGATCACTCTCATTCAAACACCCACCACTGCAAAGGAATGCAAGCATGGACCCGGAACTCAAAGAACTCATTGAAAAACTGAAGGCGGCTATTGCCGATCAGAAGAAGACCGAGACCGCGATCAACGAGATCAAGGCCTGGGGCGCGGACAAGGGCCGCCTCAAAGATGCCGAGGATGCCATCAAGCAGATCGAGACCTGGAAGAAGGAACTGGTGGCTGACGTCACCAAGCGTCTCGAAGCTGCGCAGCAAATGGCCTTCGATCGCAACGGCAACTATCGCGGCCACTTCGGCAGCGAAACCGAAGCCCGCACGTTCGCGCTCGTCGTGCTCGCTCGCACAGCCGATCCGGACTGGCGCAAGAGGTCGGTGGAGATCCTCAACACCGATCACAAGAGCTTCATGGATCGCAACAAGGACATCACCGGCGAGCAGTCTCTGATCCCGCAGGAACACAGCACGCGCATCCATCGCCTGGTTGAAGACTCCAGCATCTTCGCTCAGCGGGCATTCCCGATGCCCATGGGATCGAGCGAGCTTAACTTCACTCGTCGCGTCAGCGGCTTCCGCGCTCGCAAGAGCAAGCTGCGCACAGCGGCGACTCGCCAGGACATGGCGGTCGCGCCGATCAATCTGACGGCGGCCAACTACGAAATCCTCACTTCCTATCCCAAGGAAATCGAGGCTGATGCACTGGTCTCCATCGCGGAGCTGATCATCCTTGAAATCGCGCTGGGCTTCTCCCTGGCACTGGAAGAGGACGGCCTCATTGGCGATGGCAGCGATGCCTACGACAACATCGCTGGCATCACGTTCCTGCTGCAGCAGATCAACGGCGTCAATGATGGCGGCGGCATCGTGCTGGGCACATCGGGCAGCGTCGGCGGTGGCTGGGCGACGATTGGCAAGGATGACATCCTCAACGCGATCGGCGCTGTTCGTAACGCCCGGCCCGGTCAGATTCGCGCGGCCTGCTCGAACGAATTCTACTGGCAGCGTATGGCCAAGCTCATCACCGATGCGGGCGGCGTCACGAAGATGGAAATGCAAGAGGGCTTCACCCTCAGCGTCTTCGGTGTGCCGTGCGACATCAGCCACGTCATGCCGCGCACTAGCGGCAACAGCCAGATCCCGCTGCTCGTTGGCGACATCGGTCAGTCGTCCACACTGGGCCGTCGCCAGGCTCTGCAGATCGAGTCCAGCCACGAAGCTCTCTTCACGAGCCGCGAAGTCGCCGTGCTCGCCACGGGTCGCTACGCGATCAACAACCACAACCTTGGCACTGATACGACGCCCGGCCCGGTGGTCGGCGTGATGACCAAGGCGGCAAGCTGATCCCTGGCATGACGGCATGAAATAAAAATGCCCGCAGCGCTGACACGCTACGGGCTACCTCGGAAAGCCGGGGTTGAAGACACTGAAAATACCTCGGTAAACCAACAAACACAAATTCACTTTTCGGAGATCAAACATGCAACCATTCGAGCACATGAAAAGCGTCCCGGCGATTCCACCCGGTGTCATCAAGGACGACGCGGCCTTCGTCGCACTGGCAATCGACACCGCCTTAGCTGGCGGCGCTCAGTCGGCAGTCTTCTGTGTCAACATCGGTTCGATCGATGCAGACCTCGCCGTCCTGAAGGTAATGGAAGCCGAGGCGGCCAGCGACACAGTCACCCTCACCACTCCGACGCTGGTGGTCGATGCGCTGGCCACGGTCGTTCCCGGTTCCAGCGATGACAACAAGACGGTCATCATCGTCGTCGACCTCAAGGCGCGGCGCAAGCGTTACCTGCAGCTTCAGGCGACGGCGGGTAACGGCGCGGCTGGCACCTACCTTGCGGCCACGGCGCACTTCACCAATGTCGGCGTGCCCGATGTCAACGGTGGCGCACTGGCTCTGGTGCGAGGCTGATTGAAGGCGCTTCACATCCCCGCTCGAAGACCGTTCGAGCGGGGTTTGAATCGCCTTCAAACACTCATCTAACCCCCATCCGAAAGGAATCGTCGTGACAAAGCAAAGTAAGAATAAAGAGGCATTGGAAGCAGCGGAGCAAGTCGAGACTCAGGCCACGGAAACGGCAGCAGCGGTTGAGCCCAGCGGCAACGCTGATGCAACCAAGCCTGCGGTCTACCAACTGCTGCGCAACTACAAGGGCCACCAGTGCGGTGAGACCTTTACGGAAGAGCACGCCAAAGCCCTTGATCTCAACAAAACCTACTTCACGCAAATCGGCTGATCCATCATGAATCGACCGCCTAACGATCGTGCGATCCGTGAGGCCCCGCCTCGGCAACCGGCAAAGCCAATAGAACCAGTGAAGCCGCAAACGCCAAAGCAGCCCACGGATCGAAGTATCAAAGAACAACCCAGGCGATAGCACTAAGTCATGAGCAACAAGCTTGCAAAACTTGCAGACCTTCGCACCGCGATCCGCGCTACTGATACGGATCACGATGTCGAACTGACCGCACTGCTTGTGACGGCCAGCACGATCGCTGAGCGAGCTGCTGGCCTCAAGACGGGATCGCTGCGCCGCCAGGAGGACATCGTCGAATATCCCAGAGACACGCGAGGCCAGAATCGATTCGCCTACCTCGATGTCAGGCCCATTGAATCGATCACCAGCATCAAGCAGCTTTACGAGACATCGGCGACTTTGGCATTTGACAGCGTGACAGCACTCGTGGAGTTCGAGGCTTACACGATCTGTCAGGCGATCTTCGGATCGATCGAGCGTCGCAATGCGGTCTGGTACCTGATGCCGCATGCACTGCAAGTGACTTACACCGGTGGCTATGCCGATCCCGAAGATGAAGATCTTCCCGAGTCCGCACTGCTGCCACCAGAAGATCTGCAAGAGGCTGTGATTCAGCAGGCCATCTTGATGTTCAATACGCGCGACATGGCTGGCATCGAGAACGTCTCACTGGCCAATGGCGGAAGCTACCAGGCGAAGACGGGCATGAAGATTCACCCGGCACTGGAAGCGGCAGTGCTTCGCTACAGGAGGATCATGCTGTGAGTGATGCCTTCTTCCAAGTTGGATTGACTGCCGAATCGATGCGTGTCATCGACCAGTGGCAGAGCGCACCCGAAAAAGTAGCGGCGGCTATAACCAGCGCGCTGACAGAGTTCCTCGTGCTGGTCGAAAATTGGGTGAAGGTGCAATATCTCACCTCGCAAGGGGCGGCAAGAGAAGGTGGCGTGAATTTGCGAACGGGCACGCTGAGGCAGGCAATTTCCCACGAGCTTACCAGTGCCTTCGAAGGCCATGTAGGCACGACAAAGGGGCCTGCCAGCGCCTATGCGCGGGCGATGCTCGGGCCGGACAGCACCATCATCCGTCCAAAAAATGCGAAGTACCTGTGGGTGCCAATCGCGGACAACGCACCGCCAAAGAAAATGAATCCCATCAGCCCGACTCAGTTGATGGAGAAGAAGCTTCCCAACGGTCAGCGCGCAGCAGTGATCTTCCGAAGCAAGGCTGGAAATCTAGTCGCCTTCCTTCGCGAGGGCGGCAACTACACACGCGGCGAAAAAAAGGGCAAGCAGCGCGGCAAACTGATGTTCGTGCTCAAGAAGGAAGTCACCCTAAAAGGGAATGACACGCTTCGCCGAGCCTTTGCGGATAAGGCAGATGATGGCACGCGCATCATCAATGAAAAGTTAATCGCGGTTTTCCCAGGATGAACATGGCAAGCAGACGAAATGAAATCCTCAAGGGCCTTAAGGCAGGATTGGAAACGATCACTGGCATGACCGCTGACCGTGTGGTCATCGGTGTCATTCGGCCAGACAAAGCCGAGATCAAGCCCAAGGTGATGGTTTGGTGGCGCTCTGATCGAGGCGAGCGTAAGGACGGCAACAAGACATCGCGCACGCTGACGCTGGTCGTGGGTGTCCTTGGAAAACTCGACAAGGGATCGAACGAATCGCAACTGCTCCAGATCAGCACGATCTATGACGAGGTACACGCCAAGATGGAGGCGCTGGCCGAAACGCCAATTGGCACTACCGGTCAAAAAGGCCTGTCCGGCATGAAGGAAACGGCCAGCGGCATTGAGCCATCGGGCTTTGATGATGGCGACTCTGAGTACTACATCGCCTGCGAGTGGGAAATGAAATACGAACGCACACGCGGCGCGACTGCGTGATCGATGCGACGTGACTGATGGATCGTGACTGATGGATCGAACTTAACCAAGCCTCTTGAAAGGAATCGAACATGGCATCACAGACCGAAAGCATGCTTTTCAACGTCAACACCTTCACCCATGGTGCTGACAACTTTCCCGGAATCACCGGCATCAACATCACCAAGAACTTAGGGCGGCTCAAATCCTTCCGCAAGGAACTTGAGCTCATCGGCTCGATCGTTCGAAGGGTGGCGGATGATGGCCGCTTTGCCGTGGAGTTTACGCTTCAATCCAAGTCGAGAAGTGTGCTCTTCACTCTTCTGGACAAAGACCAAGCCGCCGTCACGGTCAAGGCAACCGACGCCGAAACAGGTGTAGCTGCCACCATCTCGATCGCCAATGCAATTTACGACACGGCTGGTGGTGGCATCACCACTTCTGATGATGGCCAGTTCCAAATTCACGGGGTCGGCAGCGCTTGCACTGTGGCTGACGCAGCGTGATTCGTTAGCTCGCGCGTCGCGTTGCTTGTTTGATCTGTGCGCTATGATGGGAGCCTTCAGTGGGTGACATTGTCCAAAAAGTGAAAGTCGATGAGCAGGCTGTGCAGCCGCTGCGCGCCATCTCACGCGCCACGGA
>Ga0105053_10001525_pt1 | contig 37072 bp, 26 predicted proteins | sample BON01_FD_78093 | JGI IMG/M metagenome (GOLD analysis project Ga0105053, IMG submission 78093) | Freshwater microbial communities from Lake Bonney liftoff mats and glacier meltwater in Antarctica - BON-01 | ecosystem: Environmental > Aquatic > Freshwater > Ice > Glacier meltwater | place: Lake... | reverse complement strand
TGGAAAAACTATATTCTCGTAATATTTAAATCCCTCAAGCCAGTCATTTTTGTCAATATGTTTCAAAAAATATCTGGTTCGTTTAATGTCATTATAAAAGGAAGCTAATTGATTGTTAAGTTCTGGAAATGGAATATTTCCAGATTTTTGTAAATGATTGATTAATTCGGTTGAAAACTCGCTATTCTGATTCTTTCCATCAATATGTTTTATTAATGCTGTAAATAATTCAATATAATTTTGATTTTCATTCATGTTATCCCTTTTTAAAGCGTTCAAAAAGATTTAATGCGTCCCCTAGTCCTTTGATCTCTAAAACATTAAGAACACTATCTAAATCTATTTTTTTGATTGCAATTGATTCTTTAATATTAGTTAACTCATCAAATCTCCCCTTCAACCCCTTATAAGTGCCATCCTCAGCCCCTTTAACCATTTTCAAAAACTCCAATTTCCCATCCAACACATTCACCAAATGGGCATTCATATTTTTCACATTAGCTTTATCTACTATATAATCCCGTTTAAAAATTTGCTCCGCTTTTTCATAGCCGTACTTTTCCCAATAGTACAGCCACATGCGGATTTGCTTCAAATATCTCCTGCGGACATTGACCTTGTCATTTACAATTAATCCTGTTACTTCCTGTCGGTAACCTGCTTTTTGTAAGCGTGTCTTTTTAGGGTTGATTTCCAGTTTTTGGTCTTCCTCAATGATTCGCTTTAACTCTTTGTTGAATTCCTCATCATTGTAAATGTTATGTGGGGATGAAAATGTAATATCGTCTGCATACCTCGTATAAGTGGCGCCAAACCGATTTGCAAGGCCATTCAGTCTGCGGTCGAGTTTTTTACACAGAATATTTGTCAAGGTTGGTGAAGTCGGGCTGCCTTGTGGAAGAACGGTTTTTACTTCTCCGTCTATTTCAAACGGGTGGGTACAAAGACTTGCCAGTAAAAAAGCCAACGGTTCTATGTCACCATTCAGGTTGAACGGCTCATACATTAAGCCCACCTTCACTCTGTTTCTGTCGAAGGTGTGAAAAAAGTCCTTCAAGTCCATGTTTAGAACGTAATGATGACCTACGTGCTTTCTAGCATTGTCAACTATAGACTTTTCCAAAACAAAACCTGTTGCTGCTTCATGGGGTTCGTATATGCACTGCAACACAAAATTCAGTGAGCGTAAAATTGATTTCAAACCTTTTACAGGTGCATGAATTGTCCTGTCTGCACCGGATTTTTTCTTGATGGTAAAGGTTAGGTAACGCTTCTTACAGATTCCCGGATTAGCATAGTAAGTCAATGATTTCAATTGAACTGGCTTGCACTCCTCACCGTAAAGCATGTTCTTAGCGTCACTTAATAGTTTTACTAAGTCCTCTTTGCTTTGCAGTTCTGCAAATTGCTTTTTTATTTGGTCGATATGTGTCTGTTCAATTTTCATGATTCAAATTTTAAAGGACTTCGAAAACACCTGCCTGATACTCTATTTGTATGTATATTTCAATCATTACAACTGAAATTCAATACCTATTCATCACTAATAATTACATCAATAACAACTTCATATTATTGACCTTTCAATCAATAACACAGCAGTTAAAAATGCCTAAGTGACATTCATCCCGACCAGAGGCCGAGAGAAGATGCCGATCGTTGTCCCAAACCGAAATTTGAGACCAGCACCCACGAATCAATATCTTGTGGCAAGTGTTTCAAAGAACTTCTGCAAAAGTAAAGTGCTTCTGTGCACTCAATCTGCACGACAAAGATACAGATAAAAATAAGTTAGAAAAGCGAATTTCGTAATCCTATTTATTACATTGTCTTTTCAGGGAATAAAAGTATCTTTGTGCTGTGCATTCTTAGTGCACCAAATTGAATTAAAGATGTCAGTCAACAAAAATGCACTCATCCGTTATCAGGTTTTGGACCGTTGCTTTCGCAATACGGGCAGGATGTACTTTTGGGAAGACCTGCTCGAAGAATGTAATAAAGCATTGATGGATTTTGACCCAAACAATGAAGGAATACAAAGAAGGCAATTGTTTGATGACATTCGTTTCATGGAAAGCGAACAAGGTTGGTCAATTCCTCTCGGCAGAATCCGGCATGGTCGGAAAGTGTACTACCGTTACGAAGATTTGTCTTTTTCGATTAGTAATCAACCTTTGAATGATTCTGAAGCAGAACAGATAAAATCAGCCCTTCAAATTTTTTCTCGTTTCTCAGGTACACCTCAGTTTGAATGGGTTAATGAAATGATTCCTATGCTGGAATCAAAGTTTGGTTTAATTGAGCGTAAAAATGAAGTTATCAACTTTGAAAGTAATATTGATCTGAAAGGTCTTCATTTCTTAACACCATTGTTCAATGCAATTATCAACGAACGGGTTTTACTTGTCAAATACAAAGACTTCAAAAGTTCTGAACCTTACGAAATAACGTTTCATCCCTATTACTTAAAACAATACAACAATCGATGGTTTGCCTTTGGCCTTAACTCGGGAAATCAAGTTCCCAATTGGAATCTTGCGTTAGACCGAATCGAAGCACTATCAGAAACCGCATTAAAATATGAGTCCTCACAAACCGATTGGGAAGAGTACTTCTACGATTTAGTCGGTGTAACTCGTCCGGAGGGTTTTCAATTACAAGATATTGTCCTAAAATTTTCTCCCGAAGTTGCTCCTTATGTCATTACAAAACCGATTCATCCAAGTCAGAAGCAAAAGAATGAGCCAACTGGATTGGAAGTTAAAATCAAAGTCATTCCAAATTTTGAGTTGGAGCGTTTGATTCTTTCTTTTGGAGAACAAGTCAAGGTAATTTCTCCACAGGATTTCAAAGAACGTATTTCTCAGCGTCTCAAGTCAGCCAGTTGCCTATATTGATCGTTGGAAAATTCAAGCTCTTTTAGTTTTTTGTTTAGGCTTTGCGTGTCGGCAAAAACCAAATTTGCTTGAATGTGTGGCTGGCTTTCTACAATGACCGCCAACATTCGGCTAAAGTGCACTATGCACTTTATTTGCCTTTCATCTATAACTCAATCTAACTAAGATTTTATATTTAAAAAAGGACTTAGGGTTATAGGGGCATAGATTACCATATTTATAGTAGAATTACCCCAGCAAGACCGGATTTACCTAAACGTTTATCAAACAGAGAAATACTCCAACAACCAAAGGTTTGATGCTACACCCGCCAGTCTGCCGATGTTCTTTGTTCACCTTTTGGACCCCTTAGGTCATTCAGCTCAGAAAAAGTGAGAATGGGTATTGATAATGACCAATCCTTTGTAGGTAAATTTTAGTTTTTTATACAATAAATCTTACTTTGAAAAGGTGCTAGGAGATTTATCGAGCATTTTCAATTTATAACCTGAGTTCGACCAAATTTCACAATAATATCGTTATCGGTAGGCTTAGAAAGGACTTTGAGCGGACCCTTCGACAGGCTCAGGGACCACCTTCGACAGGCTCAGGGGCCACCCTCGACAGGCTCAGGGGCCACAATAGGTGGAGCTTATATGTGCCCAGCAAAGCGAGACTGCCGCACCCATTCCCTCCTGAAAAAATGGGTTCGCAGTGACGATCAGTCTATTTTAAAACGATCTTAACTCAAGTTGGGGTTTATAATAAACTGATTGTAGGATATTTACGTAAGTAAATCCCCCTGCCCCCTTGTTAAGGGGGATTTCGTTGATAGTTAATGTTCAGGAAACTGTATATCAGTTTATCGACTCAATGCTCAAATATTCCCGTTCCATCAGCAACATTGACCTCGTAGGTCTCCATTTGTCGGCCAAACTTCTCAGAATAGGCTACCCCTATTGTGGTTATAAATTCCTCTTTGTCGGATTTCTTAATAAGATTTATGGTACATCCACCGAATCCACCACCCATCATCCTTGCTCCCAAAACATAAGGCAAATCTCTGGTATAGTCCACCAAAAAATCAAGTTCCGGGCAACTCACCTCATAATCAACGGAAAGGCCCTTATGGGATCCGTAAAGCAATTGACCTACCGCTATGAGATCATGATCATCCAAGGCCTTACAGGTTTTTATCACGCGTTCATTCTCCTGAATCACATAAGCACAGCGTTTGTAAACCACAGGAGACATTTCCCCTTTTGCTTTTTCCAGCATTTGAAGCGTTACATCTCTCAGGCTTTTTACTTCAGAAAACTGCCTGCTAACCAGATCTACTCCTTCCTGGCATTCCTCCCTCCTTTGGTTATAAGCTGATTCGGCCAAGGAATGCGCTACTTTTGTATTGCAAAGGATCAATTGGTATTCACCCAATTCCAAGGGGAAATAAGAATGTTCTAAAGAACGACAGTCCAATCGGATTACCCGGTCTTGTTTGCCCATCATAGAAGCAAACATGTCCATAATTCCACATTTTACGCCAACAAACGCATGCTCTGCCTGTTGCGAAAACTTCAACAATTGGAGCCGTTCCAGTTTTAAATCAAAAATTTCATTCAGCCCAAAGCCTACGCCGTTTTCAAGGGCTGCCGAGGAGGAAAGTCCTGCACCAATGGGAATGTCTCCACCAAACACACAATCAAAACCCTCGAGTTTTATACCTGCATTTTGAATGGCTGCCGCCACCCCCATCACAAAATTAACCCAGCCTTGAGCAGGCGTCAAATTGTCCAGGGAAAAAGTCTTCTCTTCCTGAAAGTCGATCGAATAAACACGACAAACACGACTACTGTTTTTAGCAAATCCCAAATAAATAGACTTGTCAATCGCCGCCGGCAACACAAAACCCTCATTATAATCGGTATGCTCACCAATGAGGTTGATCCTTCCCGGAGAACGGACAATCAAGGGGTTCTGCTGGTATTTTTCCTCGAAGGTTTTTGTAATGAGTTCTGGAATGGTCATGGAAAATGTAAGGTAATATTAAGATTATTATTCTTGAAAAAGGGTAAACAAAACGGTTTGACCAACTACCGAAAGTGTCTTTTTATCTATGATATCCATATTGTCTTTATGGGTATGGTGGTAAAGACCAAAGCCAAAATCCGGACTATACTCTATAATGTTTATCATAGGAATATTGGCATTCTGATTGACAAAAAGGTGGTCATCTGTGATGGCCTCAGTAGTTCGCATGGGGAAGAAATTTCCAAAACCCAAATGATGTGCGTAGCCCCAAACTTTATCCACTATATTTTTGGCATATTGTACAGAGTACCCTTCTTTATAAAATCTTGCGTTTTTACCCCCAACCATATCTACAAGGATGCCATAGTAGGCGGAATATCCCTTGACATGGGGAGTATTGGACCAATATTGAGAACCCAGACACCACCAAATTTGGCTGTTATCCCGAAAATTTCTGTGATCAGGCTCTCCATCATCTTCACCATCGAAGAATATAAAATCTATACCCAAATCGGGCTGCAGGGTATCTGTATGTAGCACACGTGCTATTTCCAACAAAACGGCAACGCCACTGGCACCATCATTTGCCCCATCTATGGGTTCCTCAAGTCGCTCGGTATCCTTATCCGCTATTCTTCTGGTGTCCCAATGAGCCCCGAGCAATATCCTTTTGGATGCTTCCGGTTTATAGCTCCCTATTATATTTCTCAATTGGAGTACCTTGCCATCATAAGCCTTGTCCTCAAAAGTTTGCTCAGTCACTGTTAACCCAAAACTTTCCAGCTTTTCTATTATCCAGTCTCCTGTGATTCTATGTGGTTCAGTGTTTGGTACCCGCGGGCCAAAGTCTACTTGTTGCTGTATATAAGAATACGCTGAATCTGCACTAAACTCAGGTGCGGGCTGGTACGTTTTTACTTCTGAGGATTTATTTTCGTTGCTGGCCTTATCACTACAGGCTCCTACATATAGCAGAAGTCCTACAAATAAAAACCCTATCCTTTTATTATTCTTCATATGCCCAATCTACGCTATGCTTCATGTCTTTAATTATCACACCAACCCCTTTCAATGCCGCTCTGATTTCATCTACTTTTTGGTAATCTCGAGCTGATTTGGCATTGCTATACAGATCAATGATTACTTTTAATAACTCATCTTGGTTATCACCTTTTTCTTCTATCAAGCCTAGAATCTCTATAATAAATACATGAAAGGTTTGAATCAATTTATCATAAACATCTTTACCCAACTGAGCTGGATGCAATTGTCCAGTATAGAGGCTGTTGATCTTTTTAAGCAGGTTAAAGAGATGGCCAATGGCCTGTGCGGTATTGAAATCATCATTCATGGAATCAAACGCAGCGCCAATACTCTTCTCTATTTGAGCCACATTATTCTCGTCAACAATCACCTCAGGATCGGCTTTATATCGTAACTGAGAAGTAATTCTAAGCCCATTGATCAATTTTTTGTACCCTTTTTGGGCGGCTTGCAAGGCTTGGTTAGAGAAATCCAGTGTGGAACGGTAATGCGCTGTCAAAATAAAATACCTAACGGTCATGGGACTATAGGCTTGCTCCAGTTTATCATGATCTCCGCTGAATAATTGCTGCAGTGTGATGAAATTCCCAAGGGATTTACCCATCTTCTGGCCATTAATCGTTATCATATTGTTGTGCATCCAATACTTAGCTGGATCGGTATGATGGCTGGCATTGCTTTGGGCAATTTCACATTCATGATGAGGAAACATCAGGTCCATTCCACCACCATGAATATCGAACTTGTCTCCCAGGTACTTGGAGCTCATGGCGGTACACTCCAGGTGCCATCCAGGAAAACCAACACTCCATTTAGAATCCCAACGCATCAGGTGTTCTGGAGAAGCTTTTTTCCAAAGGGCAAAATCCACCGGATTCTTTTTCTCGGATTGTCCGTCTAGCTCGCGGCTGCCACTCATCAACTCCTCGACAACCCTTCCGGACAATATGCCATATTGCTTTTCTTCTTTATTGTATTTCAAGACATCAAAATACACGCTTCCATTCACCACATAAGCCATCCCATTGTCAATTATTTCATCAATTAGTTTGATCTGTTCTGGGATATGCCCGGTAGCACGTGGCTCTATACTTGGCCTGAGGGTATTCAGCATTTCCATATCTCTATGGTAGGAAGAGGCATATTGCTGTGCCACTTCCATAGGCTCCAGTTGTTCAAGCTTAGCTTTTTTAGCTATTTTATCTTCTCCTTCATCGGCATCGGCTTCCAAATGACCAACATCAGTAATATTTCGAACGTAACGAACTTTATAATCCAAAAATCTAAGGTACCTAAAAACAATATCAAAGGACACTGCTGCCCTGGCATGTCCAAGGTGTGCCTCCCCGTAACCCGTGGGTCCACAGACATACATGCCTACATTTGGGGGGCTAATAGGTTCAAATATTTCCTTAGTTCTGGAAAGTGTATTGTATATTTTTAACTTTTTTGATTGCATGAGGCAAATTTATCAAACTTTCAATACTTTTTTTAGGAAAATAATTTTATTACATTTGTGCCTGAGTTAATTCATGACAACAGAGGGGACGCACAGTCCCCTCTTTCATTTATTGATCATTTGTGGGACAAAAACCAGAAGCAAGTAAGCAAAAAGATATGAATTTGAAGCAAACGATAGAAGAAATAGTGGAAAAACACCTGCCTGACAGCAGCCATTTTGTCGTTGATGTACAAATTGTAGAAAAGGGCAATAAAAAATCTTTGCATATTTTAATTGATGCAGATAACGGCCTTAATATTGATGCCTGTGCTGTGGTTAGTAGAGCTGTAGGTGAAGAAATAGAAGCTAAAGAGCTGATGGACACTGCTTATGTGATGGAGGTTTCCTCCCCTGGAGTAGATTTTCCGTTAAGTTCCAGAAGACAGTATCAAAAAAATATCGGCCGAAATTTGAAAGTAACCTTTGAAGCGGGTCAGGAAACGGAGGGGAAACTCACTGAAGTAGACCAGAGAGCCATTCAGTTAATGGTGAAGAAAAAAGAAAAAGGAAAAAAGGTTGTTGAAGAACCTCTCAGCATACCTTTTGACCAAATAAAGAAATCAATTGTATTAGTCTCTTTCAAATAAAAACAATGGATGCTAAAATTCTGATTGAATCATTTGCAGAGTTTGCAAGATCAAAAAATGTGGATAGACCAACAATGATCCGCATTCTCGAAGATGTATTTAGGGCGATGATTCGTAAAAAGTATGAAACTGATGAAAACTTTGATGTTATCATCAATGCGGACAAAGGTGATTTAGAGATCGTCAGGATTAGACAGATCGTTGACGACAATTCTGAGGATATCTGGGATCATGATAAAATTAGTTTGGCTGAAGCCAAAAAAATTGAACCAGATTTTGAAATCGGTGAAGAGACTTATGAAAAGATAGAGTTAGAAGATTTTGGTCGCAGAGCAGTAATGATGGCCAGACAGACACTCATCCAGAGAATCAAAGATTTGGAAAAGGATTTACTTTTCCAACAGTATGAGGAACTGGTTAGTGAAATTATAACTGCAGAAGTTTATCAGATACTGGGTAGAGAAATTCTACTTATGGATGCTGAAGGCAATGAATTGATCATGCCAAAATCAGAGCAAATACCAAAGGACAGATTTAGAAAGGGAGATACTGTCCGGGCAATTGTTCATAAAGTGGAAATGATCAATGGTAATCCAAGAATTATACTTTCTAGAACTTCACCAATATTCCTGGAAAGGCTATTTGAAAATGAAGTACCGGAAGTATATGATGGGTTAATTACCATTAAAAAAATAGTAAGGGAACCCGGCGACAGGGCCAAAGTGGCGGTAGAGTCTTATGATGACCGTATTGACCCAGTCGGAGCTTGTGTGGGTATGAAGGGTAGCAGAATACATGCTGTAGTTAGAGAACTACAAAATGAAAACATAGATGTTATCAATTACACGGACAATCTTGAATTGTATGTTTCCAGAGCGTTAAGTCCTGCAAAGGTTACTTCACTTCAATTAAATGAAGAAGCCAAAAGGATTTCGGTATATTTGAAGCCAGATCAGGTTTCCTTAGCCATAGGCAAAGGTGGGTTTAATATCAGACTTGCTAGCCGATTGGTCGGATACGAAATTGACGTATTCCGAGAACTATCAGGTTATGAGGATGAAGAAGATGTTGATCTATCTGAATTTTCTGACGAAATTGAAAGTTGGGTAATAGGGGAGTTGAAAAAAACAGGTTTAGATACCGCGAAAAGTGTATTGGCTTTGACCAAAGAGGACCTTCTTAGAAGAACCGAACTGGAAGAAGAAACAATTGCCGATATATTTAAAATATTAAAACAAGAATTTGAATAGCAAATAACGACAGATAATTCGTTATCCCCTTTATATTTGCATTATTATAAATACAGGAATAGGTATTAGTATGTCAGAAGAAAAAATGATGCGATTAGGCCAAGTAGCCAGAAAACTCAACGTGGGTGTTTCCACCATCGTTGAGTCTATGGCCAAAAAGGGCTTTGAGGTAGAAAGCAATCCGAACTCTAAAATAAGTTCGGAGCATTATAATATGCTTGCCAAAGAGTTCAAGTCTTCTGCCCAAGAAAAGGAAGAGGCCTCCCATCTATCTATAGGCAAAAGGCACAATGAAAACTTTACCATTAAGGCAGAGTCTGAATCTGAGCTTGAAAAAGAAATCAAAAAACCAGAACCAAAGAAGCCGGTAACTCCTGCTCCTCCAGTAGAGGCAAAGAAACCTGTGGAAAAAGTTGCTGAAAAAATATCAACTGATGCCCCTAAACTACAAGGAATTAAAGTAGTTGGGAAAATTGACTTGGAAGCCAATAAATCCAAGCTAAAACCTGAGGCAGTAAAAAAAGTGGATAAACCAACTCCTCCCAAGCCTGTAGCCGAAGAACCAAAAAAGCCAGCGCCTAAAAAGGAACCTGACGTTAAAGAAGAAAAAGGCACGCCTCAAAAAGCCGAGTCAAAACCAGAACCGACTACTACTAAACCTACTCCTCCTCCAGTAATACCCGAAAAACCTGTAGCAAAAACGCCTGCTCCAAAAGCAGAAGAAAAAAGCACTCCTCCAGTGAAAGCACCAGAAGCAAAACCTGCTGCACCAAAGGAGACAACTGCCCAATCGAAGCCTATTACTGAAGATAAAGCACCTAAAGAACCGGAGAAACCTATCGAAAAGCCTGCAGAAAAGGTGATTTCTGCCAGAGCAGAGTCCCTTAGGGGTTTGACTGTATTGGGGAAAATAGAACTTCCTAAAGACAAACCAAAGAAAAAATCAAAACCTGTTGCCTCTTCTGATGAGCGCAATAAGGAGAAGAAAAAACGTCCGAGAAAACGGATTGATAATCGTCCTATTAAAGCCGCAGAAGGAGCGAGACCTACAACACCCGCCAATAGAGGGCCAGGTGGCCCAGGCCAAGGTGGTGGAGCCAGAAAAGGCAATAACCGTGGTGGTGTTGGAAGACCAGGAGCAAGGGGCGCAAACCCACGCTTCCAAAAAGAGGAGCCAACTCAGAAAGAGATTCAGGATCAAATCAAACAAACACTTGCAAGACTGCAAGGTGGAGGACGATCTGGTGGAAAAAACAAAAACAGAAGAGACAAGCGCTCTGACAGAACGAAAGAGGTTAGCGAAACTCCTGAAGAAAGCAAAATATTACGAGTAACGGAATTTATTTCCGCAAATGACCTGGCATCCCTAATGGATGTTACAGTAAATGAGGTCATCTCTGTCTGCATGGGACTTGGAATGTTTGTTTCGATCAACCAAAGATTGGATGCTGAAGCAATTACGATAATCTCAGATGAATTTAATTATGATGTTGAGTTCACTAAAACCGACGAAGAAGAGACTGAAGTCATCGAGCAGGAAAGTGAAGATTCACTAATAGAAAGAGCGCCGATTGTCACCATTATGGGACACGTAGATCATGGCAAGACTTCCCTACTGGATTATATCCGAAGGGCTAAAGTAACTCACGGTGAAGCAGGTGGGATAACCCAGCATATTGGTGCCTATGATGTTCAAACAACAGGTGGACACAAAATAGCGTTTCTAGATACGCCGGGACACGAAGCCTTTACAGCCATGCGTGCCAGAGGTGCTAAAATCACGGATGTAGCAATCATTGTAATTGCAGCGGATGACAACGTCATGCCTCAAACAAAAGAAGCTATAAACCATGCTCAGGTAGCTGGTGTTCCAATGATATTCGCTATTAATAAAATAGACAGACCTAACTCCAATCCAGAAAAGATTAAGGAAGAACTGGCCAATATGAACCTTCTGGTCGAAGACTGGGGTGGTAAATATCAATCTCAGGACATATCTGCCAAAACAGGTGCAGGTATTGACGATCTATTGGAAAAAGTATTGCTTGAAGCTGAAATACTAGAGCTCAAAGCAAACCCAAATAAAAACGCTCTCGGTACAGTAGTAGAAGCCTCCCTTGATAAAGGTAGAGGTTATGTGTCTACAGTTATGGTACAGGCAGGAACTTTACATGTTGGTGATACCATATTGGCTGGCCAACATTACGGCAGAGTGAAAGCGATGTTTGACCACTTGGGTAAAAAACTCGATGAGGCAGGACCTTCCACACCAGTACAAGTACTTGGTCTAGGTGGTGCTCCTCAAGCAGGTGACGTATTCAAAGTGTATGACTCTGAAAGAGAAGCAAGAGAAATTGCCAACGCTAGAGAACAAATACAAAGGGAACAAAGCTTGCGTACCAAGAAACATATCACACTGGATGAGATTGGTAGAAGATTGGCCATTGGTAGCTTTAAGGAACTTAACATCATTATCAAAGGTGATGTGGATGGCTCTGTAGAAGCATTGTCTGATTCATTACTGAAACTTTCTAAAGAAGAAGTGAGTGTGAATATCATCCACCATGGTGTAGGTCAAATTTCCGAATCTGATGTATTACTTGCCTCAGCTTCTGACGCGATTATCTTAGGCTTCCAGGTAAGACCTTCTGTCAATGCAAAACGTCTTGCCGAGCAAGAGGAAATTGAAATTAGACATTACTCAATTATTTATGATGCCATCAACCAGATAAAAGATGCCATAGAAGGTATGCTTGAGCCTGAATTTGAAGAGGTCATTACAGGTAATATTGAAGTAAGGGAAGTATTTAAAATTTCTAAAGTCGGAACAGTCGCTGGTTGTTATGTTACGGATGGTTATATCAACCGTAAAAACAAAATTAGAATTATCAGAGATGGTATTGTAATTCATGAAGGTGAGATCAGTGCCTTGAAACGATTCAAGGATGATGTAAACGAAGTGAAATACGGCTACGAATGTGGTGTATCCATTAAAGGATTTAACGATATCTTGGAAAGTGATACCTTCGAAGGGTACAAAATGGAAGAGATTAAGCGTAAAAAATAGATTGTAAGTTTAATACTATTGAAGGGACAGCGTAAAGTTGTCCCTTTTTTTTTCTTTATAAACATGGAAACAGTAGCCACTGGCATAAACATCCTGTTTTTATTTGCCATTTTAGGGACGATACTAGGGCTAATTAGACCAGTAATCGTTCTTTGGTTTATGCACCGTTTCAATAGGCTTACGGTACTCAAATATTACGGCATACCAGCAGCTTTAATGTATTTATTAAAGCTTGTCTTGGCACAATGGGGATGAAATAAGCGAAGAAAAGCCCAGTGCTTAATTTACTTTTTTATAACTGAATACGGCCAGTCCGTTGACCAAAATGGCATAGGCCAAGTTCTTCCATAGCTGAGGTAAAATATCCGTAAATCCAGCGCCCTTTAACATTACCATTCTCACGACTTCTACAAAATACCGAATGGGGTTAAAAGTGGTAATCACTTGCGCCCATTTTGGCATGCTCTCTATGGGCGTGAACAAGCCACTCATAAGAATAAAAATAACGATAAAAAACCAAGCAATGAACATGGCTTGTTGTTGGGTTTCTGTGAAATTGGAAATAAAAAGTCCAATACCCAGAATCACCAACAAATAGATAGCAGTATAAAAATAAAGGATGCCCAAACTACCAAGTATGGGAATATCAAAAATGATTTTTGCGAGCACAAGGCCAATGGTCAACAATCCTAAACCTATCAGCCAAAATGGAAAAAGCTTGCCAATAATAAATTGACTCTTTTTGATCGGGGTAACATTTATTTGCTCCAGTGTCCCTACTTCTTTTTCACGCACGATGTTCATTCCTGAAAGAAATAATGTGATCATGGTGACCAAGAGGACCAAAATACCCGGCACCATAAAAGTTTTATAATCCAAAGTAATATTGTACCAATAGGATGGAATTATTGTGATGACCCCAGAAAGTCCATTGACATTATTTCTGTTGGCAGCACGTAGCGAAATACTTTGGTTGAAACCTTGTACAATTTGATTAACGTAAGCACTCTCTACCCCTGCAGCTGCACCGTCTATGGCATCAACAGTGAGCCCTAATCCAGTCTTTTTATTATTGATCAGCTCTCGTTCAAAATTATTAGGGATTTCCAAAATTACATTTACGTTGCCTTCAAGCATCGCTGAATTTGCCTCCGCAAAAGAGGGAAAGGGTGGCAATAGATTGAAATAGGCCGATGAACTGAACCTCTCAATCAATGCCCGAGAAGAGGTGGTGTGATCCGAATCGATGTATCCGAAATTAATATCCTTTACTTCATAGGTAGCTGCATTTGACAGAATAAGGAGTTGGATTATGGGTAAAATAAAAATAATAGGAAGCATTCCTTTATTTCTAAAGATCTGCTTGAACTCTTTTTGAATCAAATATCCGATGGTTTTCATTATTCCAGCCTGATTTTATATTTGTAGATACTAATTCCCATAAAAAAAAGTGTCATTCCAAAAAGAATAACGGTCTCTTTCCAAATAAAGGCTATCCCTACTCCCTTTAACATGATTCCTTTGATTATAATGATAAACCATTTGGCCGGAATGGTATTGCTAATTAGTTGTAAGGGAAGCGGCATACTGGAAATTGGAAAAATAAATCCGGACAGGAGGATTACAGGCAACATCAGCCCCATCAATGAGATCATCATGGCTGTCTGCTGCGTCTCAGCTATGGTTGATATTAAAATCCCCAAAGACAATGAGGTAATGATGAATAAAACACTTTCTGCACCCAGCAAAAGTAAGCTTCCCTGAACAGGCATTTTGAAAATAAAAATACTTAGCAATATGATAATTATTGCATTAATGATAGAAAGCAAAATATAAGGTACAACTTTACCCAAAACTACTTGAAAAGGCTTGAGGGGAGATACCAACAAAATTTCCATGGTACCTAGCTCCTTTTCCCGTGTGATGGATATGGAAGTCATCATGGCAGAGACCAACATTAGAATTATCGTCATCACGCCAGGGACAAACATAAAAACACTCTTTATCTCAGGGTTGAATGCCATATGGGTTTGCATAAAGACTTGAGTGCCCCCTGCTTGATTGATGTTTATGGATTGATTGTATTGCTGAATGATAGATTGTATGTAATTGGTAATGGAGTTGGCCGTATTTGGATCAGTAGCATCTGCAATTATTTGTATGGTGGATTGTCCATTTTTTATAAGTTTTTCACCAAAATCCTTTTCAAAATTAATTACCGCTTTAATTTTTCCCTGCTTGAAGACACCTTCTACTTGGGATTCAGCAGCTAAGTATCGATTGATAGAAAAGTATTTGGAAGAGGCCATTTTATTGATAATTTCAATGGTAGTGGCATCCTTAGCATGATCAAGGATAGCAATTTCCACCTTATTGATTTCATTGGTAATGGCAAAGCCAAATAGTAAAATTTGGGCAATAGGCATCCCAAAAAGGATAAACAGTGACCTTTTATCCCTATAGATATGGTAAAATTCCTTCCTTACAAAACCAATAAAACGTTTCATTTTCCAAAAATTAAAATTCCTTGCATTTTAGTCGGATTTACTATTGCGTGCCAGCTTCAAAAAAACCTCATTAAGGTTACTTGCCTCAAATTGTTCTTTTAAACGTTTTGGACGATCCATCGCTTCAATTTTACCATTGACCATTATAGATACCCTGTCGCAATACTCTGCCTCATCCATGTAGTGCGTCGTTACAAATATGGTCGTGCCCTGATCAGCAGCATTATAGATCATCTCCCAAAATTGTCTTCTGGTAATCGGGTCCACACCACCGGTGGGTTCATCCAGAAAAACGATTTTTGGGTCATGCAAAAGTGAAACAGAAAAAGATAATTTTTGCTTCCAACCTAAGGGCAAAGCACCAACCAATTGATCAATGATGTTTTCCAGTTTCAGGTCAGTCACAAGCACCTTTATTTTTTCTTTTATTGTGGATCGGGACAATCCGTAAATCCCACCAAAAAAGGTGATGTTTTCCCTTACCGTTAAATCATCATAGAGAGCAAACTTCTGGCTCATATAGCCTATGTTTTTCTTGATAAGCTCAGTTTGGGTATAGACGTCAAATCCTGCTACGCTTGCTTCCCCTGAGCTTGGTTTCGAAATACCAATGAGCATTTTCATGGCCGTGGTTTTTCCCGCGCCATTGGCACCCAAAAAGCCAAAAATTTCACCTGCCTTTACTTCAAAACTTATGGCGTCCACAGCCAGAAAAGCACCAAACTTTTTTGTTAATTCTACGACCTCTATAACATTTTCTTCGCTCATTTTCTTGCCAATTCCATAAATACATCCTCAATGGTAGGCTCGGTTAGCCCAATATAAATCTCTGAAAGCCCCTTTGATTTCAGGTAATTTTCCAGTTCAGGTATTTCTAAATCGTCACGGTTATCTGTATAATGGACATACTCTCCAAAAGGATACACACTATACAAGTTTGGGAAATCACGGAGCACTTGTATCAATTTATGCCTTTCCTTTGCCCCAATTTCATAAACCGCTTTAGGGTACTTTTGCACAATATTTTTAGGACTATCAATTTCAAGAATCTGCCCACCTTGCATTAGGGCGACTCTATCGCACAAAGCCGCTTCATCCATATAAGGTGTGGAAACCAAAATGGTGATTTCCTTTTCCTGAAGGCGTTTCAGCATGTCCCAAAATTCCTTCCTTGAAACCGGATCCACCCCGGTGGTGGGTTCATCCAGAAAAAGTACCTTAGGTTTATGAATCAATGCGCAACAAAGGGCAAGTTTTTGTTTCATTCCACCAGATAATTTCCCCGCGCGCCGGGTTTTAAAGGGCTCTATTTGCTCATAAATGTCCTTGATTAAATCATAGTTTTCCTCAAGAGTTGTACCGAAAATTGTCGCAAAAAACTGTAGGTTTTCTTCCACAGTCAGGTCTTGGTACAATGAAAATTTCCCAGGCATATAGCCTACAGATTTGCGGATAGCAATAAAATCCTCCACTACGTCCATACCGGCAACGCTGGCAGTACCTGAATCCGCCACGAGCAAAGTGGTTAGAATCCTAAACAAGGTGGTTTTCCCAGCACCATCAGGGCCGATAATTCCAAATAATTCACCCGGTTTTACCTCAAATGTTATCTTCTGAATGGCATTCAATCCCTTATAGGATTTGCTGATTTGGTCAAGGGATATACCCATTGTTATTGGTTTATTATTTCGTTTTTAATAGCTACAGGGATTCTAAATTGTCGATCCACATTTCTGCTGGCATGCCTATTTTAAGACTTCCATCATTTTTTACATTAATTTTTACTGCATATACCAGGTTTACCCTTTCTTCTTTTGTTTGGATAATCTTCGGGGTAAACTCTGCAGTAGATGAAACCCAGCTAACAGTACCATTGTATTCTTTCATCCCGTCATTTGAATCTATTTTTACGATTACATCTTGCCCAATGGTGATACTAGGTAATTGCGTTTCGCTGATGTAAACCCTTAAAAGCATGTCCTCCAGGTCAGCAATTTTATATAACGGTTTCCCGAAACCAACCACTTCACCTGCCTCGGCGAATTTTCCCAAAACGGTTCCATTAATTGGGTTCTTGAGGGTGCTTTGAGCTATTTGGTGATCGATCTGAGCAATGCGAGCATCAAAGGACAATGCTTCTTTCTCAATGGGCAATTGCTGGATTTGAACGCTTTTAATCTGTTTTTTTAATACTTCCACTTGGCTGCTTCCTCTATCCAATTGCTGCTGGGTGGCGGCTCCGTCGGCAATCATTTTTGAGACCCGATCAAATTCTAAAACTGCATTTTTTAATTGTTCTTTAAGCACATTAGTTTGCGAAGAAACGCTTCCAGATTTTGAGTACACTGTTTGCTTTGAGGCCAACAATTGTTGCTTGGTCAAAAACAAAGACAAGGTATCTACCAAACCTACCATTGTCCCCTCTTCGACCACTTGCCCCTCCTCAACCGCTAAGAACAATAGCTTTCCAGCAGACTCAGCAGAAACGGTAATCTCAGTAGCCTCAAAATTGCCATAGCCATCCGCTTTCTCTTCATTAGTACAGGATAGAATACCCATTAGAAGAATACTTGATAAAAATAGTTTGAAGGTTTTCATTTTGATTCTAAATTTAAAAGTCACCCTTAATTAATTGATACCTGGCTTGACTCATGACCCACTGTATTTCGGTCAAATTTTGATTTATTTTTGCATCATAAAGCTTATTGAGATCAATAATGTAAGCAGAAGAAGTAATTGTTCCATTTTGAAATTGAGATGTTTTTGATGCTATTACTTCTTCCCGCAAATTTACTATGGACGCATCATGACGAAGAATTTCTTTGTACTTGCTTATATCCTCCCAAGCATCCTCCAATTGGATTTCATTATTAAGCACAAAGGTGTCTCTTTCTGTAGCCACCACTTGTTTTAATGCTTCTACACTGTGCTTTTTTTCCTGAGCCCTGCCCCAGTCAAATATCCTCCAATTAAACTTTAACCCTACCATATAAAAATCTTGAAAGGAATTGTTCAGCATGTTCAAGCCAGGATTTCCATAACCTGCCTGTGCAAATCCCATTACGCTGGGAGATTTCTCTTTATCAATTAATTCCTTAGAAAGTTCTAACTGATGTTCCTTGTACTCAAATAGTCTTAGTTCCGGTCGATTTAGGGGGTTATTTGAAGACAATAAAATCTCAGGTTTTACCAAAGTGTCCTTCAGGTCTATTTCTTTAAAAATAAGAGAGGAAAGGCTTTCAATTGCTTTTTTGCGTTCATAGTTGATGTGAACTTTTTGTTGCTCCAATAGTAACATTTCTGCTTGTATGAGCTGATTTGATGAAGGAAGGGCCATTCCATTTTTAACAGCAGACACTCCTTCGTTAAAGCGTTCCTCCAATAACTCCATTTTTGAATCCAGAAGTTTTTCTTGCTCCTGAAGGAGTAAAACATTGAAAAAAGTGCCATTGACACGTTCCTTAACCTGATAAATGGTGACCTCCACCTCTTGCTGTCGGGTTTTCAATTCTGCCTCTTTCAACCTGGCGTTTGCGGCTATACTCCCACCATTATATATCAATTGGTTAACGTCCAACGTCGCCCGGTACTGGTCTTTGTTCGGGGGTAGGATGGTGGTATTGGGTAAATCAATAGGAATCCTAGTGACTTCAGATTGATAGGTGGATTGCGCATTCAAGTCAAGCTTTGGAAGTTTCTGCATTTCAAGGATATTGACCTCAGATTGAAATTGTTGCTCCAACAAAACTTTTTGACGTACAAGCGGATAATTTTTTTCAGCTAGGGAAAGGCACTCTTCCAATGTTAATACCTGCTGTGCAGGTAAAAGAAGGGGAACCATGCCCAGGATAAATGTTAAAATCCCTTTCATGTTTTTCTTATTGAGTTGATAATAAAATCTGAAACATCGGTTTTACGTTGTTCCATTAACTGCTCAAAGTCATCGTCTCCCAATTTCAAAAACCCTTTAATAAGAGGCTTCGCGACAAAAGGAAATATATTCAGCGAGACAATAGTTACAAATAACTGCTCCCCATCAGTGGGTCTCAAAATTCCTTGTTCGACCTCCAATGCTACCTGCTTTTTAAATTTGTCAAGTGATGGAAAGCCATCATTGTTCTGTATCATTTCAAAAAACCTAGGATTTCGATTGGATTCCTGAATGATAAAATTCGGTAGGTAAGGGTGCTTTTTCATAAAGGAAATATAATTATGGGTAAAGCTTTTCACCTTATTCTCAATGGAAGAATCATCATTTAGGACCTTATTGAGCTGGGGAGCCAATAAGGAAAATGCATTTTTAAACACCGCCTCAAAAAGCAATTGCTTGCTTCTGAAATAATAATGCAACATGGCTTTATTAATTCCAGCTCCATTTGCGATCTCCTGCATTCGGGCTCCATCCATCCCTTTTTGTTGGAAAACCTCCTTGGCAGCCTCCAGGATTTTCATCTCTGTATCTTGATTAAACTTTTTTTCGGCCATTTAACTATATGGTTAAACCATTTGGTTAACAAAGGTAAAATCTTTTTCCACAAATGAAAATTTATTCCCAATAGATTTAGCTGGAAAATTACATTTCATTTAAAACAAGCGAAATCAAGTCAGAATAGGCTACTTTTCTAAAGTCTGAGCATTTGAATTTAACACGGATTCGAATACGTAGAAAAAGAACCGTTAGGTAGCTAACTTCCGTTGGGATTTTGTCAGCATTGTTGCTAAAAAAAAGGCAACAATACCGCCAAAATATTGTCGTTTTCATTAACCTACCACGGGCTAGCACCCGTGGCCATGGTATTATCGCTCCGTTGGGGCTTGTGCCTGGGAAACAATTAAACGGTCTTCATTTTTCTATGAACCGCTCTAATGTTTAAAGCGTTAGATGGAAGCTATGGTGAAGTCGAAAATAGGAACGGAGTGGCTGATTTTATCCGCCGCAGCGGATCAGCATGTAACAACCTGAGTTCGATTAAAATACTTGCCGGTAAGATGACTTTTATTTGGTCAAGCAGTACCCTCTTTAAAATAGCTACAGAAAAGCAGATCAGGTACATCCCTTCGCCGCGGAGGAGGGAGTCGCTGGAAATGAGATTTGGGTTGATTCTTAGATGGTTTGCGTTGTCAGGCAATTGCCCATTTGCTTCGGAGAGGATTAGCACCCAAAATTCTTACTATTCTACAATCGAACTCAGTTCATCAATGAGAGATGCTCCTAATAGCTATTTTGATAACAGGGATTAGATTGCTATTTACTGATTATCAAGAAGATATCCGTTTAGCTATAGAATAGGTTAATAGGATATCTATTGCCTATTTCTGATTAAATCTGAGGGTAATAGAAATAACACGGAATTGGGGAAAAAATAGAAATTCCCCAATTCAATGTTTACTTGCCAGCGGGAGGAAGGTTCTTTTTCCAAAATTTCTCCATGGTTTGCCTTAAATGATAAGAGGTATTTTCTCTTTCCCTGATCGAATGCGAGCGCATAGGATAGGACATCATTTCGAACATCTTGTTATTAGCGATCAATCGGTCTATGAGCATTTCAAAACTTTGGTAATGGACATTGTCATCAGCAGTCCCGTGAATGATCATCAAAGCCCCTTGCAGGTTTTGTGCGAAATTAACCGGAGAACCATCACGATACCCCGTTTTATTTTCTGTCAATAGTCCCATATACCTTTCCTGATAGGTAGCATCATACAATCTTTGGTCTGAAACAAAAGAGACAGCCAGGCCGGTGGAATAGATCTCTGGATATTTGAACATGCAGTTGAGGGTCATTTGGCCACCACCACTCCAACCCCAGATCCCGACATTTTCGGCATCCAGGAAATCGTATGTTTTTAGGATTTCTTTTGCTGCTTTGCTCTGATCCTCTGTAGCCAGGATTCCGATTTGCCCGTAAATGGACTTTCGCCAATCCCTCCCTCTTGGGGTTTTTGTCCCACGGTTGTCTACACTCATGACCACGTACCCTTGCTGTGCAAGGTAATGGTGCCATAGGTCCCCGCCTCCCCAGTTTTTCTGAACGGTGGCACCAGCAGGTTCACCATAAACATAGAAAAGCAGGGAGTATTTTTGGGACGGATTAAAGTTAGGTGGTTTTATCATCCAGGAATCCAGTACAGCATCTCCAATATTAACCTTAAGGAATTCTTTCGGGCTCAAGCCCAAATTATCATATTTTTCCTTTAGTTCTTTATTGTCTTCCAACACCCGATATTCCTTGTGCCCGGGTAAATTTACCAGAGAATAGATAGGAGGTGTGGTGGTATTTTGAAAAGTATGGATGGCCCATTTAGCATCGGCAGATACCTGATATGAATTCTGCCCCGAATTATCAGGGGGTGTCATGCGCTCTGCCTTTCCTTTGCCATCTAACCTGCTCCGGTACAAATACCGTGCAGTGTAATCGTCGGGCGAGGCGATATAATAAACATATCCTCCTTCAGCATCAATGCAATCGATCGTTACCACATCAAAGTTTCCATTTGTAACTGGCAAAATCTCCTTCCCGTCTCTTGACACCTTGTATAAGTGAAGCCAACCACTTCGCTCACTTGACCAGGTAAAGTATTGCTCCTCCTCAAGCCAGCGGATATCATCATGAACATCAAGAAATGCCTCATCTCTTTCTGTTAAAATATTAGCTAATTCCATCGAATGAATATCCCCTATCCAAATTTTATTGATGTTTTGCTTTCGATTAAGCTGTTGGACCATTACTTCATTGGATTTAGGAATAAAATCCATTCGTGCAAGATAGTTGTTTTGTGGATCCCCGGGAATATCAAACCACCTTGTTTGGCCACCTGTAGCGGAGATTACCCCAACTTTTACTGCTGAAAGTTCGGTGCCTACCTTTGGATAAGGCAAAGGTATAGGTTGAGAATAAATGGAATCAATATTATTGATCATATAAAAGGTACCTACAGCTTTGGTATCCGAACGCCAATAAGCTATATTTTCCCCATCAGGACTCCAACGAAACCCATCCCTACAGCTCAATTCTTCTTCATACACCCAATCAAATGTGCCATTGATGATGGTGTCATCGCCATCTGTTGTAAGCTGCGTAATGGTATCCTGCTGCAAATCTTCCATATAGATATTGTTACCGCTTACGTAAGCAACTTTAGATGCATCCGGCGAAAACTTTGTAAACATCAGTGTAGCTTCCGGCAATGTATTTCCTAATTGACACAATTGCCTGGTGTCCAAGTCCAATATCCAGTAATCCCCACGTGTGTGGTATCTCCAGACTTTACGGGTGTTGGTGAACACCAATAATTTTCGATTGTCATCCGACCAAACATAGTCCGCTATGGTTAGTGGTTTGGTTTGGCCTTCTGGAATGAGCAGGGAAGCAGAAATGACAATAGATTTTTTCCCTGATTTGGCCTCATACCGGACAATGTCTTTACCTCCTGTCTGCGTATTAGGTTCAAGAGTAGAGTAGTTTTCATTGTCTTTCATCCATCTCACCGGACCAAAGCCTTTCTGTGAATAGGTGTTATTTTTATAAATATCCTCAAGCTTAATTGGGGTGTGCTGTTGTGCACTGGCACAAAAACTTATAAACATTACAAGAATTAGGGCCAATCGAATTTCTTTTTGTATCATATTTTAGTTTTTATCCGGGTCTTGGTAGGAAAAGCTACCCACTTAACCTTCAGGCTAGCAAAAATAACAATCTACCCAGGCTTTTTATTTACCGTTGTTTGCAAATAACTATACTATGTTAGCTACAATGAATTATTTTGAAACACAGAAAATGGAATATACCAATTTTTAGCATATATTCCATTAAATAAGTATCTTGAAGTAATTAATACCTAAAAACTATTTAATAATTAAGACGCAGCAATGCGTCAGGCAAAATATTTAAAACTATGAAAACCTATCCAAGTATATTCAACGACGTAATTGGTCCTGTGATGCGCGGACCATCCAGTTCACATTGTGCCGCCGCTTTGAGAATAGGGAAAATCTGTAGAGACCTGATGGGGGGACGAATAGATGAAGTCTACATTGAATTTGATCCCAATGGATCCCTGGCTACTACACATTCTGGACAAGGTTCCGATATGGGGTTGTTTGGAGGCCTTTTGGGTTGGGACGCAGACGACGAGCGCCTAAAAGATTATACTTATCACATTACAGAAGCAGGAATCAAAATAAAAATAGACATTCACCCCATAGGAGCAGAACATCCGAATACCTATCAAATCACGCTGAAAAATAAGGACCAAACTCACCAGCTTATAGGGATATCTACCGGAGGAGGTATGATCGAGATCGTTGAGGTTGACAAATCATCCATTACGATGTTGGGAGACTTTTATGTTACTTTGATCTATACCGAATCCGAACAAATTCTCCTTGAAAAGATCCGGGACTTTGACTTAGGCGAAACTACTTTACATAAAGGTTCGTCTTCTTTTATTTCCGTGCGCTCTACCAAAAGTGAAGTAGAAAAGTTAATCCCCTTGCTTGCCTTCGTGGATAACATAAAATATTTTCGACAGATAGCTCCCGTGCTTCCGATCAAATCGAGGAAAGATTTAGAAGTTCCATTTATTACCACAGAGGAAATGCTGGCCTATAATGCGGGCAAAGAGCTAAGTTTATGGGAACTCGCCATTCAATACGAGAGTATAAGGGGAAATATTTCAGAAAGTGAAGTATTGGACCGAATGGGAGATATTGTGGATATCATGCAAAACGCTATAACCCTTGGTTTGAAAGGCACAACTTATAAAGACCGTATACTGGGAAGCCAATCACCCGGGTTTAAGAAAAACCTTGATGAGAATAAATTAGTGCCTGGTGATGTCTTAAACAATGCCATCATGTATACCTCGGCTATAATGGAAGTCAAAAGCTCAATGGGCGTCATCGTAGCCGCACCCACTGCAGGTTCATGTGGTGCATTACCAGGAACGTTGATAGGTGTAGCGTCAACTTTAACGCTTCCCAGGGATAAGGTAATCAAGGGCATGCTGGCAGCAGGTCTGATTGGCGTATTTATAACCAAACATGCCACCTTTTCTGCTGAAGTGGGCGGATGTATGGGTGAGTGCGGTTCTGCCTCAGGAATGGCAGCAGCAGGAGTGGTCGTACTAAAAGATGGGACACTGGCGCAGTCTTTGGCAGCAGCTTCCATGGCCTTACAGAGTTCATTGGGACTTATTTGTGATACCATCGGAGACCGGGTAGAAGCCCCTTGCCTCAATCGAAATGTGATGGCAGCCTCCACAGCAATATCCTGTGCCAATATGGCTTTGTCAGACTATGATCAGGTCATTCCCCTGGATGAGGTGATCGAAACCATGAAGCGGGTAGGAGATGCTATCCCTCATACTTTGAGATGTACGGGATTGGGTGGTTTGGCTATCACAAAAACAGCGAAAAAAATTGAAGCCGAATTAGCCAAAGGTGAGGGAATAGCTAAAATAGGAGCTTTTAAATATTGTTAAGACCAATAGCAATTTTTCACTAGATAGTACACTTTCCAAAAGTGTACTATCTATTCTATTAAGGTTTCTAGTAAAAATAATCACCAACCTACATTTGCCACATTCAATTTTTTCCTCACGTAAGAACACAAACGTATTGTTTCCAAATTGTAAATCTTTCAAATTATCTCATCATTTATCAAACACCAACAGTGATTACCATGAGTGTTAAACAACTACTTTCCATCCTTTTTTTATTGACAAGTATCCAACTAATGGGGCAAAGCCATGAGAATTTGGAAGACAGAATCAATCGGGGAGGGAGAGAATTTGATCCTGGTACTGTGTTATGGTTTGATCAACCTGCTACCATGTGGGAGGAAGCATGGAGAGAGATGATGACATGATTAATATCAGTAATGCAAATGTAGTAACCCTCTATTTCGTAGCTGCCACTAATTTTAAAACCTATAAGGATCTAAGTGCGGATCAAAATGAACGGGTAGAAGAAATGGTCGAACAGGTGAAAAGGCAGTCATATGACCAAATAAAAGAAGCCGCCATAAATGATCATAAAAAGTATTTCGACAGGGTTTCGCTGACAATGGGTGTCACGAACAATTCCTTCTTGCCCACAGACAAGCGCATGATGGAAATTCAAACAACACCCGACCCTCAATTGGCGACTTTATGCTATAATTTCGGACGCTACCTCCTGATTGCCTCTTCCAGGCCTGGGACACAGCCAGCCAACTTGCAGGGAATATGGAACAATGACATGAATCCTTCCTGGGACTCAAAATATACTACCAATATCAACACGCAAATGAACTACTGGTCGGTAGAATCAGCAAACCTTACCGAACTTTTTGAGCCTTTTACTAAAATGGTGCAGGAGCTTACTGATCAGGGTAGTGAGGTGGCCAGAGAACACTATGGTGCACAAGGCTGGGTAATGCACCAAAATACAGACATTTGGCGTGTAGCCGCACCAATGGATGGGCCGGCCTGGGGAACTTTCACTACAGGTGGCGCATGGCTTACCACCCATTTATGGGAACATTACTTGTTTACACAGGATTTAGTGTTCCTCAAAGAAGTATATCCCATCTTCAAGGGTGCCGTCACATTTTTTAAGGACTTTCTGGTGGAATACCCCAATTCTGATTGGCTGGTGACAAATCCATCCAATTCACCCGAAAATCCACCAAAGGGTAAGGGCTACAGCTATTTTTTTGATGAAGTAACCGGATTCTATTATTTTACAACTATCGCAGCCGGATCAACTATTGACATGCAGATTCTTAAAGATTTGTTCAGCTATTATATTTCGGCAACGGAAATTTTGAAAGTGGATAAGGAGCTGGCCAATGACATACAACAAATAAGAAAGAGATTGGTAACTTCTCAAATCGGTAAAGATGGTACGCTTCAGGAGTGGACAGAAGATTTCGAACAAATGGAGGAGAAACACCGGCATTATTCGCACCTGTACGGTTTATATCCCGGAAAAGTAATTTCTGTAGAAAAAACACCGGCATTGATCGATCCTGTGAAAAAAGTGTTGGAACAACGTGGGGACGGTTCCACAGGATGGTCCAGGGCCTGGAAAATGAGCTTATGGGCACGACTATACGATGGGGACAGGGCAAATAAAATATTTAAAGGCTATCTCGAAGAACAATGCTATCCCTCTTTATTTGCAAAATGCGGTAAACCCTTACAGGTAGATGGTTCATTGGGAGTGACTGCCGGAATAACCGAAATGTTACTGCAATCTCATCAGGGTTACCTCCACTTTTTGCCCGCCTTGCCTTTAGATTGGTCAGCTGGGCAATTTAAGGGCGTTTGCGCCAGAGGAGGATTCGAACTGGATTTTATCTGGAGTGATTCCATGTTGAATAAGGTAGAAATTTTGTCAAAAAGTGGCAACGCTTGTGCTATCAAAACCAACAAGCAGCTGGAAGTTACTTCAGCAGGAAAAAAGGTGACAATCAGCATTCCGAAAAACGGAATTGTCACTTTCCCTACTAGTAAAGGAAAGCGGTATACCATTGTCGGGTTTTAAAACCGACATATACAATAGACCATTTCTTTGTTGCTAAAATCGTAAAAAATAACTCGAAGGCCCATCATCACTTTCTTATCGCACTTTACACCTAAAAACTGAAGTCCGTCCATCGAATAGGGTACAGGCAATCAAATATTCATTCCCGCCATCCTTAAGCTTGTAGCGTTTTTTGATAGCGTCCGGCTTTAAGGGAAAGTTACGGGTCAATACATTCACCTTTCCGTCGTGAAATCGTGCTTTAAGGACTTTTTTATCCAGCTTTAATTCTTCCAAAACTTCAAAAATCCTTCCTGGCACCTGCTCTGGCAATACATTGCAGGTATACAGGTGGGTATGGGGATGAAGTTTGCCAAACCCATACCTGACAGCAAAGCTTTTGAAGGCTCCGGCTTTCAAGATACAGGCATAGGGCAACATCAGGTATTTCTGTGGCAAAGAATAATTAACCGTTGCGTTCAATTCTTCTTCAAGGGTAAAAGAAAACTGTTGCTCGCTAATGCCATTTAGTTCAGCTGCAATTATTTTAACAGGTCCTATTGTAACTGTGGAAAGAAAAAGCAGTTCTTTTACCTCATTTTTAACGCCTACTACATGAACTTCATTCACTTCAGGTAAGGCTATGAGCGCCGCACTAATGTCAAGCATGGGAGAGGCTTTTATCAAAAGCACCTTGGCTTTTTGATGGAATAAGTCCCAATATTGCGTTACATCGGGCTCGAGATCTTCAAGCCGATACATTTTTTGATTCCCTGTTCCCCTTCTTGCAGGATCTGCATAAAGCACATCATATTTTTCCCGGGTCTCCCGTATAAAATGGACCGATTCCTCATGAACCACTTTTAATTTGATGGCCTGATCCCCAAATAGGTTGGCAAGGTTGTGTTGGGCAAGATTCACAAGCTCCTCCTGCCTTTCGATATAGGTAACTTCCTTAAAATGCCTGCCTATATAAAAAGCATCCACACCAAATCCCCCTGTAAGGTCAATAAAAGTCATTCCTGCAACCAGCTTTGCCTTGTATTTTGCTGTTAACTCCGAGGAACATTGTTCCATGGACAAGGTGGGTGGAAAAATAAGCGAAGGGTAGCTGGCCCAGAAAGGGAGCTTCTTAGCAGCCTTTTGCCTCATGGCGATTTGCTGTGCTGCTGCTTTTAGGTCTATCCCTGAAACAGACTTATGGCTTAAAAGCAAATGTGCAGGGTCTTCCGTAAGATGATCCTGCACAAACTGCATCAATTGCTGGTGATATATAAATTCAAGGTTCACTTAAACCATACTGTGTTCCAATAAATACTCGGCAATCTGTACTGCATTTGTAGCTGCCCCTTTTCTTAAGTTATCTGCTACAATCCACATATTCAGCGTGTTGGCTTGCGTTTCATCTCTTCTTAATCTTCCAACAAATACCTCGTCCTTTTTATGGGCATTCAAAGGCATTGGATAGATATTGTTTGCCGGATCGTCTTCAACGATAATCCCCGGCGTATTGGACAAAAGCTCCCTAAGCTCAGTGAGATCAAAATCCTTATGAAATTCAACATTCACAGCTTCGGAATGGCCTCCCATAACAGGAATTCTTACAGCTGTAGCTGTAACCTGAATTGAATCATCTTCAAATATTTTTTTTGTTTCATTGATCATCTTCATTTCTTCCTTGGTGTATCCATTTTCCTGGAATACATCAATATGAGGCAGTACGTTCAAATCAATTTTATAGGGATAAACCATCTTGGCCTCTTCTCCTTTCCTTTCAGCCATCATTTGATCTACGGCATCTTTACCTGTACCGGTCACTGACTGGTAGGTGGATACCACAATTCTTTTGAGACCATATTTTTCTCTCAATGGAGCCAATGCAATGACCATTTGTATGGTGGAGCAATTAGGATTCGCTATGATACGGTCATCTATCCGCAAGCTTTTACCATTTATTTCTGGTACAACCAATTTTTTAGATGGATCCATTCTCCATGCAGAAGAATTGTCGATCACTATCGTACCCACCTCAGCAAACTGAGGCGCCCACTCTAGAGAAGTCCCACCACCAGCAGAGAAAATGGCCACATCAGGCTTTTCTGCTACAGCCTGTTTCAGGCCAATTACCGTATACTCCTTACCTTTATAAGCAATCTTTTTCCCTGCAGAACGCTCAGAGGCAACCAACAATAATTCATCGAAAGGGAAATTGTGCTCTTCAAGCACTTCTAGAATTTCCGAGCCTACCAGTCCGGTGGCTCCAACTACGGCTAACTTCATTTTGATTATAATTTTGACCGATTAAACTTTCCCGGTATTGTCCCGGGAAAAAATTCTTCTTTATAAATACTTATATAGTATTCTTTTAGTTATATTAAAGCCATGAAAACCATTGTTATAATTTGGACTTTCATGGCTATACCCCTATTTGGTTTTACAATTTCGACTCAATCCGAAATTTTAACCAAACAAGACTTTGAAGCCGAATTTACCATTGCCTCCTACCCTGGTGACTTTTTACCTGGCTGGTCAGCAAATCTGATTCGCTCAGGAAAATCCAGAGTGTTTCAGGCTTCAGGTGAAGGAATAGCTAATTCCAAGGCGCTGGCTATCCAAACTACTAGTAGTTTCAACGCGCAAATTTACATAAAAACATTGACTGTAGGGTTAAAAAAGCCTACAATTTCATTTTGGGCAAAGAGCAAAAAGAATGGATCAGGCAGCAGACCTGTAATTTTAACGCTTTCATTTTCGACAGATCAGGGGAAAAATTACAGTGATCCGCTCCAAATTGGCACAAACGAGACCTTTCAAAATGAAGATTCCCCCTATCAAAAGTACAGCTTGCCCCTGCCTGATACGCTAAGAAACAAGAACGCTTTAACACTAAAGTTGAATGTCGCTTATGGCGAAGGATCTGGCAGTGCTACCAGGTTATTTTTGGATAATTTCAGCTTGTCGGATGCTAAAGACCAAAACGAATCATTATCTGCCCGAGTAATAGATTCAGCAAATGACAGTACACTATTACTGGAATTTAACCAACCTATAACCCTGATTACAAAAAGTGCAACAATGGACAATAACTTTGGCCAGCCAAAACATATTTCACAGGTAAAAGAAAATCAATTGCTCCTGGCCTTTGACGATCACCTCTACAACAACAATTATCAGCTAATTTTTGAACAAATAAAAGGCTTGTCCTCAGACAAGGTATTTACAGACTGGCCTTATACTTTTGACCTCAACCGTCCAACTCCAGTTGGAGCTATTATTCTCAATGAAATCATGCCGGATCCCAACCCAAAAGGCCAAGCTCCTTCCAATCACATCCTCCCTAATGCAGAATTCATTGAGCTTTTTAACCGCAGCGACAAACCCATCAGGCTGGATAATTTCACCTATAATGAGGCATCCATTCCGCAAGTGACCCTCGATTCCCAGGCTTACCTTATTCTTTGTGCTACTTCCGACCAACAATTGTTTCAACCTTTAGGACAAGTGGCTGGCATGGATGCATTTAATATACTGGTGAATGGCGGAGGTGAGATCTACTTAAGGGATGGTTTTGGTAACTTAATAGATAGCCTGAAGTATGATCGCTCACTATATGGTGACAGTGCCAAAGAAAACGGAGGATGGTCTATTGAGCGGATCAACCCATTTTTGCAATGCCATGATCCTTACAATTGGAAAGCTACCCAGGCCTTGGAAGGTGGCACTCCGGGAAAAACAAACAACAGATTTAGCGAAGCAGCAGACCAAAGGCCTTTTAAGGTTCAAGACATCCTGCCCCTTTCAACAGATCGGATTCAGGTCACCTTTTCCAAAACCCTCCCCCCAAAATTAACATCAGCACCAACATTTTTTATCAATGACAAGGAATTAAAGGTGCTGGAGTACAACGGCTATTCCATCATTCTTGAAACAATAGAACCCTTGGTTTCAGGGGAAACTTACTCGTTTGACATCTACAATTTACAGGACTGCTATGCCGTGCCGATTGAAAAAGGTGTACTTACTTTTACCTATGATGGCAGTCCCCCAACAGTCAAAGATATTTGGGGAATAGATGAAAAAACCCTTGTTTTGATTTTTGATGAAGCCATTGATCCTATTTCTGCAGAAAAGTCCGGGAGCTACCAGTTTGTTCAATCGAGAGAAATATCTTTTGAGGCCAAAACCCAGGAAGAAGCCCCAAACGAAGTAAACCTTAGCCTTTCGGACGCTCTCGTCATTGGTGAAAATTACCGCTTGAGCGTAACAAATATTGCCGATTTATCGGGAAACCAAATTCACGCTGATACTATCTCCTTCAAATGGGAAGATGTTTTGGATACAGTCATGGTCCATTCCTCCAATACCCTAAAGATAAAATTTACTGAGGGCATAAGCATTGAAACAGCCACCAACCCGGAAAATTATCAGGCTGGATCAGGAAATATTCATCCCGTCAAGGTACTGGAAGACTTAGAGGAAGAAAAGACTTTTTTGCTGGTCTTTGATGCGGAAATTCCAGAAAATCAGGAGCATTCCCTACTAGTTCGGGGTATTCAAGACGAAGAAGGTAATAAAAGGATCTCCTTAAAAAAGGCCTATAACCGGGATATCAGAAGTATCGCATTGAAACAGCTGGATATTCCTTCAGACAAAAGCCTCCTTTTGACCTTCAATAAAGCCCTGGATCCAAAATGGGCCTTATTGCCACAGGTTTACCTCATAAAAGAAAACAATGAACATCCTGAAGAACTAGAGATGCCCAATGAGCAACAAGTTTTATTGCACTTCCCTACAAAGTGGATTACGGGAAAAGAATACCTGCTGAGCATTGATGGACTAGAAGACCTCTATGGGGGGAAAATGAGTAAGCCCATAAGCCACCGTTTTATTTGGGACACCTTAGCCCCTGTGATTGACACAGCATTTTTGCTTAATCCCTACGAATTGGAGATCAACTGGAGTAAAAGTATGGACCGACCAGATTCATTGCTGGTCAATGATCAATTGTTTAATCAATTTGAGATTTCAGATGCAGGGAAAAAATTTACCGTCAGTAATAATGAAAGTTGGCTTTCGCCCTCGCTTGAGGTTAAGGTACCAGTTGCAGCAAGCAAAAGTGGAGAAACAGGTAGAGACGTACAATATACCATTGACAACAGCCAGCTTTCAGTTGCAAATGCCATGATTTGGGACGGGCAAACCATCCTGGTTACTTTCACAAGATTTTATGATCCTGCTACTGTTTTGTTTCGAGAGCAATACCATATTGAGGGGGAAATGCCTCAAGAGGTAATCGAGGAAAACCCCTTTCAGGTCAAGCTATTATTAACTAGGTCTTTGATCATCGGAGGTCAGGTTTCCCTCCAGATCAAGCCAATACCCAAGGATCCGGAAACGCATGAGAAACTATTTCAGGATGAGCTAAGGTATGATGATGGTCTCTCTGATTTATGGTTGGAAAATGAACAATTACTCATTATAAATCATGAAGCAGCCTTAAAAAGAAACCAGCCTTGGCTCAATGATTTTCATTTTATCGAAGAGGAATACCTGTTGGAACCCTTTTTAAGCCAAACGTATACCAATCAAATTCAACTCCTTATTTCTCCTCCACTTCCCCCAGGCCTTCAATTGACTTTAAAAATTCCTCCACGGCTATTGAATAGTAACCGTATTTTACCAGGCAGTCTTAGAGAAATTTCTTGGAATCCTCTTCCGCCGAAATTATTGGAGGTAGTGGTCCTTCCCGAAAACCAAATTGTCCTGTATTTCGACAAGAAACTTGATCCTATTCTGGCAATAGTCCCGCAATTCTACAGCATTGCAGGCCAATTGCCTCAAACGGTGGATTTGGAAGACAATGGAAAAGAAGTGGTTTTGGAATTTGAAAATAACTGGACAGATGGCATGACACTTACCCTAGATGTCCGTCAACTTGAGGACTTAGATGGAAATGAAATCGCTCCGATTTCTTTTGACTTTGTTTACCAGCAAGTAGCCATTCCTGGCTTTAAAGATTTGGTGATCAATGAAGTCATGCCCGCCCCTAGGGAAGGGAGTGGATTGCCTCCTTCTGAATACATCGAAATATTCAACACCACCGACAGCACTTTTAACCTGGGAGGCTTGAAAATGGCCAACTCAAGAAATCAAAGTTCCCTTCCAAGGGAAGAACTAAACCCCGGAGAATATGTAATTCTTTGCCCACTTTCTTCAGTAGCAACTTTTACAAACTACGGAAAAGTGATTGGCCTGAATCCCTGGCCAGCATTACTTAACGGAGGGGACGAGCTGTCCCTGTTGAATCACAAAGACGAACTTGTAGATAAGATGAATTATGGGCCGGAAATCCCCCTTGCCAGTGAGGTGCTGACAAATGGCTTCAGTCTAGAATTGGTCAATCCCTGGGCTACTTGTGAGGGTCTGGTCAATTATGCACCCTCAAGAAGTCTTGATAAAGGTACTCCGGGATCCATCAACTCCGTATTTGACGACAGCCCAGATCGCATTGCGCCTCAATTGATAAAAGCTTTTGTAAAGGACGAGTTCCAAATCGTACTGCAGTTTTCAAAGCCCTCCGCAATCGATACAGGGAATGTGAATGACTTTGTAATTGATCCCAGTATAGAAATCAAAAGTGCAAGCAGAAACCCACAAGATCATTTTCAGTGGATACTTAGCCTTGAGGATTCCTTAAAAGGGAATCAAACCTATAAAATCACGGTAAACAATTGGAGAGATTGTTCCCGAAATGCTTTGGACAAGGACAAAAGTACCGCCTTTATTAAAATACCTGGTTTACCAGATGAGGGAGACCTTGTTTTGAATGAAATCTTATTCAATCCCCCAACAGGCGCGCCCAAGTTTGTGGAAATATATAACAATTCAAGTAAGCTGATCAATCTTAAGAATTGGAAATTGGCAAATGCCTCAGATGGGCAAGTAGATAACAGGAAAATAATCACTGCTGAAGACCTTGTCATGGAACCTTACGATTATATAGTACTTACAACAGATAGGCAAAGGCTAAGCACCTACTTTCCAAAAGCCGTAAATGGTCCACTTTTGGAAATGAGCCTACCAAGTTATCCCATCCGCTCAGGTACCGTTATTTTATTAGACCCTGAAGAAAAATGGGTCGAAAGGTTCGATTACGACGAAGATTACCACCATGGATTTTTGAGGGATGCCAAAGGAATCTCATTGGAAAGGTATGCAGTAGCAGAACCGGTAAATGATCCCCATAACTGGCATTCCGCCACTTCCGCTGAAAACTTCGCAACTCCCGGATATAGAAATTCTCAAGTGTACGATGGCAGCGGGGCTGGTGTGGGATTGACCATCTCGCCGGAGGTATTTGTTCCGGTGGCCGCAGGTGAACAACCTTTTACAACCATCTCCTATAAAATGGACGAACCCAATTACCAGGCTACGCTCAGGATTTTCACCCCAACAGGTGTTCAGGTTAGGCTTTTATGTCAAAATGAGATCTGGGCGGCCAATGGATTTTATACCTGGGATGGTACCAACGAAAAGGGAGAGAAGGTAGGTGCTGGCTATTACATTATTTCTGCAGAACTGTTTCACCCGGACGGACATGTACAACACATCAAAAAAACAGTAGTGGTAGGGGCAAAATTTTAAAAATTGAGTGCCATCGCCCATTATTTTTTTGTACTTTGGTTTGATTTTCCAAAGGAAAAGAAATAGTTTGTTTTGAATACCCGTACAATGAACCCAAACCGATTAACGCCCTTACTACTGATTTTTTTTATCGCCAGCTTATGGAGCTGCACGCCTTCCGGAGAAAAAACCCCTGAATATGTACTCCGCTTTGGACACCTGGCCAACAGACAGCATGGCTGGCATTTGGCAAGTTTGAAATTTGCAGAAGAAGTAAAAACGCGCTCCAATGGCAGGATAGAAGTAAAAGTCTACCCTAACGAACAGTTGGGTAAAGAGATGGACGTATTGACTGGACTTTTGGTGGGGAGTGCTGACATTATGATTACCGGGGAATCCTTGCAAAGCTGGAGCCTACCCAAAGCTATCTTGTGCGCTACCCCTTTTGCTATCCGGGATTCTGACCATTTAAAAAAGGTCGCTGGAGGTCCTTTAGGAATGGAGATCGAACAACATATTTTGGATGGCGCCGGGTTCAAACCCATTGCCTGGTTTGAAAGGGGAGCCAGAAACCTCACCGCCAATCGGATCATCCGACACCCAGATGATCTTAAAGGAATGATTTTGCGGGTTCCTGCCGTATCCCTTTATGTAGATACCTGGAGCGCTCTGGGGGCCAAACCTACACCGATGGCATTTTCAGAAGTTTTTACCGCCCTTCAACAGTCCACCATTCACGGACAGGAAAACCCCTTTGCCTTGATCAAGGATGCAGGGCTGTATGAGGTTCAAAAATACTGCATGCTGACTTCCCATGTAAAAAGCTGGGCCTACGTGGTCATGAGCGGTAAAAAATACGACAGCCTTCCGAAAGACTTACAAAAAGTAATAGATGAGGCAGCTGTGGTGATGCAAGAATATGAACATGAGCTGTTTTTAGTACAAGAAAAGAAAGACTACGATTTTCTCGTGGAAAAAGGAATGGAGTTTATAGAGGTGGACAATGAAGCTTTTAAAACAGCAGCAAAAATAGCCGTATTGCAATCCTTTGATAAAGAACAAACAGATCTTTTAAATAGAATCCAGCAAGTGAAATGACAAAATCCCCCTTCCCTACCCTTGATAAAGTGCTGGGTTTCCTGGTAAACGTGAGTTTTATTTTAATGATTGCTGTGGTTTTACTACAGATAATAGCCAGATATGCATTGCCATGGGCACCTAATTGGACAGAGGAATTGGCCCGTTTTTGTTTTATTTACCTGGTGAGTATAGGAGCAGCCCTTGCGGTAAAAGACAACGGATATGTAAGCGTGAATTTTTTACTAGACCGCCTTTCACCGAAACTAAAATCCGCCTTAGAGAACATTATTTTGGTCTGTATCATTGGCCTGATGTTTACCCAGTTTGTTGTAAGTCTGCCATTAATGGAAATCGTCAGCATCCGAAAATCTCCTTCCATGAACCTAAATATGGCGTTTATGTATGGCTCCATGGCCATTATGGGGCTATCCGTAGCCTTTTATAGTACCTTGAAATTAATTGAAAAAAATAGATGACTGCACTTTTATTTATTGTCTTTCTAGTTCTTTTGGCTATTGGTTTTCCTATAGCCTTTGCCTTGGGCATTTCTGCATTTACCTATTTGCTATTTAGTGACATCCCACTAATGGTGATCCCGCAAAAAATGTATGCGGGAATTGATGTATTCGTATTGCTTTCTATTCCTGGGTTTATTTTGGCCGGAAACCTGATGAATGCGAGTGGAATTACTAACAGAATCATCAATTTTTGCAATGCCCTTTTGGGTCATATCAGAGGAGGACTGGGATTGGCCAATGTAGGTGCTTCAATGATATTTGGAGGAATTTCCGGTACCGCCATTGCCGACACCGCCAGTATTGGTTCAGTAATGATCCCTGCTATGGAAAAGGAAGGATATGATCTCCCTTTCGCATGTGCGGTTACTGCTTCATCTTCTACTATAGGACCTGTCATCCCTCCCAGCTTGCCAATGATCATCGCTGCCACACTTACCGGACTTTCTGTTGGAAAGCTATTTGTGGCGGGAATTGTTCCCGGTTTGCTATTGGGCGTAGGCTTTATGCTTATCACTTACCTTATTTCCGTCAAAAGAAAATACCCTAAGAGAGAAAGAAAGTCATTTGGCTTTATTTTTAAAAGCTTTTTCCAAGCCTTTTGGGCCATCATGATGACTGTCCTTATCCTTTTTGGTATTATCGGTGGTGTATTTACACCAACAGAAGCTTCCATTGTGGCGGTGATTTACGCCATCGCCATTGGACTTTGGGTGTACAAAGAGTTGAAAATTAAAATGATCCCGGCCATATTGCTTCAATCTGCAAAAACCACAGCCGCTTTAATGGTGCTGGTAGGATTTGCCAATCTCTTTGCCTGGATCATGACCGTGGAAGAATTGCCGCAGTTGATTGCCAATAGTATGTTGGAGCTGACCAACAACAAGATTATGCTCCTCCTATTGATCAACCTCCTGTTAATATTTGTAGGAGCCTTTATGGAAACAATTGCTGCCTTGCTTATTCTCTTTCCGGTCTTACTGGGAGTAGCCATTGAAGTGGGAGTAGACCCTATTCAGTTTGCCATTATAATGGTTTTTAACTTAGTAATAGGGCTTACAACTCCTCCAGTAGGGGTCTGCCTGTTTGTGGCCTCCAGTATTGGAGGGATTTCCCTTGAAAAAATAGCGGTAGCAGGTTTGCCCTATCTGATGGTAAGTATTTTTGTCCTGCTATTGATCACCTATATCCCGGAAATAAGCCTGTGGCTACCTGGTTTGTTTTATGAATAATTTCTAAACAGGCACTCGGATTTAAAAGGAGCTGGACTAGACCAATTAATTCTAGCAAATTTGATGGCTTTAAATAATTAATAATCTGAATTGTACCCAATTTCATAAAAAAAATCGTCATTCCGAGACCTAACATTTTAAAAACGTAGAAATCCAGATGACAATATCCAATGCCGCACCCCGGTGGGGTGCAATCTTGGTAGCCCTGGGTAAGCCGACGCAGGAGGTGCGACCCGGGGTGTAAATGAGTTGC
>Ga0105053_10001524_pt1 | contig 37086 bp, 40 predicted proteins | sample BON01_FD_78093 | JGI IMG/M metagenome (GOLD analysis project Ga0105053, IMG submission 78093) | Freshwater microbial communities from Lake Bonney liftoff mats and glacier meltwater in Antarctica - BON-01 | ecosystem: Environmental > Aquatic > Freshwater > Ice > Glacier meltwater | place: Lake... | reverse complement strand
GCCCGGTACGCCCGGTACGCCCGGTACGCCCGGTACGCCCGGTACGCCCGGTACGCCCGGTACGCCCGGTACGCCCCCGGTACGCTCGTGGGCATGGCGCTTCGCCCTGATCTCGATGTTGTCGCCGCGATGGTTCCGCGCGGTTCGCGCGTGCTCGACCTGGGCTGCGGCGACGGCGCGCTGCTCGATCATTTAATCAACGAGAAGGAGTGCGACGGCACGGGGGTTGAGATCAGTGACGAGGGGTTTCACGCCTGCGTGGCGCGTGGGGTGCCGGTGATGGTGGCCGACATCGACCGCGGGCTGGCCGATGTGGAGGACGCGGCGTTCGATGTGGTCATTCTGAGCCAGACGCTGCAGGCCACGCATCGGCCTGCGCTGGTGCTGCACGAGATGATGCGCGTGGGGCGCGTGGGCATCGTGTCGTTTCCCAACTTCGGGCACTGGCGCCTGCGGTGGTCGCTGGCTGCGCGTGGGCGCATGCCTGTGAGCGCGTCGCTTCCGTACCGGTGGTTCGACACCCCCAACATTCACCTTTGCACGATCCGTGACTTCGAGAGCCTGTTGCAGGCTGAGAATCTGATGACGATTCGCCGGGTACTGCTGGACGCGCATGGCCGACCCGCCGACGGGCTCGCCATGCGGCGGCCCAACCTGCTGTGCGCGGGCGGCGTGTATCTGGTCGGGCGCGACCGGGCGTAGCGACCAAGTGACGTTGTTCTACACCACGTTCGCCGCGTCGGTGATGATCGCGATCGGCGTGGTTCTGCGCCGTAGCGGCGTCGTCAAGCGCGATCACGCCGACATCCTCGTCAAGCTCACGCTGTACGCGCTCCTGCCTGCGCTGGTACTGAAGATCATCGTGCAGGCCGACTTGCAGTGGAGTCTGGTGCTCGTGCCCATCGTGGCCATCTGCGTGACGGTGGTAATGGCACCCATTGGCCTGCTCATCGCCCGCACCATGCATCTGGGCCGTGCCGCCACCGGTGCCGTCATCATCGCCACGGGCATTGCCAACACCGGATTTTTCGGACTGCCGCTTATCGCCGCCAGCCAGTACGACTACTCGCTGACCACCGCCGTGATGTATGACGCCCTCGGCACCGGCATTCTCATCTGGACGTTTAGCCCAATCGTGGCCTCGTGGTTCGGGCGCGGGGAGGTGGGGGACGCCCTGGGCATGCGGGAGGGGCTGAAGGGCCTGTTGCTGCCACCCATGTGGATGCTCGTCCTCGGTCTGGTGCTCAATCTGATGGGCGTCAACACCCTGCCCGACGTCATCGGCACCCCTGTGAATTACCTCGCCGCCGGCGTGCTGCCGGTGGTCATGCTGTACGCGGGAATCGTGCTCGACTGGTCCGGAATCAAGAACTACTGGCGTGTGATCGCCGGGGTGAGCATCGCGCGATTGCTCATCGGGCCCGTGGTGGCGTTCGCCATCGCCATCGCCTTTGGCTTCGATGGCACACAACTGGACACGATCACGGTCCTCGGCGGCATGCCGAGCGGCATGATGGTGCTGGTGATGGGCGCGCACTACCGCCTGCCGGTTGACCTGCTCGCCGGATGCGTGGCCGTCACCACCGTGCTCGCTCTGGTCACCTTGCCCATCGTCACCGCAATCGCCACATGACACCCACACCATTCGCCACACGCCTCGCCCGCGCCGTCGCATCCCGTGGCAGCCAGATCGTGCTGGGCCTCGACCCCGACCCCGCCCGTGTTGACGGTGGCGCCCGGGGCGCCCGCGACTTCTGCCTGCAGGTCATCGGCCAGACGGCCGAGCACTGCGTTGCGGCCAAACCCCAACTCGCGTGCTTCGAGCGCTTCGGCACCGATGGCTGGCAGGCGTTTGAGGAGGTGTCGCAGGCGGCAAGCGATGCCGGCCTGCTCGTCATCGCCGATGCCAAGCGGGGCGACGTCGGCGCCACCACTCGCCACTACGCCGCGGCATTCCTGCGCGATCCGATTGACGCCCTCACGGTCAATCCAATGCTGGGCACCGACTCGGTGACCCCGTTCCTCGACGCCGCCGCTGATGGGGGCAGAGGGCTCTTCATCTTGGTGCGCACCTCCAACCCGGGCGCTGCGGAACTCGAGGATCTTGAGATGGCAGATGGTAGGCCATGGCACGAGGCCGTGGCAGGCCGCGTGCGGTCATGGGGCATGGCCACCACGGTGCCCGGACAGGGCTCGTCCATCGGTGCGGTCGTGGGTGCCACGGTGCCCGAGCGCATCCAGCGACTGCGCGACCTGATGCCCGACCAGCCCTTCCTGCTGCCCGGCGTGGGTGCCCAGGGTGGCGATGCGGCCGAGTTGGGACCGGCGTTCGGCGGTCGAGCGCATGGGGCTCTCGTGTCGGCTAGTCGGTCGGTGATCTACGCGGATGACCCCGCAGTGGCGGCGCGCACCCTGCGCGACGTGGTGTGGAAGGGCTGGGAGGCAACGGCCTGAGGGATGAGCATGCGCGCGCTGGTCGAGCGTTCCACTGACGTATAGATGGCGACGCAGACGCCCAATGGCTCGGCCGTGCGGGGCAGCACGGTCGGGGGGGTACAGTGGCCCCGTGAGTTCACCCACCCTTGTGGTGATGGACGGCGACGAGACGGGTCAGGAACTGCTTGAGCAGGCCCTGCGGGTGCTCGCCGCCGACGTCATCGGCTTCGGCATCACCACCGAGCACTACGACCTGTCGCTGGCCAATCGCCGCGCCACCACCAACGGCGTGGTTGGAGATGCGGCCACCGCGCTCATACGCACCGGCTATGGGCTGAAGGCGGCCACCATCACGCCCGAGGAGGCCGGTGATGTTGGCAGCCCCAACGCGATCCTGCGCAAGGCCATTGACGGCCGCGTGATCATCCGCACTGGCCGCCGCATTCCCGGGGTGCGTCCCATCGGTGGTGTGCACGCGCCCATCTCGGTGGTGCGTATGGCCGTGGACGACGCCTACGGTGCACGCGAGTGGCGCGTGAGCGACGGTACGGACGAGATCGCCTACCGCGAAGAGCACATCTCGCGCCGGGTGTGCCGCGCCGTTGCCGAGTTCTCATTCATGCAGGCCACGCGCATGCGCGCCACCGTGATCGGCGGCCCCAAGTGGACCGTGTCGCCGGTGTACGAGGGCATGCTGAAGGAGGAGTTGGACGCGGCCGCCGCGCGGTACCCGGACATCACGTACCGCCCCACGCTCATTGATGCGCTCTACGCCGTGCTTGTGGGGCACAGCGGCGAGACTCTGGTGGTGCCCTCGCTCAACCGCGACGGCGACCTGCTGAGCGACATGGTGCTGCAGTTGTTCGGCACCATTGCCGGGGCCGAGTCGCTGCTCTTGGCATTCGACGACGACTTCCAGCCATCGGTCGTGATGGCCGAGGCACCGCACGGCACTGCTCCCACCCTGTTTGGCAAGGACGTCGCCAACCCGCTGGCCATGATCCTCGCTGGCGCCGCCGTGCTTGGCTACATGCAGTCCGACCAGGCACGTCGCGCGTCACGCGCGATCTACGAAGGCTCCCTCGAGGCGGTCTCCGACGGCGTGCGCACCCCGGATTTGGGCGGCGAGTGCTCCACCACGGCGTTTACCGACGAGGTGATCCGTCGTGTGCGATCCAAACTGGATGTGTGGGCGGCCCTGGGCGAGGCGGCGGGCCCGTCGGGCGATTTCATCTAGCCTGAGGTCAGGCGGATCTGCGGTCGGCGTCCCTGCCATCCGCACCACAGCGCGAAGAGCACGATGGCCAGCGCAGAGCCGGTCCAGTGCTGCCCGGTGAACACACCGACCAGGCTGATGAGCCCGGCCACGATGGCGCCTGCGAATGTGGGCACCAACGGCAGGCGCACCACGCGCACGGTCACAGCGGTGGCGATGAGCCACGCCAGCGGGCCGACCAGCCAGCCCCAGGTCATGAAGAAGCCATGCGACAGAGTGAGGCCCGTGACGGCACCGAGGAGGCTCACGACGATGGCCTGACACAGGATTGCCCGCCAAAGAATGCCCCAGTCCAGCGCGCGGGTGCGTCCGGACGGTGCTGCGCTAGTCGTCAAGCAGGTCGGGCAGGTACGGGATGTTGCCGGCGGCATCGCCGGGAGGCATGCCCACCATCACCTCGGCGTTGATTTCGCTCACACGTGCCTGCGCGGCCGGAGCCCGCCCTGACAGGTCGCGCACCGGGCCACCTGGCCCCGCCCGGTCAATCCACTGCTGCACGTAGTCGGCCTCGCGGTCGTACCCGAACTCGCGGAATGTACGAACCGCGCGCTCCTGATCGTCCATCCACGCCAGACGACCGTCGGCTTTGGTGCCGTCACCGTACGAGGTGGTCGCCGCACGAACCATTGCGCCAGTGGGGTGATACATCATCCCCTTCAGCATCACGGCCCGCATATCGTGGTCGCAGTCGGCGCCCCACGTGCGCCAGAACAGGGCCGTGTCCTCGATCGTCCGTCGGAGGTCGGTGCCCTGGTTCGTGGGGTCCTGCCAGCGCAGGGCCATGACGCGGCGTTCGCCGGCGGCGAGGGTGGTGGACCCACCGAGGTCAACGCCGTAGCCACGCGGTGGGATCTCACTCTGCAGTTCGACCGTCAGGCCGGGGCCGTAGCCGATGATCTTGCGACCCTCGCTGCGCCAGTTCGGCGGGTTGCGCCCATAGGCGTAGCGAAGGCGCACGACGAGCCCGATCTCCACCTCGCCCTCGATGATGTGCAGCTGGCGAACGAACATTCCCGGGTGCGCGGCCTGCACCGGCCCGCGTGCGGGGGTGGCCAGGCAGTCGGTGACCACCACGCGCCCGGTGGGGCTTTCGAGTTCGGTCTCGACGATGAGTGTGCCCTCGCGGTGTCGGTGCGACACCGGCTCCGAATCGGGGAATACCACATCAATGCCACCACCGCGCTCGCGGTCAATGAGCCCGCTGATCATGGTGGGCTGGTCAATGCGCGGGGCCACCAGCCAGGTCAACGAGGCGCGCTCGTCAACAAGACCCATGCCGCGCCCGTCAGAGATCAGAAGAGGTTCAGTCATCGGTGGGGGAGGGTAGCCGAGCCCGCAGGACGTAGGATCGCCGTATGGAAATCGACGTCACCTTCATCTCCGACCCCGGCTGCCCGTGGGGATACTCGGCAAGCCCCTCGCTGACCGCGCTGCAATGGCGCTACGGCCCACGTCTTACGTGGCGGCTGGTCACCATCGGTATCGCCGAGGACGCCTCCATGTACGAGGCGCGCGGGTACGACGCCATCATGATGGGGCAGCGCATGGAGATGTTTCGGCAGTTCGGCATGCCGTTTACGGTGGGCCCGCGGGCGCGCCTCACAGGTACAGGCCGGGCATGCCGCGCCATTCAGGCCGTGCGCCTATTGTCGCCGGGCACGGAGTTGATCGCGTTCCGTGCCCTGCAGTTCGGGTGGTTCACCACGCGCATGCTCATGGACGAGGACGCGAACATCGCCACGGCGCTCGGCCGCGTACCGGGCCTGGATGTTCCCGCCGTCATGGGCATGCTCGACGACCCCGCGGTGGAGGCGGCCTACCAGGCCGACAAGGCCGAGGCGCGCACCGCCGCGGGCAGCCCCACGGCATTTCAGGGCAAGGCGGCCAACACCGATGGCGCCGTGCGCTACACCGCACCGTCGCTCATCTTCACCGCCGGCGACCGCACGCTGGAGGCCGGGGGCTTCCAGCCCATGGAGGCCTATGACGTGATCATCGCCAACCTCGATCCCGCGGGTTCGCGTCGCGAGGTGCCGGCCGACCTGCCCGAGGTGGTGCTGCGCGAGTTCCCGCTTGGCCTCACCACGCAGGAGGTTGCAGAGGTGATGCGCACCGACATCGAGCGCCCCCTCGACCGTGAGGCTGCTGCGCAGGCGCTCATTCGCGCCGTCGGGCGGGGCACTGTGAAAGCGGAGCCACTGGGCGACGACGGCCTGTGGAACGCCACCTGATCGGGTGAGACCGAGTGGCGGCCGAGCACGGCCTGTCAACTGCTACAAAGGGCGCCATGTGGCGCGCCATCATCATCGCTCTGGCCTTGGTGGTCGTCGTGCAGCACGGTACGCCGATGGTGGGTGAGGCGATGGACATGCCGCCCGCCCCTGCGTACTGCCAGGGTTCCGACTGCGTCGCGCACCCCGACTCGTCGCAGCAGGACGGCATGGGAATGGTGATGTTGTGCATCGCTGTTCTGGCCGTCGTGGTGATCGCCGGCGAGCAGATGCTCACCCGCCGCGGCATGCGAATGCTCCCTCTGCGTCGTGCATTCGAGCGTGCACGGATGCCCGCGTACCGAGGTCCCCCGGCGCATGGCCCGCCACGCCCGCTGCGCCCCTGCGTGCTGCTGCGTTGACAGTTGGCCGCCCCCTTGGGGCAGCCAACTGTCAATGAAGAACACAGGAGCACAACAATGAACAAGGGGATTGCAGTTGCGATCGCCGTGGTCGTGCTGATCACCGGCGGCATCGCCGGATTCGCGATCGGGCGCACCACGGGCGGCGATCATGGGGGCACGATGGCCAGCGGGGTGTCGATGGGCCACGACGATGACGACATGGGAGGGATGTCCGAGGGTGCCAACGGGATGACGGCCATGGACGAGCAGCAGTTTCTGGCGATGATGATTCCGCACCACCAGATGGCCGTTGACATGGCCAAGGCCGAGCTGGGCAGTGGCACCAACCCGAAGGTGAAGGCGATCGCGCGACGGGTCATCGCCGCGCAGGACAAGGAGATCGCCCAGATGACGGCTTGGTACCGCGACTGGTACGGCACCGATCCGCCCAAGGAGTCAGAGACCGAGATGGCGGAGATGGCGGAGATGATGGGTATGTCGCCCGGCAGCATGGACGGCACGGCCATCGCCACCGCATCCAACCCCGATCTGGAGTTTCTCACCGAGATGATCCCGCATCACGCCGGTGCATTGATGATGGCCAGCATGGTGAGCAACGGCACCCCCCGGGCGCAGGTGGCGACCCTGGCGGCGAACATCACGTCCAGTCAGTCTGCCGAGATCGCGGAGATACAGGAACTCCGCCAGGCAATGGGTACCCCCTAGGGGGCAGACGTATCGCATGGCGCGCGTGGCAGGATCCATTCGGGTCTCACCCGATCTCTCGGGGAGGCCGAATGGACCTGTCCGCCGCCACGGCGATCCTGCTGCGTGGTTCGGGCGGCGGCAAGTCCGGTTCTACCGCGGCGCAGGGCGACCTCGGCACCGTCATGAAGAACCTCGTTCCCCCGGCAGCGGGGGCCAAGGCCTAAGCGCTACTCGAGCGGTGCGAGGTACTGGCGACAGGCCTCCTCGTGGCCACCGCGCGTGGTGCCCTGCAGGCTCACCTCGGTGGGCCAGCCCGGCTCGGGTCCCTCGGCGTCCTCGGGCGGTGCGGTGATGACCGCCTGCCAGCGGTCGGCCGAGCAGTACCAGCCATCGTCGGCGAACTCGTTGAGCAGGTCGTGCAGGATGTCGGGTGGCCCAAGCAGCAGGTAGCTCTTGGGTGCCGGTGTCGGGGTGCCGACCATGACGTGAGGATAGAGTCCCTGCCCGTGAATCGGCACCGGTCATTCGAGGGCGAGATCGCCATGCTCTTTGACGAAGAGCATCCCTACCGCGGGCGCACCCTGCTCATCACCCTCAACACCGAGATCGCCATAGAACTGAATACGTTCGAGGTGCACGGCGCGTTGGCTGATCGCCTGGCTGATGTGCTGGTGGAGGGACAGGTCGTGCGCATCGACTGTCGTGGGGACATCGAGGAGGTGGTCTCGCCCGAGTCGATCGAGACGTCCGAGAAGACCGTGGCCACGGTGCTCGACATCGTGGTGCTCGAACAAGCGTGATCCCTGCGCGCATCGCGATTGGCGGCGATGGGCCGTTGCTCGCGGGGCAGATCTCTCGGCCCGAAATGGGGGCGTCCATGGCCGGCGTGGTGGTGTGCCACCCCCACCCGGGGTCTGTCCCCACCCGGGGTCTGTCCCCACCCGGGGTCTGTCCCCACCCGGGGTCTGTCCCCACCCGGGGTTCGGCGGCACGCGCGAATCACATATGACGCGCGCGCTCGACGTGCTGGAGGATGCCCTGCCACCCGAAACGCCCCTTGCCCTGTCGGGCTACTCGTTCGGCGCGTGGTGTGCGGTGAACGTGGCCGCCCACGATCCGCGCGTGTGTGCGGTGGCCCTCGTGGCCCCGGGCGCATCGATGCCCGAAACGCTCGGTGGGCGGCCCATCGCCATCGTGCACCCCGAGAATGACCACCTCACACCCCCTGCCGTGCTGGCCGACTGGCTCGCCTCAATCGCTGGCGGGGAACTGGTGGTGGTGCAGGGCGCCGACCACTTTCTGGGCACACAGGCGGAGGAGGCCGCGGATGTCCTGGCCGAGTTCCTTCTGCACGTCATCACCGACGGATCGCCGGTAGAGTCGCGGGCATGACCATGAACCCGTACCAGCAGCCCACCGACCCCGCCAAGCGTAAGAGCGCGGTGATGACCGACGGTCCCGACCGGGCCCCGGCACGGGCCATGCTCAAGGCCATCGGTTTCGACGACGAGGCTCTGGCACGCCCCATCATCGGTGTGGCCACCACGTGGATCGAGACCATGCCGTGCAACATCAACCAGCGCGACCTCGCCAAGCACGTGAAGGTGGGCATCCAGAAGGCTGGCGGCACCCCCATGGAGTTCAACACCATCAGCGTGAGTGACGGGGTCTCGATGGGCACCGAGGGCATGAAGACGTCCCTCGTCAGCCGCGAGGTCATCGCCGACTCCATCGAGCTGGTGTGCCGTGGCCATTCGTTCGACGCGGTCGTCTGTCTGGTGGGCTGTGACAAGACCATCCCGGGCGCCGTCATGGCCCTCGGTCGCTTGGGTATCCCGGGCATCGTCCTCTACAGCGGCTCCATCGCCCCCGGCGTGTACAAGGGCCGCGACCTGACGGTGCAGGACGTCTTCGAGGCCGTTGGCGCACACGCCGCCGGCACGATTGACGACGACGAACTACTGGCCATCGAGAATGTGGCATGCCCGGGTGCGGGTGCCTGCGGCGGTCAGTTCACCGCCAACACCATGGCCATGGTGTGCGAGTTTCTGGGGTTGTCCCCGGTTGACTACAACGGGGTGCCCGCCACCGACCCCGGCAAGGGCACGGCCGCAGAGAACACCGGCAAGCTCATCATGGACTTGGTGCGCAACAACGTGACGGCCAACGACATCGTCGACCGTCGTGCAATTGACAACGCGGTGGCCTCGGTCGCCGCCACGGGTGGGTCAACCAACGCGGTCATGCACCTTTTGGCCATCGCCCGCGAGTTCGGCATCCCGTTCACCATTGACGAGTTCGACGCCATCGCCGAGCGCACACCGATCGTCGCCGACCTTAAGCCCGGTGGCCGGTACGTGGCCGTTGACCTGTTCAACGCGGGTGGCCCTGGCCTGGTGATGCGCGAGCTGTTGAAGCAGGGGAAGATTGACGGCACCGCTTCCACCGTGGACGGCCGCACCATCGCGCAGATCGCCGCCGACGTGAACGAGGCGCCGGGGCAGGACGTGGTGGTGCCCATCGAGACCCCGCTGAAGGCCACGGGCGGTCTGGCGATCCTTCACGGCAATCTCGCACCCGAGGGTTCGGTGGTGAAGTTGGCGGGCCACGAGCGCCTGTTGCACCGCGGCCCCGCTCGCATCTTCGAGCGTGAGGAAGAGGCGTTTGCCGCGGTGAAGGCCGGTGGCATCGTGGCCGGCGACGTGGTGGTCATCCGCTACGAGGGCCCGGCCGGTGGCCCCGGCATGCGCGAGATGCTGCACGTGACCGCGGCCATTGTGGGTGAGGGCATCGGTGACGATGTGGCCCTCATCACCGACGGCCGCTTCAGCGGTGCCACCCATGGCCTGATGGTGGGGCACGTGGCGCCCGAGGCCTATCGCGGCGGCCCGATCGCGGCCATTCGCGAGGGCGACATCATCGTGGTGGATGTCGAGGCGCGCGAACTGAACGTGGAACTCTCGGACGACGAGATCGCCAAGCGTCTGGCGGGGTGGACGCGTCCCGCGCCCAACTACGCGACCGGTGTGCTGGCCAAGTACGCCACGCTCGTGTCGTCGGCCAGCGACGGCGCGGTCATGCGGGCGAACCCGTAGGCCGAACCCGTAGGCCGGGGCTGTTGGTAGTCTGCGGCGCGCCCTCCTCGGGCGGCGCGATGGGGCGTAGCCAAGTGGTAAGGCTGCGGGTTTTGGTCCCGCGATCGGGGGTTCGAATCCTCCCGCCCCAACCAGGTAAATCAATCAGGCCAGCGAGATGAGCACAGGCGCAATCGTCCTTGCCGCGGGTCACGGAACCCGTATGCGGTCTCTCCTCCCGAAGGTCCTGCACCCCATCGCGGGTAGGCCCATGATTCTGTGGGCGCTGGACGCCCTGCAGGGTGTGGATCCCACCCACGTTGTGGTCGTGCTGGGGCCCGAGGGCGAGGAGGTCGTGGCATGTCTGCCTGCAGACATGCGCACCGGGCTGCAGGCGGTGCGCGACGGCACGGGCGGCGCCACGCGCATTGGCCTCGATGTGCTCGATTCCGATGTGGACACCGTCGTGGTGATGTGCGGCGACACGCCGCTGGTGGACCCGGCGCTGGTTGACGCCCTCATCAGCGACCACGTACACAGCGGCCGGGCGGCCACCATGGTCACGGCGATCCTGTCGGATGGTGGCGCCTACGGGCGGGTCATCCGCGAGCGGGGCGGGGTGCGCGTGGTGGAGGCCCGTGACGCGCACCCCGATGAGTTGGCAGTGCGCGAGATCAACGCCGGCCTGTTCGCGTTCGACCGTGTCGCGCTTGTCGAGGCACTGGCGACGGTGACCGCCAACAACGCCCAGGGCGAGATGTATCTGCCCGACGTCCTTACGGCCATCCACGGTGAGATCGGTGCCCTTATCGCGCCCGACGCCACCGTGGTGCAGGGGATCAACACCCGTGTGCACCTCGCCCAGTGCGAGGCCGCCATTCAGACGCGCCTGCGCGAGGCCCTGATGACCGACGGGGTCACCATGCCCGACCCGTTGCGCGTCATGGTTGACGCAGGCGTCACCGTGGGGCAGGACACCACCCTGTGGCCCGGCACCGTGCTTCGGGGCACCACAGCCATCGGCGAGGGCTGCCAGATCGGGCCGGACGTGCTGATGCTGGACGCCACTGTGGGCAACGACACCACGGTGGTGAGCGCTCACGTGCTGTCATCCACTGTGGGCAATGGCTGTCAGGTGGGGCCATTTGCATACCTCCGCCCGGGGGTCACGATGGCTGACGGCAGCAAGGCTGGTACCTATGTGGAGATGAAGAACACCACGCTGGGTGAGAACAGCAAGGTGCCGCATCTGTCATACATCGGCGACGCCGAGGTGGGCAGCGATACCAACATCGGCGCGGGCAACATCACGGCCAACTACGACGGGTTTCACAAGCACCGCACCACGGTGGGCAGCGGTGTGAAGACCGGTAGTGACTGCGTGCTGGTGGCGCCGGTCACCATCGGCGACCGCGCGATGACCGGTGCGGGGTCCATCATCACGGGGGACATTCCCGAGGGCGCGCTGGGCATCGCCCGCGTCCGGCAGAGCAACATCGACGGGTTCACCGCCAAGGCCGAGGCGAAGGCGAAGCGCGCCGCCGCCAAGGACGATTCCGGAGCACACTGATCATGGGCGTCAAGAGCATTGACCGCGACAACTCCAAGCGCCTCATGGTGTTCGCCGGCACGTCCAGCAAGGCACTAGGCGGCCGCATCGCCGACCGACTCGGCATCGAACTGGGCGATGTGATCATCAAGCGGTTCGAAGATGGCGAGATCTACGTGCGGTTTGAGGAGAGCATCCGGGGCGCCGACATCTTCCTGGTGCAGTCCACCAGCACCCCGGTGAATGAGTCGCTCATGGAGTTGCTCATCATGATCAACGCCGCCAAACTGGCATCGGCGCACCGCATCACGGCCGTCATGCCCTGGTACGGCTACTCGCGTCAGGATAAGAAGAGCTCGCCGCGCGAACCCATCACCGCCCGGCTGATTGCCCAGATGCTCGAGGCCGCGGGCGTTGACCGCGTGCTCACCATGGACCTGCACGCCGGGCAGATTCAGGGCTTCTTCCAGATTCCCGTTGATCACATGACGGCCACGCCCATCCTTGCCGACCACTTTCTGGAGCGGCAGTTCGCGGGTGACTTCCCCGAGGGTCTGGTGGTGGTGTCACCCGACGCCGGGCGCGCCAAGTTGGCCAACCACTTCGCGGCGAAGCTGGGTGCCCGCTTGGCGGTGTTGGCCAAACAGCGCCCCGAGCACAATGAGGCCGAGATCACGTTCCTCATCGGTGACGTCAAGGGCAAGGCCGCACTGCTGATTGACGACATGATCGACACCGCGGGCACTCTGTGCGCTGGTGCCGCCGTGGTGAAGAAGGCCGGTGCGACCAAGGTGCTGGCCGCTGCCACGCACGGAATCTTCTCGGGCAAGGCGTACGACCGACTGCAAGATTCCGTGATCGAGGAGATCGTGGTGACCGACACCATCCAGGTGCAGGAGGGATCGGTCGGCGGCAAGATCCAGGTGCTGTCGGTGGACCGTATTCTCGCCGACACGGTGCATAACGTCTTCTGTGACGAGTCGGTGTCGGAGATCTTCGCGGGCGAGAACCAACTGTTCTAATCAGCACTGTGCTCGAGCGTATTCTCGACTGATGCGTATGCGATTTCCCCTCAGCGCCTTGGGCGCGATGCTGCTGGCAGCCTCAGCAGCCCACGGCGCCGTGGTCACGTTTGGCCAGGACGCTCGCGTGGCGGTGCGCTTCGACCCGGGCACCACCGCTATGGAGCGCACCGACGCACTGAGCGGTGTGGGGCTTGGCGATTCGCGCGCTGTTCCGGGTGTACCGGGCGTGCGAGTGGTCACCGTGCCCCCCGGCACGTCGCCCGCGCGGGCCGCGGACCGGCTGGAGCGCGACCCCGTGGTTCGCTGGGCCGATCCGGTGGGCATCATGCATACGCAGGCCACACCGAACGATCCGCTGTTCGGCCAGGTGTGGGGGCTTGCCGGTCCGGGTGCCGACGCCAACGTGCTGTCGGTATGGAATGTGACGACCGGCAGCCATGACGTGGCGGTGGGCGTGGTGGACACCGGGGCGGCTCCCGACCACCCCGACCTCACGGCAAACCTGCGGGCCGCTGAGGGGCGCAGTTTCGTTGGCACCCCGTCCAGCGCGTGGGCCGACCAGCAGGGGCACGGCACGCACGTGGCGGGGACCATCGGTGCAGTGGGTAACAACGGCCTTGGCGTGGCCGGCGTCAACTGGCAGGTAGGCATCATCCCGGTGCGCGTACTGGGTATGACCGGGTCGGGTATCGACGTGGACATCGCCGCCGGTGCCGCGTATGCGGCCGGTCGCGCCCGCGTGGTGAATATGAGTCTCGGCGGTGGCTACAGTTCAACGCTCGCCGATGTGGTGACTGCGTACCCCAACACGCTGTTCGTAGTGGCGGCGGGCAATGACGCCGCCAACGTGGATGTCGCACCCCTGTACCCGTGTGCACTCCCGAACGCCAACATCATCTGCGTGGCCTCAATCACGCAGGCTGGCGGCATCTCATCGTTCTCCAACTACGGCGCCACCATGGTGGACCTAGGGGCGCCCGGCTCGGACATCGAGAGCACCACGCAGTCGTTCCTCAGCGTCTTCTCCCAGCCCCTGCTCAACCCCCAGGCGGGCGGATGGACGCAGGTATCGACTGGCCTCTGGCAGCAGCAGCCCACCTCGTCGCTGGACTACACCTCGGCAGACCTCATCGCCACAGTTACTGGTACCGAGGCCACGCTCGTCACGCCGCCACTCGGGGTCCTTGCTGGCACCGCGTGCCGCATGGAGTTCGCCATGAAGTTCAACCTCGATCTGGTCACACAGCGGTTGTTCGTGGATGCCAAGCCGAACGGCGGCGCATGGCAGAACGGACTCATGGAGGTGTCAGGCAGCACCAGCGGGTTGTTCGAGTACAACACCATGGTTGACCTCACCGCTTTCGATGGCCAGTCGAACATGAATCTGCGGTTTCGCGTGACGGGTCCCCCCGGCACCGCATATGGAGGCGCCAACCCATCGTATGTGCGCATCGCCGACCCGCAGGTCTCGTGCGTCGCCCCCGAGCCCGTGGGGGGTGAGTACGGGATTAAGAGCGGTACGTCGATGGCTACGCCCGCCGTGGCTGGTGCGGCGGCCCTCCTGCTATCGAACCAGCCGTCACTCACCGTGGCGCAACTTCGGCAGGCGCTGCTGTCAACGGTGACGCCCATGTCGTCGCTGCAGGGCATCACCGTCACCGGAGGCCGCCTGAACGTGGCCGCGGCCCTCGCAGCGATCCAGCCGGCACCTGTGCCGATACCTGCCCCGGCGCCCGGGGCCCAGACGGCGCCCACACCCACCACATTCATTGCAACCACCACACCCATGGCGTTGACCCTGCGAGGTGCGCAACCGGTGAAACTCAAGGTGTCCAGGGGCAAGGTGAAGCCGTCGGTGCGGTGCCGGGGGTCCGCCGCGGCCAATTGCGTGATGACCATACAACTCCGGTACTGGGTGCCGACGACCGCGACGAAGAAGGGCTACTGGAAGGTAATCGGCTCGCTCAGGGCGTCGGCACCCAGCGGATGGACGGGCACCAAGACCATCGCCCTCACCTCCTACGGTAAGAAGATGGTGGCGTCGAAACGCTCGGTCGTGGTACGGGTGCGTATGGTGCCCCGTAACGGCGCCACCGGTCGCACCACCACTGGCCGGGTGCGCATCGTGGCGTCCTGAGGTTCCGGCGGTGTGGGGCGCGGGGATCGAAAGCGATGGCGATGGCATCGCCGTACGCCACGTTCTGAGGAGACCGCGACGTGCGCAGCTGGCCTGAACGCACCCGCCCCCTTCTGCTGCATGGACCACCAGTGGCACAATCGCGACACCGCCACCGGATCAGCGGTCAACCTCATCAGGCCCAACTAGTCGAGGGAGCCAGCCCGCTCGCGACAGGCGTGGATGATGTCCAGGGCCTCGCCGCGGTCACCCCACCCGCGCACGCTGGTCTCGCCCGGCTCTAGGTCCTTGTACACCGTGAAGAAGTGCTCGATCTCGTTGAGCAGGTTGGGGTTGACGTCGGTGATGTCGTTGATGCCCGACCACTGGGGGTCCTTCAGCGGCACCAGGATCACCTTCTCGTCGGAGCCCTTCTCGTCGCTCATGTGGAACACGGCAACGGGGCGTGCTCGGATCCAACACCCCGGGAATGTGGGCTCGCCCACCAGCACGAGGGCGTCGAGCGGGTCGCCGTCCTCGGCGAGCGTGCCCTCGATGTACCCGTAGTCGGCGGGGTACCGCATGGCGGTGAAGAGCATCCGGTCGAGCGTGATGCGCCCGGTCGCCTCATCCATTTCGTACTTGTTGCGAGATCCCCCGGGGATCTCGACGAGCACCATCACATCATCATCGCTTGACATGCGCGCGATCGTGCCAGCCGGATGTGATCGAGGCCCGGCGATGGTGCAATACCCTGTGCGAATGGCGCCAGTATCCGCACGCCGCCGCCGTATCTTCGTGTCAATCGTCGCCGGGTGCATGCTGGGCCTGACCGGTGCGATGACGGCGGCGGTGGGAGGTCTGGTGAGCGACGGAGCGCTGCTCCCCGACCTGCATCAGATGCCCCCGTACGACATCTCCGCACGCGTTGCACCGCGTGACCGGGTGGTGCTCACGTTCGCCTCGGCCACCAGAAACGTGGGGCAGGGGCCACTGATCCTCAATGGTGGGCGCATCGGCTCACAGAAGGTGATGAGGGTGCAGCAGGAGATCGCGCAGGCCGATGGCACGCGGGTGCGGGTGCCCGTGGTCGGCGGCATGCAGTACACGCCCTTCGGCCACAACCACTGGCATTGGCTGGGGTTCGAAGCATTCGGATTGCACGACCCGGCCAGCGGACGCAGCGTGGCGGTGGGGCACAAGATCGGCTTCTGCCTCGGCAGTCGGTACACGGTTGCGCCGACTGTTCCGGGAACGCCGTCCGCGCCGATCATCAATCACAACTGCGGTCGGTTCCTGCCGGGTCTCACGCGCATGCGCATGGGTATCGACGTCGGGTACGTCGACAACTACGCCGCGTATCTGGAGTTTCAATACATCGACATCACCGCGGTGCCGCCCGGCCGCTACGTGGTGGTGCACCGGGCCGATCCCCAACAGCGGTTGCTGGTGGGGAACCGCGCGGACGACGTCGCGGCCACCCTCATCGCGATCGGGCGCACCACCCGCCGTGGCGCAGTTCCGAAGATCACGACCCTTGCCTCGTGCCCCGCGTCCGACGGTGGGCCTTCGAGCCCGTGCGCTCCCGCCACGGTTTCCTGAGGGTTTTGTACGGAAAGACGCACCGCTGGGTAAGCCGCGGCCCTCGTGACGCGGGCAACCGGCAGTACGGGCGAATTCGCCGCACGATCACGCGAACCGGGTCGGCCCGATCGTTCCTTGCCGACAGGCAGGCGCGGCTGCCGTAGGCTGGTGACGAATGCTCGATCGCGTCGCGCGGGTCTCGCAGGCCCACCCCGTTAGGGTCATCATCATCGCAGTGCTCATCGGCGCTGCGGCATTGGGCATCGGCACGAGCCTGATCGGATCGTTGTCATCCGGCGGCTTCTACGATCCTCGGTCGGAGTCCCTACGCGCGCATGACCAGGTGGTGGCGGCCACGGGTGCCTCCGCGGTGCCGTCGGTGGTGGCGGTGGTGGACCCGGGTGCCCAGGTGTGGTCTGCCAAGGGGCGGGCAACGGTGTCGAAGGTCGTGAAGGCCATGAAGGCCGACGCCGACGTGGCCAGGGTGGCCGCTCCGATGCCTGGGCGACCGGAGTTGGTGTCGAAGGGCGGTGACCTGGCGACGGTGGTGGCCTATTTCGGCGACGTCGATGACGATCAGGCGCAGGTGGCCGCACGTCGCCTGGGGGACGAGCTCTCGGCCATGAAGGGCGTGCGCGTGGGTGGCGGTTGGACCGCCGCCGCCGAGACCAGCACGATCGTGGGAGAGGACCTGCTGCGTGCGGAACTCATCGCCTTCCCGCTGCTCTTTCTCGTGTCGCTGTGGGTGTTCCGCGGGCTGGTGGCCGCACTGCTGCCCCCCATCATGGGAGCGCTCGTCATCTTCGGCGGCTTCTTCTTCCTCGGCCTCGTCAACAAGATCTTCGGCGTGTCGGTGTATGCGCTCAATCTGGTGACGGGTCTCGGCCTTGGTCTCGCCATTGACTACAGCCTGCTGATGGTGTCGCGATATCGCGAGGAGATCGCTCGCAGTGGGCCGGGGCTCGAGGCGCTCTCGGCGACCATGCGCACCGCCGGCAAGAGCGTCATCTTTAGCGCGATCACCGTGGGTGCCGCGCTCGCGGGCCTCATGATCTTCCCGCAGAACTTTCTGTTTTCCATGGGCCTCGGCGGACTGCTGGTGGCACTGGTGGCGGGCGTGGTGGCGGTGGGGGTGCTCCCTGCCGTGCTCGCGTTGCTGGGGCACCGCGTCAACGCTCTCGCGCCCCGGCGATGGCGTGCTCGTAGTGAGCGCGCGGATGTCATCGAAGAGCGCGGCGGGTGGTACCGGCTGTCGCGGTTCGTCATGCGCCGGCCCGTGATGGTCGCCGTGACAAGCGGCGCCGTCATGATTCTGCTCGCGCTGCCGGCGCTTGGCATTCGTTTCACCACCACCGATTCCAGGGTGTTGCCGACCACGGCGATGTCACGCCAGGTGGACGAGACCCTGAGCCGAGACTTCCCGAACGATCGCTATTCGCCGGTATTTGCCACGTTCAGTGCGCCCAAGGGCACGCAGGCCCAAACGCATATCGCCTCGTGGGCCAAGGATGTGCGCGCGATGCCCGACGTGCTGTCTGTGGGGCCGCCGGTGTTCCTGGGCAAGGGCATCTGGCAGGTGAGCGTCTTCACCACGACGCGGCCGCTTGACCAGCGCAGTATCAACCTCGTGAATTCCCTGCACGCGACGCAGGTGCCGTACCCGGTGTTGATCGGCGGGTTTACCGCGCTGTTCGTGGACCAGCGCGCCAGCCTCGGGGCGCACCTTCCATGGGCTGTCCTCGTCGTCGTGCTGGTCACCCTCATCGCGTTGTTCCTGATGACCGGATCGGTGCTGCTTCCCATCAAGGCCGTCATCATGAATCTGCTCACGCTGGGGGCCACCCTTGGCGTGTTGGTGCTCATCTTCCAGGACGGACGTCTGGAGGGTGCGCTGCAGTACACGTCGGTGGACGCGCTGGATCTGACTCAGCCCATCCTGATCGGCGCCCTCGCATTCGGGCTGTCCACCGACTATGCGGTGTTCCTGCTGTCGCGCATCAAGGAGGTGCGCGATGGCGGCGCCGGTGAACAGGAGTCGGTGGCCATTGGATTGCAGCGCACAGGCCGGGTGGTCACAGCCGCGGCACTGCTGTTCTGCATCGCCATGGGGGCATTCGCCACCTCGCGCATCGTCATCATCAAGGAACTCGGGCTGGGCACGGCGCTGGCCGTGCTACTGGATGCAACGATCGTCCGCGCCCTCCTCGTGCCGTCGCTCATGGCTCTATTGGGGGGGTGGAACTGGTGGGCGCCGAAGCCCCTCCGGTGGCTGTATAAACGCATTGGGGTGAGAGATGGCGGCTGAGTCGCTATCCTCTCGCGTCGGTCCAGACCCACCCAGGAAGGCTTTACCCGATGTCGCAGCACGTGCCTCTTACCGTCAATACACGTACCGAGTTCGGCAGCGCCAAGACGCGCCGCCTCCGCAAGGCCGGAAAGCTTCCGGGCGTGCTGTACCAGCCCGGTGGCGATTCGCTCTCGTTTCTGGCGGACGAGTACGAGGTGCGTCGCCTCATCGGTCGTGGCGGCGTGCGTTCTGCAGTGGTTGAGCTGACCATTGACTCTGACGCGCCGCGCACCGTGCTGTTCAAGCAGTGGGACCGCCACCCGGTTCGCGACGAGATCACGCACATTGACCTGCAGCAGGTGGACCTGACCGTCGAGGTCGAGGCCGATGTGCCGGTCATTCTCACGGGTTCCCCCGCGGGCGTGCGCGAGGGCGGCATCTTGGACCAGACGGCGCTCACGGTGCGCGTACGCGCGCTGCCGGACACCCTGCCACGTTCGATCGAGCACGACATCACCGACCTTGAGATGAACGGTTCAGTACACGTGGGTGAGTTGGTTGCCCCCACCGGCGTCACCATCGTCACCGACGCCGAGATGGGCGTGGCATCGATCATGATCACTCGCGCGACTCTGGCTGACACCGACCTCGGTGACGAGGGTGAGATGGGCATCGGGGTGTCCGATGACGAGGCCGACGCCTCCGCAGAGGGGGAGTCGGGGGACGGGGAGGCGTAGCGGCTCGTGGCGGACGCGGCAGCCGAGGTGCCGCCGGTCCGTCTGGTGGTCGGCTTGGGGAACCCAGGTGCGAAGTACGCGCGAACCCGCCACAACGCGGGGCAGCGCGTGGTGGAGGGTCTGGCAACCCGCTTGGGCGCCGGGGCATTCACCGGGCGTTACGCCGGTGACTACACGGAGGCCCGCGGCCCGCACGGGCCCGTGGCCCTGCTCATTCCCACGACGTATATGAACGACTCGGGCTCCTCGGTGGGTCCCGCCGCGGGCACGCTGCACGCGGCGCCGGACCAGGTACTGGTGGTGCACGACGATATGGACGTGCCGTTTGGCGAGGTACGCGGCAAGCGGGGCGGGGGCCATGGCGGCCACAACGGACTTCGATCCATCATCGCCGGGCTGGGGAGCCCCGACTTCCTACGCATGCGCGTGGGCGTTGGCCGACCACCCGCGGACTTCGGCGGTGATGAGGCAGCGTGGGTACTGCGTGCCTTTGATGAGTCGCCGACCGAGGTGGATGCCCTGATTACGAGTGCCATCACCATGGCCGAGGCCGTGCTGGCGGACGGGATGGATGACGCCATCGCGCGGTTCCATGCGCGCCCCGCAGGCGAGCGCGCACGTGCCCGCGCGGCGCGGCGCCCAGTGCCGGCCGACGACGCCACGAACGACGATGTGGTGGGCCCGACCGAATGAGCACCACGCCGCTCGACCAGCTCGTGCTTGCCTCGGGGCCGGTGGGGGAGGCCGCCGACCGTCTGCTCGCCGGGCACGGGGCCGGCCAGTTGGCGCTTGGACGTCCGGCTTGGGCGGTGGTGATCGCGGCCATTGCCCGGCGCAGTGAACGCGCGCTGCTCGTGGTGCCGGCCCGCGATGAGGAGGCCCGCGATCTGGCCACCGACCTCGGCACCCTGATGGGTCATGCGCACGTGGCACTTTGGCCGTCGCGTGGTGCCATGGCCGGTGGTGCCGTGGGGCTGTCACCGCATTTGGTGGGTCTGCGCGCTCGCGCGCTGGGAGTGCTCGGGACCCCGGGGCACATGGTGGTTGCCAGCACGGCCGCATTGATGGAGCGCGTGCCGGCGGCAGCCGAGCGCGCCACGGTGGTGGTGCTGGCACCCGGTGATCGCGTTGACATGGACGACCTCGTGGACCGCTTGGCCGCGCTGGGGTATGAGCGCGTGCCCCAGGTGGAGGAGCGGGGCGAGATGGCGGTGCGGGGTGGGCTGTTGGACGTGTACCCGTCCACCGCCGACGGCCCCATTCGCGTGGACTGGTTCGGTGACGAGATCGAGTCGCTTCGTGCCTTCTCGCCGTTCACGCAGAAGACCATTCGTCCGCTGATGCGCGCGGAGATCTGGGCGGCGGCCGAGCCCGACGACGCGCGGCTGGTGGACCCACTCGATGACCCCGGTCCGGGTGAGGCCCGTGTGGTGCGGTTGCAGCCGTCGGAGTACGAGGGTGCCCTGCGCGAGGCCATTGAGCGGCGTGAGGAAGAGGCCGCGGCCGGGGCGCTGGATGACCCGTCGGTGCTGGTCGCTCGTCTCGACGACCTGTCGGTGCTCGACCTACAGGTGCCTGGGGGGCACGTGGCGCCGGCATTCGACGTGCGCGAGGCGCGGTTCGCCACCCGGGGCATGGCCGAGGCCGAGGCCGAGATGGCGCGGCTGTCGAAGGATCGTCTGCGGCTGGTGGTGTGCTTCGCGCGTCGCGGTGACATGGAGCGCACGCAGCATCTGCTCAGCCGCGTGACGCCCCAGATCATGGAGGCCGATGGCCGTGTTCCGGCTGAGGGTTCCGTGGCGTTCACCCATCTCGATCTTCGCAGCGGCTTCGTGTCCCGCGACCTCGGTCTGTCGGTGGTGCCGGATGGCGCACTCATCCGCCGCCGCCGTGCGGGCGCCCGCGGGCCGCTCACTGCCGGCCGCCGTATCGCGTCGTTCCTGGACCTGAAGGTCGGTGACCATGTGGTGCACCAGGATCAGGGAATCGGACGCCTCGAGGGCTTCGAGACCCGTACCGTTGCCAACGTCACGCGCGACTATCTGGCGCTCGTGTTTGCGGGGGACGACCGCCTGTACGTGCCCCACGATCACCTCGAGAAGGTGTCGCGTTACGTGGGTGCCGACGGCAGCACCCCGGCTCTCAGCAAGTTGGGGGGCAAGGCATGGGGCACGATGAAGGCCCGTGCCCGGGCGGCTGTGCGCGAGTTGGCCGGTGAACTGATTTCCCTCTACGAGGCCCGAGGGCGCGCCGAGGGCATTGCCTTTCCGCCCGACGACGACCTGATGCGCGAGTTGGAACGCCGGTTCCCGTATCGCGAGACGCCGGATCAGCAGCGCGCCATTGACGAGGTGGCCGAGGACATGGAGCGTGCCGTGCCCATGGACCGCCTGGTGTGCGGCGATGTCGGCTTCGGCAAGACCGAGGTGGCCATGCGCGCCGCATTCAAGGCCGCGGCGGGGGGCAAGCAGGTGTTGGTGTTGGTGCCCACCACCATCTTGGCGCAGCAGCATCTGGCCACCTTCCGCGAGCGCTTCGACGACCTGCCGGTGACCGTGGATATGGTCAATCGCTTCCGCAGCACGGCGGACATCAAGGAAGTGCTGGCGCGGTACAAGTCGGGGCAGCTCGATGTGATCATCGGCACGCACCGCCTGCTGTCCATGGACGTGCAGCCCAAGGACTTGGGGTTGGTGATCGTGGACGAGGAGCAGCGCTTCGGGGTGTCGCAGAAGGAGGCCCTGCGGCAGTTGCGGCTGAAGGTGGATGTGTTGGCCTTAAGCGCCACGCCCATCCCGCGCACGCTGCAAATGAGCATGTCCGGCTTGCGTGACATCAGCGTCATTGAGACGCCCCCACCCGGACGGCGGCCCATCGCGACGCACGTTGGCGAGTTTGACGAGCAGGTGATCATCCCGGCGTTGCGGCGCGAGTTGGAGCGCGGGGGTCAGGCCTTTTACCTCCACAACCGCGTGGAGACCATTGACGCCGCCGCCGAGCGTGTGCGCGAGATGGTGCCGGGCGCCCGTGTGGCCGTCGCCCATGGGCAGATGAACGAGTCGGCCCTCGAAGACGTGATGATGGCGTTCGTGCGGGGCGAGGCCGACGTGCTGGTGGCCACCAGCATCATCGAGTCGGGCCTCGACATACCACGCGCCAACACGCTCATCGTGGAGCGCGCCGACATGCTCGGGCTGAGCCAGCTCTACCAAATCCGTGGGCGGGTGGGACGAAGCGACATCACCGCGCACGCGTACCTGTTCTACCCCGATGCCGCATCGGTCACCCGCGAGGCCGCGGCCCGCCTACGGGCGGTGGCCGACTACACCGAACTGGGCAGCGGGCTGCGCATCGCCATGCGCGACTTGGAGATTCGCGGCGCCGGCAACCTGCTGGGTGATGAGCAGAGCGGGCATGTGGCCGCCGTGGGCTTCGAGATGTATGTGGAGATGCTGCAAGAGGCGATCGCCGCCGGGCGCGGCGACCCCACGCCCGAAGACGAGGTGCGCGTGGAAATCCCGGTGTCGGCGTACATCCCGGCCGACTATGTGCCCCTCGAGGCCGCCAAGATTGACCTGCACCGTCGAATCGCCCTAGCCCCCGACGTCGAGTCGCTCGATCGCATCGCCGCAGAGATCGAGGATCGCTTCGGCGAACTGCCGCAGCCGGTGCATGCGCTCGTGCGGGTGCAGAGTCTGCGCCTGCACATGCGTCGGGCCGGCGCGCGGCGGGCGGCAGCGCGGTCGGGTCGGGTCATCATTGGTCCCATCGCCCTCGACTCCACGGGCATGCGTGCGCTGCGCGATGGCGTGGAGGGCGCGCTCTACTCCACCGTGGACAACCTCATCAGCGTGCCCGCCCCGTCCGAGCCCGCCCAGCGGGTGGAGGCAGCCATCGCGGCGCTCGCCGTGGTGATCAATCCGGTGTCGGTGGCATGACCTATCTGGTGCTGGCAGCCATCGCGGCGGGGTTCGCGCTCATCCCGTTTCCCATCTTCCCCTCGTGGATCGTGGTGGCGTACATGGTCGTGCAGTACGACCTGCGCCTCGTGCCTGCGATTCTGGTGGGGGCGGTGGGCACCATGGTGGGGCGCGTGGGGCTGGTCGCGATCTCGCGCGTTGCGGGTGAGCGCATTCTGGGGCGGTGGTCACGCGGCAACCTCGAGTACCTGCATGGGAAGCTCGAGAACGCCGCGGGCAACCTCGGTGTGGGTGTGCTGCTGGCCGCATCGCCGCCACCTGGTGGCGTGCTCTTCGTCGTTGCTGGTCTGATGCGGGTGGAGTTGTGGCTGGTGGCCGTGTCGGTGTTTCTGGGTCGGACCATCGGGTACACCATCACCGTGGGGGGCGCCAGTATTGCCGCCGCCGCGCTTGCCAACCAATTACGTGATGCCATCGGCCCGTGGTCGGTCGCGGTTGCCGTGTCCATTGTGGTGGGTTTGCTGCTGCTCGTCATACGCCTCGACTACCGCGCGTTGCTCGAAGATCATCGCCTGCGGTGGAACATGCGGCGCACGCACGACCACGACATGCCCGGCGGCGCCTAAGCCCCACCCACCCGCCCACTGGTAACGTCTCGCCTCGTGCTGACGCGCCTTCGTATCGCCATCCCCGTAATCACGGCGGGTGCGGCTCTCTCTCTCGTGGGCCTCGGCGGCTGTGGCGGCGGGGTCTCGGATGGTGGCGCGGCCCAAGTGGGCACGCAGACCATCTCTCAAGTGGCGCTCGACAGCGCGGTCAATCAGCAGAAGTCTGCCGCCGAACAGCAGAAGCAGCCCTTCCCAGAACCTGGCAGCGACCAGTACGTGGCAATGCAGCGGCAGGCGCTTGAGTCGCTCATCTTTCAGCGCATCGTGGGTATCGAGGCGAAGAAGTGCGGGGCACCCTGCGCTGTGTCGCCGGCCATGGTGGCCGCCGGCCTCAAGAAGATCATCACGACGAACTTCAGCGGCAACCGCGCGCAGTTCGATGACTTCCTGAAGACGTCGGGCATAACAATCGCCGACGCACAGCGGATCGTACGCACCGACCTCGAGCAGCCAAAACTGCTCGCACGGGCGACCCCGAGCATCGCCTTCACGGCTGCCCAGGCGTTGGCCTACTGCAAGGCAAACCCACAGGAGTTCAAGCAGGCCGGGAGCCGCGAGGCGTCGCACATCCTGGTGAAGACCGAGGCCGAGGCCGATCGCATTCGCGCCATGGTCACCACATCCAACTTTGCCGCGCTGGCCAAGCAGTACTCGCAGGACCCCGGCTCGAAGGCGCATGGTGGCAGCCTTGGCGCCGTCACCAAGGGCACCCTTGTGCCCGAGTTCGCGAAGGTGGCGTTCTCGCTGCCCGATGCTGCAATCTCGCAGCCCGTGCACACCCAGTTCGGCTGGCACATCATCACCGTGAAGGTGACAGGGGCCCGTGACATCCCGTGCAGCGAGGCCGAGAAGGGCATCATCACCCAGCAGACGCAAATGAGGCAGGGCAAGGCCGAGGCCGAGTGGCGGCAGAAGTTGCTGACGCAGTACGCGCCGCAGATCAGCTATGCCGACGACTCTCTGAAGCCGGCGTCCACCACGGGACGCTAGGCGGTGATGCGGGTTATCGCTCTGGGTCCGGGCGAGGCTGACGGGGTGCCCGCGCTTGCGCTCGAAGCGGTTGCGGCAGCGAGGGGCACCGTGTTCGCGCCGCCCCTGGACGCCGCCGTGGCGCTGATGCTGGGCCGGCATACTCAGGTGCTTCCTGACGACCTGCGCGCAGTGCCCGCCGATGCGGTGGTGGCGGCTCCCGATGCCATCGCGCACGCAGTTGCCGCGGCCCATCCCGACGCCCACACGCTGCCGGCCCGCGATGTGTTGCGTGCCCGGGCCATTGGTGCACGGGTGGCCGAGTTGGCCGTGGTGGCCTCCCGCCTTCGCGCCGAGTGTCCGTGGGACCGCGCGCAGACGCTTGCAAGCATCGTGCCCCACACCGTGGAGGAGGCGTTCGAGGTGGCTGAGGCGGTGGCCGCTGGCGACCCCGCGCACCAAGCCGATGAGATCGGCGACCTGCTCTTCCAGTCGGTGTTCCTCGCCGCGTTGCTCGAAGAGGATGGCCACGCCGATCTGGCCACCGTTGCGCGGGGGCAGGCCGACAAGTTGATCAGCCGTCACCCGCACGTGTACGGCGACCAGACGGCGTCTGATGCCGACGCCGTCGTGGACATCTGGGAGCAGCGTAAGCGTGCCGAGCGCCCGGACGAGAGCATCTTTCACGAGCTGCCTCCAGGCCTCCCCGCGCTGGCCTACGCGGCCAAGACGCAGAAGCGCGCCAGCAGTGCCGGCTTCACATTCCCCGACGTTGCCGCCGCGTTCGACAAGTGGCACGAGGAGGTGGGAGAGAGGCGCGTCGCTCCAAGCCAGCACGCGGTGGGGGACGTCATCTTCGCGGCGGTTGCGGTGGCCCAAGCCGCCGGCGTTGACCCCGAGATCGCGGTGCGGGCGGCGGCGGTCCGGTTCCGTGCACGTGTAGAGGGCGCGGCGGTCATGGCCGCCCAGGCGGGGGAGGACTTCGAGTCACTCGGACCCGATGCCCAGCTTGAGTGGTACCGGCACGTTCGCGGTCGGTAGGCTCGCCGAGTACGCGCACCACCAACCCGGAAGGCGCAATGTCCGAGATCACCCGCGTTCACGCCCGTCAGATTCTTGATTCGCGCGGCCAGCCGACCATCGAGGTTGAGGTCGAGCTGGCGAGTGGTGCCATCGGCATCGCCGCCGTGCCCTCCGGGGCCAGCACCGGCATGCATGAGGCCGTTGAGCTGCGCGACGGTGAGAAGTCGGCCTGGGGCGGCAAGAGCGTGTTGAAGGCCGTTGCCAACGTGGAGGACGAACTGTTCGGCGCCCTCGTGGGCCTCGACGCCGAGGATCAGGCCACGGTGGACCGCACCATGACCCAGCTCGACGGCACGCCCAACAAGAGCCGCCTGGGCGCCAATGCCATTCTGGGGTGTTCGCTGGCCGTGGCGCAGGCCGCCGCCGCCGATGCGGGTCTGCCGCTCTACCGCTACATCGGTGGCGCCCAGAGCCACCGCATGCCCGTGCCGCTGATGAACATCCTCAACGGTGGGGTCCACGCCGATAACTCCGTGGACTTCCAAGAGTTCATGATCTGCCCGGTGGGTGCCCGTACCTTCGCTGAGGCGCTTCGCATGGGGTCGGAGGTCTACGCCGCGCTGAAGGGTGTGCTGCGTGAGCGCGGCCTCGGCACGGGTGTGGGCGACGAGGGCGGCTTCGCCCCCGACCTACCGAGTAACCGCGCGGCGCTTGAGGTCGTGATGGAGGCCATCACCGCCGCGGGTTATGCCCCCGGCGCGGATGTGTCCATCGCCCTCGACCCGGCCACGACCGAACTATGGACGGACGGTGCGTACCACCTCGAAGGCGAGGGCCGCGTGCTGTCGTCGGCCGAGATGGCCGAGTATTGGGGCGACCTGTGTGATGCCTTCCCGATCGTGTCAATCGAAGACGGCATGGCCGAGGACGACTGGGATGGCTGGAGGTTGCTCACCGACCGTGTGGGCGCCACCGTGCAGTTGGTGGGCGACGACCTGTTCGTGACCAACACCGCGCGCTTGCAGATGGGTATTGACCGTGGCGTGGCCAACGCCATCCTTATCAAGGTCAATCAGATCGGGACGCTGTCGGAGACGCTTGCGGCCATCGAGCTTGCCACGCGCAACGGCTACCGATCAATCATCTCCCACCGCTCGGGCGAGACCGAGGACACCTTCATCGCCGACCTGGCCGTGGCCACGGGCGCCGGTCAGATCAAGACTGGCGCGCCGGCCCGCGGCGAGCGCACCGCGAAGTACAACCAACTGCTGCGCATTGAGGAGCGCCTTGGCCCGGCGGCGTCATACCCGGGCCCGTCGGCCTTCTCGCACCACTGATGCCCCACGTCCACGTGACCGTGACCGCGGCGGGAGGAGCCCCGGCTGCCACGGCGAACCCCGTCGCCGACGGGGTTCGTTCGGGACCTCGCGGCACACGGGAGTGCGGCGCTGCTCAAGAAGCTGTTGATCGTCGGGCTGTTCGTGGGAATCGCTGTGGCCTACATCGGCCCGGTGCGCGACTATCTGGCGCAGAAGGCGCAGTTGCACGCCGAGCAGGTGGCCCTGATCGCGGCCCGCGAGACGCGCGATGTGCTGTCGGCCAAGATCCGCGCGCTTACGGAGCCGCGGGTGCTGGAGGCCCGTGCGCGCGAGTTGGGCATGGTGCGCCCCGGGGAGACGCCGTACGCGGTGCGTGGCATCACCCGCCCCACGCCACCGTCGAAGCCCGCTGATGCCGAATCAACCGGGGTGTGGGGATTCGTCAGCGGTCTCGTCAGCTGACGTCGAGGCCATCCGGCGACTCATCGGTCGTGATCCCCACGCGGGGTTCCGCGTGGCCGTGCGATGCCCCCACGGCGGCCCCGCCGTCATCCAGAATGCACCGGTGGATACCGACGGCCACCCGTTCCCCACGCGCGACTGGCTGGCGTGCCGGTCTCTCGTCACCGCGGTGAGTCGCCTGGAGGCCAACGGTGGCGTGCGCATGCTCGAGATGGACCCTGACATGACCGGCGCCCTCGCCGACGCCCATACTCGGCATGCGGCCGCGCACGCCGGGTATCGCGTGGCCGGATCCGGAAACCCCGACCACGTCAAATGTCTGCATGCGCATCTGGCGTTCGCCCTGGCCGAGGGCGGTACCCCGGTGGGCGATTGGATCATGGAGCGAAGCGGCGCCGACTGGCCCACCACATGCTGCGCGGAGCCTGTGTCGTGAGGGGCGTGGAGCCCGCCATCATGGCGTCCATGTTCGACTGGGATGCTGGCGAGAGACGGGTCGGCGAGGCATCCCCGACGCGTGACGCCCGGCTGCGCGTGATGTCGGCTGTTGAAGACGAGCTGCGCCGCCGGGTGGGCAGCACCTACTCACTACGCGACCTGCAGGTGGCCTATCAGGGGTCGTCGCGCTGGTTCTTCGAGGTGGCCGAGCGCACCGCGCCCGGCACACCCGAGGCATGGGACCCATCAGTGGCCCTCGACGCCGCATTCGCGCGCTGGGCCCGCAACGCCAAGGATGCCGTCGCCCGATGAGCACGCACCAGCCAGAGCCCAGCACCGCCCGCGCGCGCGGTGAGCGTCCCGGCTCACAGACGCAGCCGGGCATGGTGCGCCGCAGCGTGGCGATCACCGTGGCCGTCGCCACGCTCATTGTTGGTGGCCTGCTGGGCTACCTGGCACGCGGTGGGCCCGATGTGCCGACGCAGTTGCAGGTGGTCACCGACCTGCCCACCGTCACCGTCACGGTGTCGGCCACCAAAACCTAGCTCGCCGGCTACGCGGGCGGGGCCATGCCTGGCGCCGGCGCTGTCCACTCATCTACCAGCATCGGGTCGGCGGTGTCACCACGGTCAATCAACGCGTGGATGTCGGGCAGCGCCTCGCGACGGAGGTAGACGTGTCGCTGGCCAACACTCTGCTTCTCGCCCAGCAGTCCGGCACGTACCAGCGCCTCGCCCACCGCAAAGGCGTCCCCGCGGTCGTCGGCAGCGGCCCCGCGGCATAGATGGACGAAGTCCGTGTGGTGCTGATCGCCCACCTTCCCCGTGCGTAAAAGGCGTCGCAGCGCGATGCGCGCGTGACGTCGGCGTGGGCACGGGTCGTCCTCCACGGCCAGGCTGCACGCCCCGGGCGGTGGCGGCGTGCCGGCGAGGCCCCACCGGCGCAGCTCGGCGACGATCCCGGCGGGGTAAGCCGGGGCGTCCATTGGCTGACCATGGTCGGCCAGAGTGAGCGCCACTCGGATGGGATGTGACCACGTCGCCTGTGCCAGCACAGTGAGCGGATCGTTGTGATCCATTGAATCGGGTGGTCCCACGAGGTGGATGCCCTCAGCCGGGAGCGTCAGCGATGTGGGAAGCGGTGCGAGCACCACGGCCCCGGCATCAGGCAGCGCATCGGCCAGGGCGAGGGGTGCGATCTCATCATCCAATCCAGGGAGGGGCAGCAGCACGAGCCCGTGCCAGTCGAACAGGCTGATGGCACCGACCAGGGCGCCGGCCTCCACGGCGGCCCGCAGCATGCCGATGAGCACCCGAGCGGGCGCGCGCGGTGCGAAGGCACGCGCGGCGGACGCATGCACCGGCAGGATCCACACGGGGCAGTCATCAGGCGTGTGTCCGGCCCATGCCCACACCACTGGCGCCCGTGCGTGCAACTGGCGCGCCGCCAGAGTGAGCGTCGCCGCCACGGCCTCGTCGGTATCGCCGCGCTGCCAGACGGGCAGTGCGCGCGCAACTTCGAGGGGGTTGCGCGCCAAATCCGCGACGGTGAGGCCCGTGGTCATCGGGCCGTCACCGTCGCTGTGGCATTACTTCGTGTCGCCGCCGAGATCGGCGTCCGCGTCGTCCGCGTCGTCATCGTCGAGGATTTCATCCACCGTCTCTTCGCCGAGCACGACAATGCTGGCGTCGGCGACGGCCTCCACCGTGGTGGCCTCACCGGAGGCAACCGCCTCGAGTGCCTCGGCGAGGCTGGTGGCACCCGCAGCCGGCGAGTCATCAATCCCGAAGAGGTCATCGTCGTCAATCTCGAGCAGCAGCGGGTCCGCCTCGAACACGGTGGCCTGGGGGAGTTCGCGCTCCTCGGGGCTGCCATCCGGGTCCCAGTGCACGGCCACGTCGCCGGCCAAGATCTCGGCCTCGGCAAGCGCGACCGGGTCGCGCGACGACAACTCACCCGGTGCGGGCGGCGGCGCATCCTCGGAACGCAACTCGGCCGGGTCGGCCGTGAGCCACATCGTGATCTGGCGTGCGCGCTTTGAGACCGCGTGCACCAGCGCGTATCGGCTCCCGTCGACGTGCTCGAGCGCGTCATCCAGGCGGCGTCCGTAGAGCATTCACCCTCCAAGGTCATTCCATGAGCAGCGGCGCAGTGTAGCGCCCCGGAGCGACGGCGCGGGTTGACGCGGATTGTGCCGTTTGACACAATCGACGAATGCAACAGGTTAAAGATGCCATGAGTCCGCTCAACGCGATGGTCGGCCCGGAGCACACATTGCGCCAGGCTGCCGAGCGAATGATCGAGAACCGCACCGGCGCGTCGGTCGTGATGGATCCCGCGCTGCCTGGCCCGGGGGTCATTACGGAGCGCGATCTGCTGATGGCGATTGCCGCCGGGCAGGACGTGGACGTCGAGTTGGTGGGCGACCACATGACCGGAGCCCTCATCAGCGCAGCACCCGGGTGGCCGCTGGCCCAGGCCGCCGATCAAATGGTGCGCCACGGTGTTCGCCATGTGCTCGTGTTCGAGGGTCCCGAGCTCGTCGGCATTCTCTCGATGCGCGACGTCATCCGCGTGGGCGGCCTTGGGGCCGAGGCGGGTTCGCCCACTCCCTAACTGTCGTGCCGACAGAGGTTGCGACGACCCCTTGAACCCGGTTAGCCTCCTGCGCTCGTGGCAGCCGGCACCCGAACCATCCGTCTTCGCAAATGGCAGAAGAACGCGCTCGATGCGTTCGCCACTCGCGATCGCGATGACTTCCTCGCGGTGGCCACGCCGGGGGCGGGAAAGACCACCTTCGCCCTCGCCGCGTCCCGTCAGAATTTGGCCGCGCACCCGGGGCGCCGGCTGGTGGTGGTGGCGCCCACGCAGCACTTAAAGGGTCAGTGGGCCGCGGCGGCCGAGCGGTTCGGACTGCACCTCGACCCGGCGTGGATCGCCGGTGAGCCGCTGCCGGCCGACGTGCACGGCATCGTCACCACCTACCAGCAGGTGGCGCAGTCGGCGCTGGCCGTGGCTGATATCGCGGCCGGGTCGTTCGCCGTGCTTGACGAAATGCACCACGCGGGTGACGAGCGCGCATGGGGTGACGGCGTGCGAAAGGCATTTGCGACCGCCGCTGTGCGGTTGTGTCTGTCGGGCACGCCATTTCGATCCGACAGCCTGGCCATCCCATTTGTGCACTACGACAACGGGGGCGAGGCCGAGCCCGATATCGAGTACGGCTACGGGCCGGCGCTGGCTGATGGCGGCGTGGTGCGCCCCGTGTACTTCCCACGCCTCGGTGGCGAGATGGAGTGGATCGGCCCCGACGGCAGCGCGCAGTCAGCATCGTTCGACGACGCCCTCGAACCGCGGCTGGCGTCGCAGCGCCTGCGCACGGCACTCGATGCATCGGGCGAGTGGTTGCCCGACGCGCTCACGCAGGCACATGTCCAACTGGGAGAGGTGCGGCAGACACACCCCGACGCCGGGGGGCTCGTCATCGCGATGGATCGCGACCACGCCCGCGGCGTGGCGAAGATCATCCGCGAACGCCTCGGGGTGAAGGCGGTGGTGGTGACCAGCGACGACCCGGATGCATCGCGGCGGATCTCGGCGTTCGCCACCGGGCGTGATCCATGGCTCGTGGCGGTGCGCATGGTGAGTGAGGGCGTGGACATCCCGCGCCTGCGCGTGGCGGTCTATGCCACCACCACGACCACCGAGTTGTTCTTCCGGCAGGCCGTGGGACGCATCGTGCGCTGGGTGCCGGGCCACGGTCGCCAGCCGTCATACATGTTCATGCCCGACGACCCGCGCCTGCGTGCGCACGCCATCGGCATTGCCGAGGAGCGCCGGCATTTCCTGAAGACGGCGGGGGACGGGGACGAGGGTGACGGACTGCGCGACGAGGTGCTGACTCAACGCGAGGACGAGCAGATGTCGCTGTTCTGTGCCGTGTCCGCCACGCCGTCGGGCGAGGTGGTTGTGCACCGTACCGATGAGCATCTCGGGCTCTTCGGATCGTTAGATGACGATGCGCCGGACGAGGACGGCTTCGAGTTGCAGTTGCTGGACGCGCCGCATCTTGAGGTGCACGCGCCGGACGACCGAGGGCTGACCCCGGTGCAGCGTCGTCGCATGCTGCGTGACGCCAACGCGCTGATGGTGCGCGCTATTGCCGCCGCCGCGGCCATGACCCATGCCCAGGTGAACGGCGACTTGAACCGTATGAGCAAGGTGCGCAGCGTCAGCGAGGCGAGCGCGGACGACCTCGAGCGGCGAAGGCACCAGGCGGCCAAGTGGCTTGAGCGCATCGGCGCTCGCGCAGGGGGGCGCTAGTGCCCGGTCTGCTGCCTTCGGTCGGCTTGCCCAGTCGCCTGCTGGGTCAGGTCAATACGCACACGTGTTGAGCGGTCGTCGTTGCGCTCGACCGTGACGCGATCAACCAACTGGCGAACGATCCACAACCCGCGACCGCGTCGTGCGTATGGACGAGGCGGATGGTCTTCGATGGCCTCGCCCCAGTCGAACCCCCCACCGGAGTCGGTGACCGCGACGTGCACGCCCTTGTCGGCGTCACCCACCAGGTGGATGGGGGCCGCGCCATGCTCCTGCGCATTGGTGATGAGTTCGTTGACGGCCAGTGCCAGGTCATCGGCCCGATCCGCAAACCCAGCGCGCGTGGCGAGGTCGTGCACGGCTTCCCGCACAGACGCAATCTCATTCGGGTCTGTGCCGATGGTCGCCTCGATGTGGTGAGGAGTTGCGTTCACGCTGCGTGGAGAATACGTCGCCGTAGCGGCCTCACCCTGCATGGCCGTCGGCGCATGAACACGATCCGCACAGGAACCCCGGCCGTCCGCAGCCGAATACGTGCGCGGCGAGTGTCCCGAGTCGTAAGTTCGTATGCAGTTCCCGAGCGAATCCCCCGCGAGGCAAGGACGCAGATCAGCCCCAATATCGGGCATATTGGGGCTGCTAAAGGACGCCGCATCGCGATGGGATGCAGCCGGGAACTGCCACGTAACTTACGACTCGGGACATTAGGATGCCGTGGATGAAACGAACCCTCGTCCGCGCCGCTCTGATCGGCGTCATCGTCGCCACCACTCCTATGGCCGCATCCGCCCAGACCGCTCCGCTTCCGGAGGGCATCATTCAGCCCGGCGTGTCGATCAGCGGACTCGACGTCTCGGGTCTCAGCACTCAGGATGCGAAGCGCAAGGTGCTGGACGATCTGGTGGCCGGGCGTCGTGCGCCGTTGGCGCTCACATTCCGTGGGCAGGCACTACAGATCTACCCCGATGCAGTGGGGTACAAGGCTGCCGTGGATGCCGCCGTGATCGCCGCCCTCCAGGCGGTGCCTGTGCCCGGCACCCCGCTGGACGTGCCACTTGAGGAGTCCATCATCACGTCGAAGTTGAAGAATGTGTTGAGATGGCGCGCGCATCGGAACGCCATCCCGGCACTCAACGCGACCGTGCGGCTCGGTCGGGGCTTCCGCCCGGTCGTCACCAAGGCGAAGCTCGGGTACGCGATTGACATCCCTAAGTCGGTTGCCCTGCTCGGCCCGGCATTCGTGAGCGCACGCCCGGCCACGCCGTACGCGCTCCCCGAGAAGACCGTCGCTCCGCGGAAGACCTCGGTGGGCAGCGTGGTGGTGATCGTGCGTCGCGAGTTCAAGTTGCGGCTTTACAGGGGTGCGAAGCGCGTCCGCACGTATCCCGTGGCCGTGGGCCAGCCGGCGTACCCGACGCCCACAGGCAATTACGCGGTCATCGTGAAGCAGATGCACCCCACGTGGTTCCCGCCGGATTCGCCGTGGGCCGCGGGTCTTGGGCCAGTCCCGCCGGGCGTCGGCAATCCACTGGGCACCCGCTGGATCGGCACCTCCGCCCCGGCTATCGGCATGCACGGCACCCCGGTCGCGTCATCCATCGGCACCGCCGCCTCGCATGGCTGCATCCGTATGTACATGGTCGACGTCGAGAACCTGTACCGCAGGGTGCAGATCGGAACACCGGTGTTCATTCGATAACCCCATGCGTCGGTGCGTGGTGTGATCGTGTGACGCCCGGAGGGGTCGGGCTAGGGACGCAGGGTCCCGGGGGCGTCAGCCCCGCGGTTGCAGTAGCAGCGCCCGCACTCGCACGGCGTCCACAGGGGGCATCAGGGCCGTGATGACCGTGCTCTCTGGGCCGACGTCCTGAGTCACCTCGCGGCCGTGGGCGTAGATGGCGCTGATGATGTCGCCCCGGGCGTAGGGCACGTCCAGCACCACGCGGTCCCATCGGGCGCGGGCGGTTGCGAGCAACCGTTCGCGCAGATCGTCGAGGCCCACACCGGTGCGGGCCGAGGTGAGGATCGCCGACGGGTACTGGCGCCGCAATGCGGCCACGTCCTCGTCGTCCAAGAGGTCGCACTTGTTCAGCACCAGCAGTCGCGGCACCTCGCCCGCGTCAATCTCGTCGAGCACTTCCTCAACCGCGGCGGCCCGGGCGGCTCGGCCGTCGTCGTCCTCGGACGCGTCGGCCACATGCAGGATGAGGTGGGCATCGCGCACCTCATCGAGCGTGGACCGGAATGACTCGACCAGCTGGTGGGGCAGGTGCCGGATGAACCCGACGGTGTCCGACACCAGCACCTTGATTCCGTCGCGTGAGAACGCGCGCGTGGTGGCATCGAGGGTTTCGAACAGGGCGTTATCCACGTCAACATCGGCACCGGTGAGCCCGTTCATCAGACTCGACTTGCCGGCGTTGGTGTACCCCGCCAGCGCCACACGGGTGACCGCGGATGCCAAGCGCTTTTCGCGCATGATGTCGCGGCTGCGCGCCGTGTCACGAAGACGCTTGCGCAGCACGCCCATGCGCGAACGGATAAGGCGGCGGTCGCTCTCGAGCTGGCTCTCGCCCGGGCCGCGCGTGCCCACCCCGCCGCCCAGACGCTCGAGATGTTGCCAGAGACCCTCCTGGCGGGAGTACGAGTAATCCATCTGCGCGAGTTCCACCTGCAGCTTGCCCTCCGCCGATCGGGCATGCAGGGCGAAGATGTCGAGAATGACCCCCGTGCGGTCAACCACACGCACCTTCAGCGCGTCCTCGAGGTGCCGCTGCTGACCGGGCGACAGATCGCCCTCGCAGGCCACCACGTCGGGCTTGTGCTCCTTCACCCACTCGGCCAGTTCATCCAGCCGACCGCGGCCAAGATAGAGGCGCGGGTCGGGTCGGTCGCGGTGCTGCACGGCCCGGTGCACCACGGTGGCGCCGGCTGTGCGCAGCAACTCGCCCATCTCGGTCATGCGATCCGTCTCCTCGACGGGTGAGCAGTTGAGCGACGCGATGATCACCGCGCGCTCCTGTGTGTTCCCCTCGAGCAGCCCCCGATGCTCCTCGGGATCCCCCTCGCGCCACGCACGACCCCGGTAGGTGCGCTGGGTCTCAATGCCGATGGGTGCCGGATCCCTACCCATTGGCTGATGCTCCCTGACGATCCTCGCCCGCCGCCGACTGAAACATGAGATCCATCTGCCGCAGCACCGTCGCATCGCTTACGGGGCCCACAGCCCGCAGAAAGAGCGACACCTTGCCGACGATCACCGCGAGCACCCGTGCGTTGGTGTCGCGCTTGCCCTGCGATCCACCGAACTGAGATGGGGTCCAAGCGGTCCCGCCGGGCACGATGGCGTTGGTCGCGGTGCCGTTGATGCCGGCAGCAGCATCGCCGTCTTTCCACAGGGCCACCACGGCCACCAGCTTTGCACCGTTCGGGCCGGTCCACGTGCGCCATGCCCCGCGCCGGAACCCGGCCCGGCCCAGGCTCACCGTCAGACGGGCGTCGGGATGACCGAGCACCGCCGTGGGGTAGTTCGCTGCAGTGAGTGATTTCACGGGGCCTGCCGGGGCGAGCCCTGGCCGTGCGGGCAGCACGCTGACGATGGGGGCGGGCTCCGCCTCGTGCTGCTGCTGGGCTTGGTCGCCACCGGCGGTGCACCCCGACAACGCGAGCGCGCTGGCCGCGATCAGCGCGACCAGGCCCATCCAACGCAGAGCGTTCGGTCGCCGGGTGATCTCCATGTACGCACCTATACTGACAGGCGCGCGGGGCGCTCTTCCTCGTGACCGATTCGTCGGGGGGGACTGCATGACATCGGGCGCGAGGATGGGCTGGAACTACAAGAAAGCCGCGCTGCTCATGGCGGCGCTCACCGCCGTGCTCCACGGGCGCGGCGTCTCAAAGTTGTTCTCGACCCATCCGCCGATGGAGGAGCGAATCCGACGCCTACGCGCGCTCGGCCCGATCCTCGCGGCGCAGACCATGGACGCATACGCATGAGCATTCAAGACCAGATCACGAGCCTGCTCGGAGACCACAACGCCGGGCACAAGCGCCTTGTGCAGTACGTCGTCAGCCAGCTGCAGCAGGGGCGTTCGCTGGAGGACGTCATCGCCGATCCATACGTGACCAACCGTCTGTCCCACGTCCAGCGCGCAGCGCTGGTCGAGGAGCCGCAGATCGTGCACGCGGCCCAGCAAGAGTCGTTGGATGCGCTGCGCGCTAGTCTGCGCGCGCTCGCCGACTCGTAGGGCGACCCACCGCACCCGGCGGCGTGGAGACCTTTTTCCAGCAGAACGAGACCGTGATCGTGTTCGCGCACGGCCTCGTGCTGTTCGCGCTTGGGTTCGCGGCGTGGCTACAACGGCGGCGCGCAACGCGTCTCACGCTCACCTCGTCGCTCATCTGGTTGGCATCGTTCGCGTTCCTCGAGGCGCTGGTCATCTGGGGATTCGTCTTCATCCCCATTCAGTCCACGTACCTCGCGCCCGAGGTCATCCAGACTCTCGAGTTGGTGCGCGCCGTACTGCAGACGATCGCAGTGCTGTTCCTGCTGCAGTTC
>Ga0105053_10001515_pt1 | contig 37237 bp, 27 predicted proteins | sample BON01_FD_78093 | JGI IMG/M metagenome (GOLD analysis project Ga0105053, IMG submission 78093) | Freshwater microbial communities from Lake Bonney liftoff mats and glacier meltwater in Antarctica - BON-01 | ecosystem: Environmental > Aquatic > Freshwater > Ice > Glacier meltwater | place: Lake... | reverse complement strand
GTCGGGGTATATTACCAGAATATACAAAGAATGTCCCGCTCATTCAGCAAAGACGCCGGCTGAAAACCTCCACGGCAACTCAGCACCCCTCCTACTCCGCCCAACGCCACCCCGCCGAACTCACTCCATACCCGTCCCCGCGATCCCCAAAACCACTTGCACCGGTCAGAGAAAGTTAGTAAAAATACCTCGAATGTTATTTCCATCCCCCCTGGCCCAGCGTTTCGCCGCCCCCATCGGCCGCATCCGCGAAACCGTGGCTGCCCACGCCGCCGCCAACCGCCTGCTTTGTGCCCTGCTGTGCCTCGTCCACGCCCGCCTCGGCCGCATGCTCCAACGGCTCGACCGCCTGGCCCTGCGCTGGCAAGCCGGCCGCCTGCCCACCCCGCGCCCACCACTCCCCCCGCGCCCGCCTCTCCCCCCGCGCCGCAACCCCGGCCAACCCAATCCCGCCGCGCCACCCGCGCGCCCCAAGCCCGTCGTCCCCTCCGGCCACGCCTGGCTCTTCCGCCTCGCCCAGCCCGCCGCCCAACTCGCCCCCCAAATCCAGCAGGCCCTCGCCCATCCCGACACCCAGGCCCTCGTCGCCGCCGCCCCCCAGGCCGGCCGCCTCCTGCGCCCCCTCTGCCGCATGCTCGGCATCGCCCCGCCACCCTGGCTGCGCCTGCCACCACGCCCGCCCCGCCCGAACGACACCCGCCAGCGCGATTCCCGCCCGCTATCGCCGCGCCCCAGTCGCCGCCCCAGTCGCCAAACCGGCCAGTCGCCGCCAGACCCGCCGGGCGTCCCCTTGCCCGCCTACGTCCGCGCCGCCGCCCGTGCCTGGCGCCCGAAATTCGGCTGACCGCTCACCCAGCCGAGATGCACTCTAAATGTTCCGTATTAATAATGAAAATGACACCCCCCACCCATCGCCCCTTGAACGAATCACGCTCCCGGAACACGGTGCCCCACGTCAACATCGCCGGGGGCAGGTCATCATGAAAATTGCAATCTTCGGTGCCGGCGCCATCGGCGGCATGATCGGCGTCAAGCTCGCCCAGGCCGGCGCGGACGTCACCTTCATCGCCCGCGGCCCCCACCTCGCCGCCATGCAGGCCAACGGCGTCACCATGCACACCGGCGCCGAGACCATCACCGTCCACCCACGCTGCGTCGCCTCCGCCGCCGAGGCCGGCCTGCAGGACTACGTCATCGTCACCCTCAAGGCCCATTCCCTGCCGGCCGCCGCCCCCGACATCGCCACCATGATGGGCCCCCATTCCGCCCTCGTCACCGGCGTCAACGGCGTCCCCTACTGGTATTTCCACGGCATCGAAGGCCCCAATGCCGGCCGCCACGTCGAATCCGTCGACCCCGGCGGGCAATTGCTGAAAATCCTCCCCGCCGCCCAGGCCATCGGCTGCGTCGTCTATCCCGCCGCCGAAGTCACCGCCCCCGGCATCATCACCCACACCTACGGCGACCGCTTCTCCCTCGGCGAGCCCGACGGCTCCCGCTCCCCCCGCGTCGAGGCCCTCTCGAAAGCCCTCATCGCCGCCGGCCTCAAGGCCCCCATCCGCCCGCGCATCCGCGACGAAATCTGGGTCAAGCTCTGGGGCAACCTCTGCTTCAACCCCGTCTCGGCCCTCACCGGCGCCACCCTGGCCACCATCACTGGCCGCCCCGACCTGCGGGCCCTCTGCCGCGCCATGATGATCGAGGCCCAGGCCGTCGCCGAATCCCTCGGCACCCGCTTCGCCGTCAGCGTGGAAAAACGCATCGACGGCGCCGCCGAGGTCGGCGAGCACAAAACCTCCATGCTGCAGGATCTCGAACGCGGCCGCCCCATGGAGATCGACGCCCTGCTCGGCGCCGTCGTCGAACTCGGCGCCATCACCGGCCACCCCATGCCCACCTGCGACACCGTCCTCGCGTTGGTCCGCCAGCGCGCCCGCGAAGCCGGCTGCTACGCCAGCTGAACCGCCGCTGCCTCTACGCCGCCGCTGCCGGCCGTCGCACCAGGTGCAGCCAGCCCACCGCCACCACCGCCGCGATGATCATCGCCATGCCGATCCAGTTCAGCGCCGCCCAGCCCAGCCGCTCCTGCAGAAAAGCCGCCAGGAAGCTGGAGGCCGCCGTGGTGCCGAACACCAGGAAGTCGTTCAGCGCCTGCGCCCGCCCGCGCTCCGACGGCCGGTAGGTCGTGGTCACCAGCGTGGTCGCGCCAACGAACATGAAGTTCCACCCCAGCCCGTTCAGGGTCAGTGCGATGCGGAAATGCCATTCGCTCTGCCCCGACACGGCGGGCAGAATGCCCAGGATCAGAATGGCGGCGCCGGCCATCATCACCGGAATGGTGCCGAAGCGCTGGATCAGGTTGCCGGTGAACAGCGCCGGCACGAACATGCCCATCACGTGCATGAAGATAACAAGGTGCGCCTCGGTGTGCGGCAACCCGCAGGCGACGATGGCCAGCGGCGAGGCACTCATCAGGAACGACATGGTGCCAAACGCCACCATCGCACTCAGCACCGCCACGATGTACTGCGGCTGGGTGGCGATCTCCCACAACGGCCGCTGCGGCCCCTCGGCGGCCTTCTCCGTCGCCGTCGGCTTCGGGAAGCCGATGAACGACAGCATGATGAACACGCCCACATGGACCACGAACATCGCGCCATAGGTCGCCAGGTAAATCGGCACCATCACATCATGCGTCACCCGCACCACCGCCGGCCCAATGAACCCCGCCGCGATGCCGCCCGCCGTCACCCAGGAAATCGCCTTGGCCCGCATGTGCCCCGGCACCAGCTCCACGGCGGCGAAACGGTACATGTGCAGGTTGGCCACCGCATAACCGAGGATCAACCCGCCGAGGCACATCGTCGCGAAGCTGCCGATATACAGCCCAAGGCCGCACACGGTGGCGCCGAGCATTCCGGACAGCGACCCCATCTGCAAGCCGAACCGCCGCCCCATCCGCTGCATCAGCATGGCCGCGGGGAACACCGCCATCATCACGCCAAGATGCTGAATGGTGATCGGCAGCGTCGCGTATTCGCGCAACTGCAGGAAGGTGGAAACCGAAAGCGCCGTGGCCGCGAACATCATGGTGTTCGCAGCCTGGCCCAACGCCTGGCACGCGGCGAGCAGAAGCACGTTGCGCCGCATCGAACTGGTCATGTCAGGCGGTTCTCCCGGCAGGCAGCGTCGCACAATTGCCGGCAACGTACCCTTATCGGCGCAGCGCACAACCACCGCCGCCGGGACTCACGCTTGCGTTGCTGCGGGGCAGGAGGATCAGAACAGCGAAAGCTGGGCCTCGGCCATTCCCTTGCGAGCCCCTGGCGGCGGCGCAAAGGCGGTGCAGTCCAGCCCCTCGTCGCCCTCCAGCCCCCATTGCCGCGCCGCGCGGGCAAAGCGGCGCGCCAGCAGATCGGCATACACACCGGTGCCGCTGAAGCGCTGCCCGAGCTTGGCGTCGTACAACGCCCCGGCACGGGTCTGGCGGATCAGGTCCAGCACGCGCGCGGCCCGGTCGGGGAAGTGCTGGTTCAGCCAGTCTTCGAACATCTGCTTCAATTCGTGCGGCAGGCGCAGCAGCACATAGCCGGCCGTGCGCGCCCCGGCCCGCGCGGCACGCTCCAGGATGCGCTCCATTTCGGCGTCGTTCAGCCCCGGGATCATCGGTGCTGCCATCACGCCGGCGGGCACCCCGGCCTGGGTCAGTTCCTGGATCGCCTGCAGCCGCCGCGCCGGCGTCGCCGCCCGCGGCTCCATGCGCCGCGCCAGGGCCGGGTCGAGCGTGGTCACCGACAGGCACACCCGCACCAGGTTGCGCTGCGCCATCGGCACCAGGATATCCAGGTCGCGCAGCACGCCTGCCGATTTGGTGACGATGGTGACGGGGTGGTTGAACCGGTCGAGCACGCCCAGGATCGCCCGCGTCAGCTTCAGCGTGCGTTCCACCGGCTGGTAGGGATCGGTATTGGTGCCGAGCGCGATCGGCCGCGGCACGTAGCCGGGCTTGCGCAGCTCCTTTTCCAGCAACTCCGCCACTTCCGGCTTGTAGACGAGCTTCGTCTCGAAATCGAGGCCGGGGGAATAGCCGAGATAGGCGTGGGTCGGGCGTGCATAGCAATAGACGCAGCCGTGCTCGCACCCACGATAGGGGTTTATCCCACGGTCGAAACCGATATCGGCGGATTGGTTGTACGATATGACAGTCCGCGTGGTGTCGCGCATCAGCGTGGTCGGCAGCGGCGGCAGGTCGGCGAAATCCGCCGCCATCGTGCCCCAGCCGTCGTCGAACGCGGCCGGCTGGCGCGCATCGAAGCGGTTGGGCGGGTTGGTCACGGCGCCGCGCCCCTTGCGCACCACCACCGGAGTGTCGGACTCTGTCGGCGCTGCCGGCGAGGCAGCCATTTTCCTGGGCGACGCGACGGCAACCCTGGATGGAGGCGGCGGAATGACCAGGGCGGCGGCCTTTGCACGCCAGGCGGGCCCGGCCCCCGGCGGCGGCTCGGGTTCGCCGGCGCGATCGAGTGCGGCCATCTCGTGCAGGTCGATCTCGCGTGCGAGGTCTTCGCCGCAATGTCCGCCGCCGTGTCCAGAATCCTGGGTGCGCATGCAGGTGTTCCCCATCCGTTCTGTAGCCAAGGTGCCCTGGCTCGTATCGTCAGTCAAGAACAGTTAGCGAACATAAACTCAATGGCGCTTTCCGTGATCATTCCCGCCCTGAATGCTGCCGCCACCCTGCCGGCCTGCATCGAGGCACTGGCCGGGCTACCCGGGGAGGTGGTGGTGGTGGATGGCGGCAGTACCGATGGCACGGCGGATGTCGCAGCCAGGCTGGGGGCCCTGGTGCTGCGCGCGCCGCGTGGTCGGGGCCGGCAGATCGCGGCAGGCGTTGCGGCGGCGCGCGGCGACTGGCTGCTGCTGTTGCACGCGGATACCAGGCTGGCACCGGGCTGGGGCGCCGCTGCCTGGCAGTTCATGTCCGATGGGCGGGACAGGGCGGCGTATTTCCGCTTCGCGCTGGACGCTGTGGAGAAAGAGGCGCGGACGCTGGAACGCCGGGTTGCCTGGCGGTGCCGTCGCTTGGGCCTGCCATATGGCGATCAGGGGTTGCTGCTGCCGCGCACGCTGCTGGAGGAGGTCGGCGGCATGCCGGACCTTCCGCTGATGGAGGATGTGGCCCTGGTGCGGCGGATCGGGCGGGCGCGGCTGGTCAGGCTGGATGTGGCGGCCGTCACCTCGGCGGCACGCTGGCGGCGCGACGGCTGGCGCCGACGTTCGGCACGCAACCTGGCCTGCCTCACCCTTTATCTGCTTGGCGTGCCGCCGCGGCTGATACTGCGTCTTTATGGCTAGGGATGTGGTCTATGTGTTCGCCCGCGCGCCGCGCCTGGGGGCGGTGAAGCGGCGCCTGGCGCGCGAGGTTGGCGACCGGGCCGCGCTGCGCTTCTACCTCGCCACCCTGCGCCGCTTGGTGCGCGGGCTAGCGCGCGACCGCCGTTTCCGCACGGTTCTGGCGGTGACGCCCGACGGCGGCCACATTGCGGGGCTGCCCGGCGTGGCGCGGGTGGGGCAGGGCCAGGGCGACCTTGGCCAGCGGATGGCGCGCGTGCTGAACCTAACGCGGCGTGGCCGGGCGGCGCTGATCGGTAGCGACATTCCCGCCGCCACGGCCGCGGACCTGCGTACCTGTTTCCGTGCCCTTGGCCGCGCCGATGCCTGTTTCGGACCGGCAGCGGATGGCGGATTCTGGCTGGTGGGGTTCGGCCCGCGCAGGGCCGGCCGGCCGTTTGGCCGGGTGCGCTGGTCCAGCACGCACACGCTTGCCGATACCCTGGCCAATTTCGCCGGCCGGCGCGTTGCGCTGTTGCGCACCCTGCAGGACGTGGATACTGCGCGAGACCTGCGCCAGGGGCCGCCCGCCGAAGCGCCCGGCAGGTTCGTGCTGCGCTGAACCGTTACTCCGCGGCCTTCAGGTGCTCCTGAAGGCGCGGCATGAGTTCGACGAGGTTGCAGGGGCGGTGTCGGTTGTCGAGCTGGGCCTGCAGGATGTCGTCCCAGCCGTCCTTCACCGCGCCGGTGCTGCCGGGCAGGGCGAACAGGTAGGTGCCGCCGGCTACGCCGCCGATGGCGCGCGACTGGATGGTCGAGGTGCCGATCTTGGCATAGCTGAGCATGCGGAACAGCTCGCCGAAGCCCTCGATCCGCTTCTCCAGCACCCGGTCGAAAGCCTCCGGTGTCACGTCGCGGCCGGTGATGCCGGTGCCGCCGGTGGTGATCACCACGTCGATCGCGGGATCGGAGATCCAGCGGCGCAACAGCAGTTCGATCGCTCCCGCGTCGTCCTTCTCGATGGCGCGCACGGTCAGCTTGTGCCCGGCTGCCTCGACGCGCGCGGCCAGGGTGGCGCCGGAGGTGTCGGTTTCCAGCGTGCGGGTGTCCGACACCGTGAGCACAGCGATATTGACGGGCAGGAAGGGGCGGGTTTCGTCGATGCGGGCCATTGTGGTCATCCCCAGATTCCGGGGCCGGGCCGCTCAGTTCAGGCGGGCCTGGATGTCCGGCTTTGTGATGCGCGCCGCGTCTGGCGTTGTGTCGAGCACAACATAGCGCGGCCACTCCCCCTCCGCCAGTTCGTCGAGCGACGGGGAGGGCAGGCCCAGCCGGGCCGCATAGATCCAGGTATAGGCGAGCACGCGCGGCACGAAGGCGCGGGTCTCGTTGATCGGGATGGCCTCGATGAACAGCAGCGGGTCGCCGCCGTCGCGGATGCGGGCACCCCAGCGGGAGAACGCGGTCGGCCCGGAATTGTAGCTGGCCAGCAGCCGCAGCTTGTCGCCACCGACCGTCTGGGTGCTGGCGAGGAAGTTGAGGTAGCGCTGGCCGAGCTTGAGGTTAACCGCCGGGTCGTGCAACTGCAGCCGGTCGGCTGGCGCGCCGGGCTTGCCGGCGACGAAGCGGGCGGTGGCGGGCATGATCTGCATCAGCCCGCGCGCCCCGGCGGGCGATACCACGGTCGGGTCGAAATTCGATTCGGTGCGCGCGACGGCATAGACCAGCGCCGGGTCCACGGTGAAGCCGCCGGCGGGCCGCAGCCGCGGCACGGGGAAGCGCATCCGCTCGCGCGGCCGCCCGTCCGCCGTCTGGACGATGTCGGCCAATTGGGCGGCAAGGTCGGTGAAGCCTGCCCGGGCGGCGACCAGCATCACCGCGCGGGCGAGGCCCGACGAGATGCGCACGGCCGGGCCGAGGAGGCGCAACTCGGCCTCGGCGCGCGCCTGCTGCCCCACCTGCAGCAGGGCGAAGGCGCGCAGGCCGGCCGGGTGGGCGGCGACGGCGGCGAGGTCGGCCTCGCCCAGCGTCTCGCGCGTGGCGACGTCGGCCTCCACCCCCATGCCGAGGGCACGACGGGCAATCAGGCCATAGAAAGTGCCCCGCTCGCCGGCGGCACGGGCCATCCAGCGGTAGTAGCCGGCCGGGTTGCGTAGGCGCAAATGGGCGCGCGCGGCCCAGAAGGCGGCGGCGGCGCGCTGCGAGGAAGAGCCGATCTCGGCGTTGCCGGCCAGTTCGAACATGGCGCGGGCGTCCTCCACCCGGTCCATTCGCCATGCCGCGAGGCCGGCCCAGTAGCCGGGCGCGGCCACGGTGACGCAGCCCTTGGCCCGCGCCTGCTGGCAGGAGCGCGCGCCGGGGGCGGCGACCTCATAGGCCTCGCGGTCGCGGTTGCGGGCGAACAGGACCTGCCCGGCCTCGCCGCGCAGCAGGGCGGCATAGCCGGGGGGGAGGTCGCGCTGGCGCAGGATCGCCTTCGCAGCGGCGCCGGCGGTGTCGCTGCGCGCGGCCGTACGCACCAGTCGGTCGAGATCCGGCCGGCGGTCCAGGCTCGTGCCCGCCCGTTCGGTTTCCTCGGGCACCGGCGCAGGCTTGCTCACCGGTAGGCGCGACAGGCTTTCCACCGCGGGCACCGGCGGGACAGGTGCGCCCCTGGGCAGGCGGATCTTGAGCAGGTCGTGCATGGTCGGGGCGTCGGGCAGGTCCGGCCAGCGGTCGAGCCAAGCCTGGAGTTCGGCCACGGTGGTGCGGGTATGGGGGCCGAGATGCCGGTCGGCGGTCAGATGGCCGACGATGCCGCCGAGCAGGGGATCGCCCGGGGCGGGGGTGGCCTCCAGCGTCGCGGTGTCGCGCACCGCGCCGGCGATGTCGCCGCGGGCCTGGAGGGCGAAGATGCGGCGGATGCGCGCGGCGTCGCTCGGCGCGAGGGGGTGCAGCAGGCTGATGTCTGGCGTTCCGCCACGCGGCGCCAATCGCGGGATGGCAAGTGCCATTTCGTTCGCGTTTGTTGGGGATTGCCCGTACGCCTTCGGGGCCACGATTGTGACCAACACCACGGCCCCGGCAAGCAGTGCCCGGACGGCGGGAAGGCGATGGAGCGTGCGACCGATCCCTCGCATGCCGTCTGCCGTATAGGGGGTGGGCCGTCGCGGCAACCCCTGGAAATGCGACAAAGAGTTAAAATTTAGATAGAAACTTTCATTTCAGCCACTTGCCGGGCTGAATGAAATCAATCTCTTGATCACTTTTTATCCATTGTGCGGCGCAACAAAAGCCAGTCGGCCCAGGCGTCGCGCTTGGCGCCGGGGTTGTGCAGCAGGTAGGCGGGATGCAGCATGGGCAGCGCCGGGACCGGGGTTTCGAGCCCCGGCACGTGCAGTTCCAGCCACTTGCCGCGCATCCGCGTGATGCCCTGGCGGGTGCCGGTCAGGGCGTGGGCGGACATCGCGCCGAGCAGCACGAGGTGGCGCGGCCGCACCAGGGCGATGTGGCGCTGGACGAACGGCAGGCACATCTGCACCTCGCCGTCGGTCGGGTTGCGGTTGCCGGGCGGGCGCCACGGCAGCAGGTTGGTGATGAGGCAGCGTGTGCGGTCGATGCCTATGCTGGCCAGCATGCGGTCGAGCAACTGGCCGGAGGCGCCGACGAACGGCGTGCCCACGCGATCCTCCTCCGCGCCCGGCGCCTCGCCCACCAGCATCAGGCCTGCGTCGGGGTTGCCGTCGCTGAACACCAGGTTCGTGGCGGTGGCCGAGAGCGGGCAGCCGTCGAACGCCGCCAGCGCCTGGCGCAGTTCCACCGGGGTGGAGCAGGCGGCGGCGATGTCGCGGGCGCGCTGGACCTGGGCGGGACCGGCGGGTGCAAGGGCGGTGGGCGCGCGGTTGGCCGGCGTGGGGGGCGGGCGCGTGGGCTGTGGCGGTGGATCTTCGGGCGGCGCCGCGGCCCGGGGGGCGGGCCCGGGGGCGGCGCGGGGCGCAGCGGGCGACAGCCGGTCGACCGGCGCTTCCGCCAGGGCCTCGTCGGCTCCCCATTCCACCTGCAGCCGCAATGCTTCGAGCGCATCCATGGCCGATCCTATAACCGCGCGCGGCCAGTGGCGCGAGGTTTTGCGCATTGCCACGACTGTCCGTAACCTGTGCCCGCACCCATATTCGCGGGGAGCATGGGTTTACGGTTTGGCCAGCCCCGGCGGACGTCCCGCCACGGTGGCCGCGCTTAGGAGGATGCATGTCTGACGGCACTGCGCGCGAGCAGATGGAATTCGATGTCGTGATCGTGGGTGCCGGCCCCTCGGGCCTGGCCGCGGCGATCCGGCTCAAACAGCTCGCGCCGGAAGCCGCGGTCTGTGTGGTGGAGAAGGGCGGCGAGGTCGGCGCGCATATCCTGTCGGGGGCGATCATCGAGCCGCGCGCACTGGAGGAATTGCTGCCCGACTGGCGCGACAGCGAGGGCCTGCCGGAGATGACGCCGGCGGAGAAGGACAAGTTCCTCTACCTGACGCCGGTGGCCGATATCCGCCTGCCGACGCCACCGACGATGCACAACCACGGCAACTACATCACCTCGCTGGGCAATGTGTGCCGCTGGCTGGCCACCCAGGCCGAGGCGCTGGGGGTGGAAGTCTATCCGGGCTTTGCGGCTGCCGAGGTGCTGGAGGAGGAGGGCCGCGTGGTCGGCATCGCCACCGGCGACATGGGCATCACCCGCGCGGGCGAGCCGGGGCCTAACTATGCCCCCGGCATGGAATTGCGCGCCACCTATACGATCTTCGCCGAGGGCTGCCGCGGTTCGCTGACCAAGCACCTGATGGCGCGCTACAACCTGCGCGAGGGGCGCGACCCGCAGACCTATGGCATCGGCATCAAGGAGCTGTGGGAGATCCCGGCGGAGAACCACAAGCCGGGCCTGGTGATCCACACCATCGGCTGGCCGGTGGACAGCGCCACCTATGGCGGCTCGTTCCTGTACCACTGGGGCAAGAACCTGGTGTCGTATGGCTATGTCGTCGGGCTCGACTACACCAATCCCTGGCTGTCGCCGTTCGAGGAGATGCAGCGGCTGAAGACGCATCCGTCGATGCGGCCGCATTTCGAGGGCGGGCGGCGCATCGCCTATGGCGCGCGCGCGATCAGCGAGGGCGGCGCGCAGTCGTTGCCGAAGCTGACCTTCCCCGGCGGCTGCCTGATCGGCGACACGGCGGGCTTCCTGAACGTGCCGAAGATCAAGGGCACGCACACGGCGATGAAGTCCGGCATGCTGGCGGCCGAGGCGGTCGCCGAATGCCTGGCCGCGGAGGACCGCCCGGCCGAGCCGGCGAGCTACGAGCAGAAGTTCCGCGACAGTTGGCTGTGGGGCGAGATGCAGGGGGTGCGCAACATCCGCCCCGGCTTCGCCAAGTGGGGGCTGTATGGCGGGCTGGTCGCCGCGGCCGTGGACACCTACGTGTTCCGCGGCCGCGCGCCGTGGACGCTGCACCACCCGCACGCGGACCACGACACGCTGACGCCGGCGGCGCAGGCCAAGCAGATCGAATATCCCAAGCCCGATGGCAAGATAACCTTCGACCGCAACTCCTCGGTGTTCATCAGCAACACCAATCACGAGGAGAACCAGCCGAACCATCTGCAGCTGAAGGACCCGGCGAAGGCGATCACGGTTAACTGGGAGAAGTACCGCAGCCCGGAGACGCGCTACTGCCCGGCCGGGGTGTACGAGATCCTCGGCGCCGAGGAAGGCCAGCCACGGCTGCAGATCAACGCGCAGAACTGCGTGCACTGCAAAGCCTGCGACATCAAGGACCCGACGCAGAACATCAACTGGGTGACGCCGGAGGGCGGCGGCGGGCCGGCCTATCCGGGCGGGATGTGATTGTGGGCCGCTGCCCGACTGCCTTGCGATGGAGAGGGCGGCGGCGGGCCGGCCTGTCCGGGCGGGATGTGATTGTGGACCGCTGCCCGACTGCCTTGCGATGGGGAGGGCGGCGGCGGGCCGGCCTATCCGGGCGGGACGTGAGCCAGGCTGCCGATCAACCCGCATACGCGTGCATCGTCTTCAACCGATAGCTGAGGCCGGAACCCCATGAACGACACATCGACCCTCGTCCGACCGGCGATGCAGGCAACCGAGCATTTCGACGTGCTGATCGTCGGCGCCGGCATCTCCGGTGTTGGCGGTGCCTACCACCTCACCCACCAGTGCCCGGGCACCAGCTTCGTGGTGCTGGAGGCGCAGGAGAGCTTCGGCGGCACCTGGTGGACGCACAAGTATCCCGGCATTCGCTCGGACAGCGACCTTTACACCTTCGGCTACCGCTTCAAGCCGTGGACCGGCACGCCGATCGCCACCGCCGAGGAGATCCGCAACTACATGGGCGAGGTGATCGAGGAGAACGACATCGACCGCCATATCCGCTACGGCCACAGCATCGGCGCGGCCAACTGGTCCAGCGCCACGAAGCGCTGGACCATCGAGGCCACGCGGGCTGATACCGGCGAGGCGGTGCGCTTCACCTGCAATTTCCTGTGGATGTGCCAGGGCTATTACCGCCATTCCGAGGGCTACACGCCGGAATGGCCGGGCATGGAGAACTTCAAGGGCCCGATCATTCATCCGATGAAGTGGCCCGAGGACATGGACTATGCCGGCAAGAAGGTCGTGGTGATCGGCTCCGGCGCCACCGCTGCCACGCTGATCCCGGCGATGGCCGACACGGCCGCCCACGTGACCATGCTGCAGCGCTCGCCGACCTTCTTCCGCACCGGGCGCAACGCCATCGAGCTGGCCGACGAACTGCGCAAGTTGCAGGTGGACGAGACCTGGATCCACGAGATCGTGCGCCGCAAGATCCTGCTGGAGAGCTCGATCTTCACCAGCCGTTCGTTCAGCGAGCCGGACAAGGTGCGCGCCGAACTGCTCGGCGCGGTGCGCGCGCAGCTTGGCGACGACTACGACATCGACACCCACTTCACCCCCAGCTACCGGCCCTGGCGCCAGCGCATCGCCTTCGTGCCGGATGCCGATCTGTTCCGCGGCATCGCCTCGGGCAAGGCCAGCGTGGTGACCGACGAGATCGAGCGGTTCACCCAGGGCGGCATCGAACTGAAGTCGGGCCGGGTGCTGGAGGCGGACATCATCGTCACCGCCACCGGCTTCCATATGAACGTGATGGGCGACATCGCCTTCACGGTGGACGACAAGCCGGTGGACTGGTCGCAGAGTGTCACCTATCGCGGCATGATGTTCACCGGCGTGCCGAACCTGGCCTGGGTGTTCGGCTATTTCCGCGCCAGCTGGACCTTGCGTGCCGACCTGGTGGGCGATTTCGTCTGCCGCCTGCTGACCCACATGCAGGCGAAGGGCGCGCAGCAGGTGGAGGTGGCGCTGCGGCCCGAGGACCGCGACATGAAGATCCTGCCCTGGATCGACGAGGAGAACTTCAACCCGAACTACCTGCTGCGCGCCATGCACCTGCTGCCCAAGCGCGGCGACAAGGCGGAATGGGCGCATACGCAGGACTACTGGAACGAGAAGGACGAGTTTCCGAAGATCGACCTTGACGACAAGGCGTTCGTCTACGGCTGAGGCGCCGCCGCTTCCGGTGGCGGCGCGAAGCCCGCCCTACGCCAACGTCCCGTCCTCCATGGCCTTGATCTGGATCGCCAGGTAGCGCGACCAGATGCGGCATTGGGCAAGGCTGCCGGCGGTGAACCATAGGCCGGGCTGGGCGGTGCGGCGCCACATGTTGCGCAACTCGCCGTGCTCGTCGAAGCCCCAGACCGGGCCGATGCGCTCGGCCACGGCGTCGCCGAGCAGGCTGCGCACCACGTCCTGCTGGTTCAGGTAGCCGGTGGCCATCACCAGCAGGTCGGTGGCGACCACGCGACCGTCGCGCAGGCGCAGCCCTTCGGGCACGAAGCGGTCGATGTCGTCGAACTGCACCAGGCCGATCGCGCCGTCGATGATCAGGTCGGAGCAGCCGACGTTGAAGTAATAGCCGCCGCCGCGGCGCAGGTATTTCATCTGGAACCCGGTGCGGTCGCCGCCGCGGTCCACCCGGAAGCCGCGCGCCTCCAGCCCCTCCAGCAGCGCCCGGTCGGCCGCTTCCGAGGCGGCGGTGGACAACTGGTAGGCGTGGACGAGCACCGGGTAGGGCATGGCGGTGGCCAGCAGGTCGCAATCCTCGATCGGGATGCCTTCGGTGTAGATGGCATAGACGCTCTGCGCCTCGCGCAGGCTGACGATGTAGGTGGGGCTGCGCTGGATCATGGTCACCGCAGCGCCGCTTTCGTGCAGGTCCTGCGCCACGTCGTGCCCGCTATTGCCGGTGCCGAGCACCATGGCTGGCCGGCCTTGCCAGGCCGCACCTTGGGTATAGGCGCCGGAATGCATCACCGTGCCGGCGAAGGAGTCCAGGCCCGGCAACTCGGGCATGACCGGAATACTGCTGACCCCGGTGGCGAACACCAGGTGGCGCGGGCGCAGGGTGCGTTCGGCGCCATCGCGCGCCACGGTGATGGTCCAGTGGCCGGCCGCCGCGTCGTAGCTGCCGCCGCGCAGTTCGGTGCCGGTCCAGAAATTCAGGTCCAGGCTGTCGACATAGGCCTCGAACCAGTTGGCCAGCTTGTCCTTGGGGATGAACACCGGCCAGGTCGGCGGGAAGGGCATATAGGGCAGGTGGTTGACGTGCACCTCGTTGTGCAGCGTCAGCGCATGGTAGCGGCGGCGCCAGTTGTCGCCGATGCGCGCCTCGCGGTCGATGATCAGCGTATCGACGCCCAGCGCCTTGAGCCGCGCGGCGATGCCCAGCCCCGCCTGGCCGCCACCGACCACCACGACGGCCGGCTCGCGATCGGCATAGGCGGCGGCACGGGTGCGCTTGTCCAGCCAGTTCTCGGCCCCGAAATCGCGGGCGTAGTCGGGGTCGCCGGTGCGCGTGCCGGGGTGCGGGTCGGGGTGGGCGTGCAGTTCCTCCAGCGTCGTCACCAGCGTCCAGGCGCGCACGCCCACGGAGGAGGACGGGTCGGGCAGCAGGCGCACCACGCCGGCGGCAAGGCCCGAAGCGGTGTCGAAGGCGAAGATCGCCTCGGTGGTGGGCGTGCCCGCACGGGTGACGCGGCGCGGCGCGGTGCGGCCGGGCGGCAGGCGGAAGCCGGTGGGAAGGGCCTGGCCGATCGTTTGCGCCAGCGCCGCGGCGATGGCCGGCCGACCCGAGACGGTGTCGATCTGCCAGGTGAAGGCCAGCACGTCGCGCCAGTGGCCGTCCGCGGCGAACAGGGCGGCGGCGGCTACGGCATCGCGGCGGGACAGGGCGTCGGCGAAGGCCGCCAGCCAGGCGCTGGCCTCGGCCTGCGGTGCCGTTTGCCTCACTGCGGCATCGTTCATGGCGTTCCTCCGTCCTGCCGGTGCGGATGATCGTCCTTGCCGCCGGCCCGAGCCCTCAGACGGCCCGGACCCATCCGGACCCATAGAGTGATCCAGCCTGCTAGAGTGGTCCAGCCTGCCGGCAGGAGCAAGCGGATGCCCGGCGGATGGTGCCGGTGGGGCAGGGCATGGCATGATGCGCTTCGGCTTTGGCAGAGGATGCCCGCATGCGACATTCCCGGCTTCACCGGCCTTTGGCGCTGGCCCTGATGCTCGCCTGTGCGCAAGCGGCCTGGGCACCCGGCGCGCGCGCGCAGGGCGGTGACCTGACGCTGTCGCGGGTGATGCTGTCGTCCGGCGGGGTGGGGTACGTGGAATACACCGCCGAGGTGACCGGCAACGCGACCCTGCGCCTGCCGGTGCCGCTGGGGCAGGTGGACGACGTGCTGAAGTCGCTGGTGGTGTTCGACGGCGCGGGCGGGGTGGGTGGCGTGACCCTGCCGGGGCTGGATTCGACGCATGCTGCGTTCGGCGGCGTGCCGTTCGGGCCGGAGGCGCTGGCCGATCCGCTGGCCTACCTCAACGCCCTGCGCGGCGTGGCGATGGAGGTGCGCGGCCCGCGGCCCATGGCCGGCACGCTGCTGCGCGCCGAGCGGGTGCCCGAGGCGGTGCTCGGCGGTGCCGGTGATCCCGTAGTGGTGGAGCGTACGCGGGTGACGCTGCTGAGCGAAGCCGGCTTGCGCCAGTTCGTGCTGGAGGAGGTGGAGGCGGTGCAGGTGGCCGACCCGGCGCTGCGCCAGGGCATTGCCCGCGCCCTGGACTCGCTGCGCCGCGATGCCGCCCAGAGCAGCCGCCTGCTGACCCTGGGCGCACCCGGCGAGGGCAACCGCCGCGTGCGCGTGGGCTATGTGGTCGGCGCGCCGCTATGGAAGGTGTCGTACCGGCTGGTGCTGCCGCAGGGCGACGCCGACAAGGCGCGGCTGCAAGGCTGGGCGGTGCTGGAGAACACCACCGGGGCCGACTGGAACGGGGTGGAACTCGCCCTGCAATACGGCAACCCCGTCACCTTCCGCCAGGCGCTCTACCGCACCTATTTCGTGCAACGCCCGGAGGTGCCGGTGGAGGTGCTGGGCCGGCTGCTACCGGGCGTGGACAGTCGTGCCACTGCGATGGCCGATGTGGCGCCGCAGCCCGCGCCGGCGCCGATGGCGCCCGCCATGCTCGGCCTTGGCTCCGCCTCCGCCGAGCGGACGCGCGGCAGTCGGCCGGCGCCGGTGCTGGCCGCCCCCGCCGAGGCGACCGCGGCCAGCGAGGGCGCGCAGGAGACGGTGTTCGTGCTGCCCTCGAAGGTGTCGCTCGCCGCCGGGCATACCGCCACCATGCCGATCCTGGACCGCGCGGCGACCGCTCGGCGCATCGGCCTGGTGCAGCAGGGCCGGCGGCATCCGCTTGCTTCCATCCGCCTGGTCAACGACACGCCCACCAGCCTGCCGGCCGGTGTGCTCACCTTGTACGACCCGGCCTCGCCGGCGATGTTCGCGGGCGACGCACGGCTTGGCGGCCTGCCGGCGGGGGAAAGCCGGTTGCTCTCCTTCGCCGAGGATTTGCGCACCACCGCCACCTGGAAGCAGGACGAAACCACCAGCATCGCCGCGATCAGCGCAGCACAGGGCGTGCTGCGGGTGGACGAGCGGCGGCGCTGGACCGCGCAGGTGACGCTGGCCGCACCCGTGGCGGAACCGCGCGACCTGCTGGTGGAGGTGGCCAGGCGGCCCGGCTATTCGCTGGTGCCCGACCCGTCGCTGAAGCCCACCGAGGAGACGGCTTCGGCCTGGCGCTTCGCCGTCGCCCTGGCGCCGGGCGAGACGCGCAGCCTCACGGTGCGGATGGACCGCATCACCCGCCAGCAGATCGCCCTGCTGGAGAACGACGCGGCGGTGGCGCGGCTGCTCGGCACCCAGGGCCTGGACCCGGCGGCACGCGCGGCGCTGCAGCACCTGGCCGACCTGCGCATGGCGGTGGCGACGCGCCAGGCGGCGCTGGAGCGGCTGGAGGGGCAGTTCGCCGATATCGAGAGCGACCAGGAGCGCATCCGCCGCAACCTCGCCGCCGTGCCGCAGAACGATGCCCTGCATGGCCGCCTGCTGCGCCAGCTCGACGCGCTGGAGACGCGGGCGGAAGCCCTGCGCCGCGGCACCGATGCGGCGCGCGCCGAAGTGGAGCAGGTGCGGCGGGAAATGGCGGCGGCGATCGGCCGGCTGACGCTGTAGGCCGATGCGCTACTCGTTCCTCTCCCTGGCGCGCGAGGCGCTGCGCGGGCATCGCGGCTGGCCGGCGCAATGGCGCAGCCCCGCGCCGAAGCCGCACTATGACGTGGTGATCGTCGGCGCCGGCGGGCACGGGCTGGCCACGGCCTATTATTTGGCCAGCGAACTCGGCGTGGCCAACGTGGCCGTGCTGGACAAGGGCTGGCTCGGTGGCGGCAATACCGGGCGCAACACCACCATCATCCGCTCCAACTACCTGTGGGAGGAGTCGGCGGCGATCTACGAACATTCGCTGAAGCTGTGGGAGGGACTTTCCCACACGCTCAACTACAACGTGATGTATTCGCCGCGCGGCGTGATGATGCTGGCGCACAACGTCCACGACGTGCAGGTGCTGAAACGGCATGTGCACGCCAACCGGCTGGCCGGCATCGACAACGAATGGCTGACGCCGGAGCAGGCGCATGGCTTCTGCCCGCTGCTGAACATCGGGGCGGCTATCCGCTATCCCGTGCTGGGCGCGGCGCTGCAGCGGCGTGGCGGCACGGCGCGGCATGACGCGGTGGCGTGGGGCTATGCGCGCGCCGCATCGGCGCTGGGGGTGGACATCATCGAGAACTGCGAGGTCACCGGCATAAGCCGCGACGCGGCCGGCGCGGTAGCGGGCGTGGAGACGGCGCGCGGCTTCATCGGTGCGGGCCGGGTGGGCGTGGTGGCGGCCGGGCATACCTCGGTGGTAATGGCGATGGCCGGCGTGCGGATGCCGCTGGAGAGTTTTCCGTTGCAGGCGCTGGTCAGCGAGCCGGTGAAGCCGATGATGCCCTGCGTGGTGATGTCCAACACCATCCACGCCTACATGTCGCAGTCCGACAAGGGCGAACTGGTGATCGGCGCGGGCACTGATGCCTACACCTCGTATTCGCAGACCGGCGGGCTGCACATCGCCACCGACACGCTGGCGGCGGTGTGCGAGCTGTTTCCCACGGTGCGGCGGCTGCGCATGCTGCGAAGCTGGGGCGGCATCGTGGACGTGACGCCGGATCGCTCGCCGATCATCGGCACCACCCCGGTGCCCGGGCTGTTCGTCAATTGCGGCTGGGGGACGGGCGGGTTCAAGGCCACGCCCGGCTCCGGCCATGTCTTCGCCCACACCATCGCCAGGGGCGCACCCCACCGCATTGCCGCGCCATTCTCGCTCGACCGCTTCCGCACCGGGCGGCTGATCGACGAAGCCGCCGCGGCGGCGGTATCCCACTGATGATCGCCGTGGCCTGCTTGTCCCCTACGCCCGCCGTTAAGGACGACGACCTCCGGGGGCAGGACACCCGATGCTTTTGATCTTCTGCCCGTTCTGCCGAATGGAGCGGCCCGAAATCGAGTTCCGCCACGGCGGCGAGGCGCATGTCGTCCGCCCGCCCGACCCGGCGGCGGTGGACGATGCCGGCTGGGCCGATTTCCTCTACCACCGCGCCAATACTCGCGGCGTGCATGCCGAGCGCTGGCGCCACCTGCATGGCTGCGGGCGCTTCTTCAACGCACGGCGCGACACGGTGAGCGACCGCATCCTGGCCACCTACCGCCCCGGCGAGGAGCCCCCCCGATGATCGGCGCCTCGAAGCACGAGCGGATGATGGAGCGGCTGCTGACCGGCAAGCTGCTGAGCCGGCGGCCGCGCGATGCCATGCGCGTGGAGATCGGCGGGCGGATCGAGCGGAAAAGCGACCTGCGCTTCACCTTCGATGGCAACGGCTATTTCGGTTGCGCCGGCGACACGCTGGCCTCCGCACTGCTGGCCAACGGCGTCCACCTGGTTGGCCGCTCGTTCAAATACCACCGGCCGCGCGGCATCCTGTCCGCTGGCGCCGAGGAGCCGAACGCGCTGGTGACGGTCACGCGCGGCGGCGGGCGGCGCACGCCCAACCTGCGCGCGACCCAGGTGGAACTGTACGACGGGCTGGTGGCGCAAAGCCAGAACCGCTGGCCGTCGCTCGGCTTCGACATGGGCGCGCTGGCGTCGCTGGCATCGCCACTGTTGCCGGCGGGGTTCTACTACAAGACGTTCATGGGGCCGCGTGGGGCGAAGCTGTGGCCGCGCCTGTTCGAACCGCTGGTGCGCCGCGCCGCCGGGCTGGGCCGCGTGCCCGCCGTGGCGGACCCCGATCACTACGCCCGGTTCTTCGCCCATTGCGAGGTGCTGGTGGTGGGCGGCGGCCCGGCCGGCATCGCCGCGGCTCTGGCGGCCGGCGCCACCGGGGTGCGGGTGATCCTGTGCGACGAGCAGGCCGAACCGGGCGGCAGCCTGCTCAGCGAGACGGAGATCACGATCGACGGGATGCCGGCCCAGGACTGGCTGGCGCACGGCCTCGCCCGGCTGGGGGAAATGGCCAATGTGCGGCTGATGCCGCGCACCCAGGCCTTCGGCTATTACCCGCACAACCTGGTCGGCCTGTGCGAGCGCGTGACCGACCATATGCAGGCCCCGCCCGCCCGCCTGCCGCGCGAACGGTTGTGGCAGGTGCGCGCGCGCGAAGTGGTGCTGGCGACCGGGGCGATCGAGCGCCCGCTGGTGTTCGCCGACAACGACCGGCCGGGCATCATGCTGGCTGGGGCGGCGCGCGAATACCTGATGCGCTATGGCGTTCAGGTGGGCCACCATGTGGTGGTCGCCACAACGGACGACAGCGCCTATCGCGCCGCCCTCGACCTCGCGGCGTCCGGCATGGTGGTGAAGCTGCTGGTCGATCTGCGCGCGCGCGCCGACGGGGCCTTGCCGCAGGCGGCGCGGGCAGCCGGGATCGGGGTGCTGGAAGGCGCCAGCATCACCGGCACGCGCGGCGGGCAGCGCATCGCCGCCGTGCTGGTCCGCCGGGCCGACGGGCGCGAGCGTTGGTTCGACTGCGACGCCCTGCTGATGTGCAACGGCTGGACGCCGGCGGTGCACTTGTTCGCCCAGTCGCGCGGCCGGCTGGCCTTCGATGCCGGGCGCGGCACCTTCCTGCCCGGCGACTCCGCGCAGCGCGAACGCTCGGCCGGCGCCTGCAACGGGGCGGTGGGCCTCGCCGAGGCGCTGGCCCAGGGCACGATTGCCGGCCGTGCGGCAGGCGGCGGCACAGGTGCGGCGGGCGCGGTGCCGCTGGTGGCGGGCGAGCCGGCCGTCGGGGCTTCATGCGCCATCGTCCAGCCGCCGGCGCGCGGCAAGGCCTTCGTCGATTTCCAGAACGACGTGCTGGCGCGCGACATCGACCTGGCGGTGCGCGAGGGCATGCGCTCGATCGAGCACGTCAAGCGCTACACCACCGGCGGCATGGCCACCGACCAGGGCAAGACGGCGAACATGAACATGCTGGCCATCGCCGCCGCGGCGCTGGAGGTGCCGATGCCGGCGGTGGGCACGACGACGTTCCGCCAGCCCTATACCCCGATCACCTTCGGCAGCCTGGCCGGCGCGGCGCGCGGCGACCTGTTCGACCCGGTGCGCACCACGCCGATGCACGACTGGGCGCGGGCGCAGGGCGCGGTGTTCGAGGATGTCGGCCAGTGGAAGCGCGCGCGCTACTTCCCGCTTGCGCGCGAGGACATGGCGGCGGCGGTACGGCGCGAGGTGCTGGCCACAAGGGCGGCCGTCGGGCTGTTCGACGCCTCCACCCTGGGCAAGATCGAGGTGGTGGGGCCGGATGCGGCGGCGTTCCTGGAGCGCATGTACGTCACCCGCCTTGCCAACCTGCCGCCCGGGCGCTGCCGCTACGTGGTGATGGCCAGCGAGGCCGGGTTCGTCATCGATGACGGCATCGTCGCCCGCCTGGCGCCGGACCGCTTCCATGTCACCACCACCACCGGGGCGGCGGCACAGGTGCTCGGCCACATGGAGGACTACCTGCAGACCGAGTGGCCGGAGATGAGGGTGTGGCTTACCTCTACCACCGAGCAATGGGCGGTGGTCGCGGTGCAGGGTCCGGCAGCGCGCGCCGTGCTGGCCCCATTGGCCGATGCCGACATCTCGGCCGCCGCGATGCCGCACATGACGGTGCGCGAGGTGGCCGTGGCGGGGGTGGCGGCGCGGCTGATGCGGGTGAGCTTCACCGGCGAGTTGGGCTTCGAGGTCAACGTGCCGGCGCGCCATGGCGCGGCGGTGTGGCAGGCGCTGTGGCAGGCGGCGGAGAAACCGGGCGGCGTGGCCTATGGCACCGAGGCGATGCACGTGATGCGCGCCGAGAAGGGCTATCTCATCGTCGGCCAGGAGACCGATGGCACGGTTACGGCGCTCGATCTCGGCCTGCGCATTGCCGCGGCGAAGCCCGATTTTGTCGGCCGGCGCTCGCTTGCCCGCCCGGACATGCTGGTGCCGCACCGGCGGCAACTGATCGGGTTGCTGGCCGAGAACCCCTCGGTGGTGCTGGAGGAGGGCGCGCAGGTGACCGCCATCGCCAATCCGCCGCCCGGCACGCCGGCGCTGGGCCACGTGACGTCGTCCTATGCCAGCCCCGCCCTGGGCCGCTCGATCGCGCTGGCGCTGGTGGAAGGCGGGCGGGCGCGCATGGGCGAGCGACTGCACGTGCCGATGCCCGGCGGCAGCGTGGCGGTGACGGTGGCCAACCCGGTGTTCCTCGACCCCGCGGGGTTGCGGCTGGATGGCTGACGACCTGCCCGCGGTGCACGACGCGCCGCCCGCCGCCCGCTTCATCCTGCGCGGCACCGCGGCGGTGGCACGGTTGGCGGGGGCGGCGTTCGGGGTGGCGCTGCCGGAGGAGCCCTGCCGGGCGGCGCAGGCGGGCGGATGCGCGGCGTTGTGGCTCGGGCCGGACGAGTGGCTGCTGCTGGGCGAGGCTGGCGACGCCGCTGCCATCGCGGCCAAGTTGGGCGAGGCGCTGGCCGGGCTGGTGCACAGTCTGGTCGATACGTCCGACCGCGACGTGGCCCTGCTGGTGACCGGGCCGCGTGCCGCGCTGCTGCTGCGCGCCGGCTGCCCGCTGGATCTGGATGGAGCGGCCTTCCCGGTGGGCATGGCCACGCGCACCGTGCTGGGGCGCATCGGCATCCTGCTGTGGCGCGAAGGCGGGAACGAATGGCGCGTCGAGGTGGGCCGGTCGCTCGCCGCCTATGCGCGCGACTTCCTGGCCGAGGCGGCGCGCGGGTTGCCGGAGGGCTGAGCGCCGCGCCGTCAGCCCTGGGGCGGCCGGCCGGTCAGCTTGGCGAAGACCTGGCGGTCCTTGTTGTCGCGCATCAGCATGGCGAAGCCGGGGATCGTCTCCAGCCCCAGGCCGAGCGGCAGGCCGCTCTCCTCGTCCGGCTGGACCTTGGCGTAGCTCTCGCCCGACACCTTCTCCCACTTGCCGGCCGGCTTCTTGACCTCAATGTTGACCACGGTGGCCTTCAGCACCATGCGCACGATCGCCTCCTTCGGCGCGGACGGCTTGGTCAGGCTTGGGCAGCCGGCGATCATCTGCCAGCCATTGGCGAGCGCCCAGTGGGTCAGTTCGTCGCGGTCCATGGGCGTGTTCCTCTGTGCGGCCTTCGCGCCGTCCGTTGCGCGGCATCCGTGATGGTCAAGACGCCGAATTCCGCCGTGGCGCAAGGGAGGGCGGCTTGCGCACCCGCCAGCAGGCCCCGTGCCGGGCCGTGGAATTCGCGGACGTGCCATCGAATTAGGTGAAATTGCAACAGGAACCTCATGGCACTAGGGTGCGGCGGTTCAGGCAGGCGAATGGTGCCCGGAGGGTCGGCACCCCCTCCGCGGCGGTGCAAGCAAAATAGGCGTGGGATTTGGCCTGCCGCTGCGAGCGGCGGCAGAGGAGGCTTTCGCGATGGATATGCCGCAGCGTCAGGGACTGTACGACCCGAGGAACGAGCATGATGCCTGTGGCATGGGCTTCATCGCCAATATCAAGGGCGTCAAATCGCACGACACCATCCGGCGCGGCCTGCAGATCCTCGTCAACCTCGACCATCGCGGGGCCGTCGGCGCCGATCCGCTGGTGGGCGACGGCGCCGGCTGCCTGATCCAGATCCCCGATGCGCTGCTGCGCCACTGGGCCGGCACGCATGACATCGTGCTGCCGCCAGCCGGGCGCTATGCGGTGGCGATGTGCTTCCTGCCGCGCGATGCCGCCGCGCGCGCCACCGCCGAGAACCTGGTCGCCCAGGTGGTGCAGGCCGAGGGCCAGGCGCTGCTCTGCTGGCGCGATGTGCCCGTCGATACCAGCGGCCTGGGCGAGCGGGTGATCGAGACGATGCCGGTGATCCGCCAGGCCATCGTGGCCTGCCCCGCCGCCATGCGCGACCAGGACGCCTTCGAGCGCAAGATCCTGACCATCCGCAAGCAGGTGCTGAACAACGTGCGGGCGCTGTCGGCGCAGAGCCACCTGCCGGGGCTGGCCGAGCTCTACATGCCGTCCTTCTCCACCCGAACGGTGGTCTACAAGGGGCTGCTGCTGGCGCCGCAGGTGCAGAGCTTCTACGCCGACCTGCGCAACCCGATGACGCAATCCGCCCTGGCCCTGGTGCACCAGCGCTTCTCCACCAACACTTTCCCGTCGTGGCGGCTGGCCCACCCGTACCGCTTCGTGGCCCATAACGGCGAGATCAACACCGTGCGCGGCAACGTCAACTGGATGTTCGCGCGCCGGCACGCGATGTCCTCGCCGCTGCTGGGCGCGGACCTGGACAAGATGTGGCCGCTGATCCCGCATGGTCAGTCCGATACCGCGTGCCTGGACAATGCGCTGGAGATCCTGATCGCCGGCGGCTACTCGCTGGCCCATGCGATGATGATGCTGATCCCCGAGGCCTGGGCCGGCAACAAGCTGATGAGCCCGGAGCGGCGGGCGTTCTACGAATACTACGCCGCCCTGATGGAGCCGTGGGACGGGCCGGCGGCGATCGCCTTCACCGACGGACGGCAGATCGGCGCCACGCTCGACCGCAACGGCCTGCGCCCGGCGCGCTATGTCATCACCGACGACGACATGGTGATCCTGGCCAGCGAAACCGGCGTGCTGCCGGTGGCCGAGGCGCGCGTGGTGCGCAAGTGGCGGCTGCAGCCGGGCCGCATGCTGCTGATCGACCTTGAGCAGGGCCGCATCATCGACGATGCCGAGATCAAGCAGACCCTGGCTGGCGAGCACCCCTACGAGGAATGGCTGCGCGCCACCCAGGTGAAGCTGGAGGATCTGCCGAACGGCGAGGAGCCGGCCGCCCCGCGCGACAACGCCAGCCAACTCAACCTCCAGCAGGCTTTCGGCTACACCGAGGAGGACATGCAGCTCTTCCTGGAGCCGATGGCGCGCGACGGCGACGACCCGATCGGCTCGATGGGCACCGACACGCCCATCGCCGTGTTCTCGCGCAAGCCCAAGCTGCTCTACAACTACTTCAAGCAGAACTTCGCCCAGGTCACCAACCCGCCGATCGACTCGACGCGCGAGGAACTGGTGATGTCGCTGGTCTCCATGATCGGCCCGCGGCCGAACCTGCTGGGCCATCACGCCGGCACGCATTACCGCCTGGAGGTGGCGCAGCCGATCCTGACCAATGGCGAACTGCAGAAGATCCGCCGCATCTCCACCCAGATCGGCGGCGCCTTCCGTGCCGAGACCATCGACGCCACCTGGCTGGCCGCCGAGGGCGAGGGCGGCATGGCATCGGCGGTGGAGCGCATCTGCCGCGAGGCGACCGAGGCGGTGCTGGCCGGCTTCAACATCCTGATCCTGTCCGATCGCGCGGTGTCGGCCGAGCGCATTCCAGTGCCCGCGCTGTTGGCCACGGCCGCCGTGCACCACCACCTGATCCGCCAGGGCGTGCGCACCGGCACCGGCCTGGTGGTGGAGACCGGCGAGGCGCGCGAGGTGCACCATTTCTGCGCGCTGGCCGGTTATGGCGCCGAGGCGGTGAACCCCTGGCTTGCCTTCGAAACGCTGGAGCAGATCCGCGTGCAGGAAGGGCTCGCGCTGTCGGCCTACGAGGTGCGCAAGAACTACATCAAGGCGATCGGCAAGGGCATTCTGAAGGTGATGTCCAAGATGGGCATCTCCACCTACCAGTCCTATTGCGGCGCGCAGATCTTCGACGCCGTTGGCTTGTCCACCGCCTTCATCGAGAAATGCTTCACCGGCACCGCCACCACCATCGAGGGCGCGGGCATGGCCGAGATCGCCGCCGAGACGGTGCTGCGCCATCGCCAGGCTTTTGGCGACGACCTCGTCTATCGCGACATGCTCGACCCCGGCGGCGACTACGCCTTCCGCCTGCGCGGCGAGGACCATGTCTGGTCGCCCGACACGGTGGCCGACCTGCAGCACGCCGTGCGCGGCAATTCGCAGGACGCGTACCGCCGCTTTGCCGCGCGCATCAACGACCAGGGCAGAAGCGACCCCTCGGGCCGGCTGCTGACCATCCGCGGCCTGATGGAGTTCCGCGACGCCGACCGGCCGGTGCCGCTCGACGAGGTGGAGCCGGCGAGCGAAATCGTGAAGCGTTTCGCAACCGGTGCGATGAGCTTCGGCTCGATCTCGCGCGAGGCGCACACCACGCTCGCCATCGCGATGAACCGCATCGGCGCCAAGTCGAACACCGGTGAGGGCGGCGAGGAGGCCGACCGCTACGTGCGCCTGCCCAACGGCGATTCCGAACGCTCCGCCATTAAGCAGGTCGCCTCCGGCCGCTTCGGGGTCACCATCGAATACCTCACCAACGCCGACGACATCCAGATCAAGATGGCCCAGGGCGCCAAGCCGGGCGAGGGCGGCCAACTGCCGGGCTACAAGGTGGACAAGAACATCGCCCGCGTGCGCTACGCCACCCCCGGCGTGGGGTTGATCTCGCCGCCGCCGCACCACGACATCTACTCCATCGAGGACCTCGCCCAGCTCGTCCACGACCTCAAGAACGCCAACCCGCGCGCCCGCATCTCGGTCAAGCTGGTCTCGGAGGTCGGCGTGGGCACGGTGGCCGCCGGCGTCTCCAAGGCGCGCGCCGACCATGTGACCATCTCGGGCTACGAGGGCGGCACCGGCGCCTCGCCGCTCACCTCGCTCACCCATGCCGGCTCGCCGTGGGAGATCGGCCTGGCCGAGACGCAGCAGACGCTGGTGCTGAACGGCCTGCGCGGGCGCATCGCCGTGCAGGTGGATGGCGGACTGCGCACCGGGCGCGACGTGGTGGTGGGCGCGCTGCTCGGCGCCGACGAGTTCGGCTTCGCCACGGCACCGCTTATCGCTGCCGGCTGCATCATGATGCGCAAGTGCCACCTGAACACCTGCCCTGTCGGCATCGCGACGCAAGACCCGGTGCTGCGCCGCCGCTTCACCGGCACGCCCGAGCACGTCATCAACTACCTGTTCTTTGTCGCCGAGGAAGTGCGCGAGATCATGGCGAAGCTGGGCTTCCGCACGGTCAGTGAAATGACCGGCCGGGTCGACCGGCTGGACATGCGCCGCGCGCTCGACCATTGGAAGGCCGCCGGCGTCGACCTCGCCCGCATCCTGCACCAGGTGCCGCCGCGCGCGGACGTGGCGATCTGGAACAGCGAGCGCCAGCAACACCATCTCGAACGCGCAATGGACGTCGACCTGATCGCGGCAGCAAAGCCGGCGCTGGAGCGCGGCGAGCGGGTGCGCATCAGCCGCGAGATACGCAACGTCCACCGCACCGTCGGCACCATGCTGTCCGGCGAGGTGGCACAGCTTCGCGGCCATGCCGGCCTGCCGGCGGGCACCATCACGATCGCGCTGCGCGGCACTGCGGGCCAGAGCTTCGGCGCCTTCCTGGCCCACGGCATCACCCTCGACCTGCAGGGCGACGCCAACGACTATGTCGGCAAGGGCCTGTCGGGCGGGCGCGTGGTCGTGCGCCAGCCCGACGGCGTGGCGCGCGACCCGGCGCAGAACATCATCGTCGGCAACACGGTCCTCTACGGCGCGATTGCCGGCGAGGCGCACTTCGAGGGCGTGGCCGGCGAGCGCTTCGCCGTGCGCAACTCCGGCGCCGTGGCGGTGGTGGAGGGCACGGGCGACCACGGCTGCGAATACATGACCGGCGGCGTGGTGTTGGTCCTCGGCGAAACCGGCCGCAACTTCGCCGCCGGCATGTCGGGCGGCATCGCCTATGTTCATGATCCCGAGGGTCGCTTCGCCACCCTGTGCAACACCGCGCAGGTGGACCTCGAACCGGTCGCGCCCGAGGATGGGGACGCCGATGACGCGGAATACCCCCAGGCCGAGCCGCCGTCGGTTGCCGACAACGGCATGGGCGACCCGCTGCGCTTCGACGCCGCACGGCTGCGCATCCTGGTGGAGCGGCACGCCCGCCTGACCGGCAGCGCCCGCGCCACGGCGCTTCTGACCGACTGGCCGGCCGCACTCGGCCAGTTCGTGAAGGTGATGCCGCGGGACTACCGGCGCGCCATGCAGGACCTGCGGACGGAGCGCGCGGCCCTGATGGTCGCGGAACAATGATGGGCGAAGGGGAATAGCGGCATGGCCAAGCCCACAGGCTTCCTGGAGATCGAGCGCCACGAGCGCGGCTACCGCAAGGCCGACGAGCGCATCCGTTCGTTCGACGAGTTCGTCGTGCCGCTCGGTGACGAGGGCGTGGCGACGCAGGCGACGCGCTGCATGGATTGCGGAATTCCGTTCTGCCACACCGGCTGCCCGGTCAATAACCTGATCCCGGACTGGAACAACCTGGTCCAGCGCGGCCAATGGCAGCCGGCGCTGCGCTTGTTGCACAGCACCAACAACTTCCCGGAGTTCACCGGCCGCATCTGCCCCGCGCCCTGCGAGGCGGCGTGCACGCTGAACATCGACAACAACCCGGTGACCATCAAGACGGTGGAATGCGCCATCGTCGACAAGGGCTGGGAGGAAGGCTGGATCCTGCCGCAACCGCCGGCGCGGCGCACCGGCAAGCGCGTGGCGATCGTGGGTTCCGGCCCGGCGGGTATGGCGGCGGCCCAGCAGCTGGCTCGCGCCGGTCATGGCGTGACCGTGTTCGAAAAGTCCGACCGCATCGGCGGATTGCTGCGCTACGGCATTCCCGACTTCAAGATGGCCAAGCTGCTCATCGACCGCCGCGTGGCGCAGATGACGAGTGAGGGCGTGGAGTTCCGCACCGGCGTGGAGGTGGGCCGCGACGTGACCCTGGCCTCGATGCGTGATCGTTACGATGCGGTGGTCATGGCGGGCGGTGCCGAGCAGCCGCGCGATCTGGAAGTGCCGGGGCGGGCGCTGGACGGCATTCATTTCGCCATGGACTTCCTGACCCAGCAGAACAAGCGGGTGGCCGGCGACAGCGAGGCGGTGGCCGCCCCGACCGGCACCCTGAGTGCGCGCGGCAAGCAGGTGGTGGTGATCGGCGGCGGCGACACGGGGTCGGACTGCATCGGCACGTCGATCCGCCAGGGTGCGACCTCGGTGGTTCAGCTTGAGATCATGCCGCGCCCGCCGGAGCAGGAGGACAAGGCGCTGACCTGGCCGAACTGGCCACTGAAGCTGCGCACCAGCCACGCCCATGAGGAAGGGGCGGAGCGCGACTGGGCGGTGCTGACGAAACAGGCGGTCGGCGTTCACGGGCGCGTCGAAGCACTCGAGTGTGTTCGCGTGGAGTGGGTGCGTGGCGCCAGCGGGCGCGTGGCGATGCAGCAGGTCGCCGGCAGCACTTTCCGCATTCCCGCCGACCTTGTGTTGCTGGCGATGGGCTTCACCGGCCCGGTTGTGCCGGGGCTGGTGGAACAGTCCGGCGTGGCGCTGGACCCGCGCGGCAACGTGGCCGCCACCGACCACGACTACCGCACCAGCGAGGCCCGGCTGTTCGCCGCCGGTGACATGCGGCGCGGCCAATCACTGGTGGTCTGGGCGATCCGCGAGGGTCGGCAATGTGCCCGCGCGGTGGACGAGGCGCTGATGGGGCGCAGCCTTCTGCCTCGGTGACGGGTCGGCAGGGGTTCCCGCCGCCTGCTACGCCGCCACGAGGCGCGGGGATGCCGCATTCAGCGAGGCCAGCAGTCGGGTAATGGCGTCCTGGCTGTCGTCGTCCTGCGAGAACAGCAGGACAGTGCCGGTTTCGCTTTGCCGCGCGATCCGCGTCGCCAGTTTGGCGTCGACGCCGTCGATGGACAATTCGAGCTGGGTGCCCAGTGGCAACGCGAGCGAGGTATCCAGCTGGGCGCCGCCCGCGCCGATGTTCAGGATCGCCATTGCGACCGGGCGGCCGTCGATCACGACGTGGGCCTGGACATGGCACGTGATCCGTTCGAACCGGCGGCGCGATTCGTTGGCGCCGATGCTGCGCACGAACGATTCCACTTCGCCGCGTAGCAGGTCGGCCTGTGCGGCAAGATTCGACGAAGCGTCCAGCACGCTGGTGGCGGCGAGCCGGCTCTCCTCGGTATCGGTGCGCATGGCCACCATCCGGCGGCTGACCGTGCCGGTGGTGGCGGCCACCTGATGAACATTCTGCACGATGCTGCGCGTCGCCTCGCCCTGCACGGTGATGGCCTCGGCGATCGCGGCCGCGATGAGGTTCACATTGTTGATGCTCTGGCCGATCCGCCCGATGCGGTCGGTTGCGTCCGTGGTGGATTGCTGCACGGCCTTGATCCGCAGCACGACATCGCTGGTGGCCTGGGCCGTCTGCCCGGCGAGGGTCTTGACCTCGTTGGCGACCACGGCGAAGCCCCGGCCAGCCTCGCCGGCGCGGGCCGCCTCGATCGTGGCGTTCAGTGCCAGCAGGTTTGTCTGCCCGGCGATCTGCCCGATCACGTCGACAACCTTGCTGATCTCGCCGGCGGCCATTTGCAGTTCGGCCACCGTCGCGTCGGCCTGCTTCGCCTCGGCCACGGCATCGGCCACGGCGCCGGTTGCGCGCGCCACCTGGCGGGTCAGGTCTTCGATCCGCGTCTGGAGCAGCGTCGCGGCCTCCACTGCGTCGGCCAGGCTGCGCGCGCTCTCCTCGGCCCCGGCCTCGACCTCCACGGTGCTGGCCTGGGTGAGCAACGCTTTCTCGGTCATCGCCTCGGCGGTACCGCGCATGCCAGTGGAGGATTGGGTCAGGGTGGACAGTACGCCGCCGATGGATGAAGCGAAGTCGCGCGTAAGGTTCATTGCCTCGACCTGGCGGCGATCCTTCTCCGCCCGTTCGGCGAGGGCCTCGGCCTCCATTCGCCGCTTCTCCAGCCCGGCCACCCGGAACGACGCCAATGCCGCAGCCATGGCACCGATGTCGTCGCGCCGGTTGGATTCGGGTATGTCGATGGCCAGGTCGCCATCGGCCAGCCGCCCCATGCAGGTGGCAAGGCGGCGCAGCGGCCGCCCGGCGAGCAGTTGCAGGATCAGGGCGGTCAACACGGCTACCAGCACGGTGCCGGCGGCGCTGATCTGCACCAGGGTCATGCGTGCGGCGCTCACCGCTTCCTCGATGGGTGCGCGGCTCCATACCGCCACCAGGGTGCCTTGCCGCTCGTTCGCATTGCTGACGCCCGCCGGGGCCGCCGCCAGCAGATGCGTGCCGAGGTCGCGCCTGACCACCTCGGGCGGCCCGGCAAGAAGCTCGGGCGGCGTGGCGATCGGATGGTCGGCGAACCTGTCCGACTGCCACTGCGTGATGCGCGTGCCGTCCGGGCGCCAGGTTTCGATCCGCGACAAGGCGACCTCGGGATCGGTCACGAAGTCGGCGTAGGCCCGCTCGATTGCATCGGTGCGGCCGAACCGCACGCCACCGGCCACGACGCTGCCCAGCAGCATGGTGGTCTGGCTCATCGAATGGTCGGCTTGGCGCAGCAGGGCTGTGCGTTGGCTGGCGGCGCCGATGTAGGCCACCAGCATGAAGCCCACGGCAATGGCCAGGGCGACTGCCACCGAGGTCTTGATGGCGATGGGCACGCGCGCGAAGGAACGGATCATGCGAATTTGCCTGCTGCGTTGTGCCGGCTATTCAGCCAGACGCTCGATGCTGATGCCTACCGTCACGGCGCCGATGGATGCCTGTGTGGCCGGATCGACCAGGGTGAAGCTGAACTGCGCCTGGAATTCCTGGGTGGATTCGTCAAGCTCGACCTTGTCGACGAATATGGCGGAGGGTCCCTTGCCAAAAGTTTTCTGGAACTTTGCCTCGTCGCCCTGCCAGTAGTCCGAGGTCACTTCCGACTGCCCGACATTCAGGCCCTTGTTGTCCATCACGAATATCTCGGTGATCAGCCCCTTGCTGTCGGTCTGCAGGGCCTTCAGCGCCACCGACACGGGGTGGGCCAGCACCGGGTCGATCAGTGGACGCGTGGTGGCGGAGACTTCGGCGCGCCACTGCTTGTCCAGCCGGTCGATGTCGGCCTGGGTGAGGCTGGCATGGCGCGCGTTCTGTGCCTGCGTCGCGGCCAGCACGGCGGGCATGGACAGCATGGCGCGCAGCCGCGGCGCGAGTTGCTCGATGGCGGCGACGTGCTCGTTCGCCGCGGCTGGCAGTGGCATGGCCGCGAGCGTTGCAAGTGAAGCCAGCGATGCGAGGAACGTGGCGCGGCGAATACCGGCGTGGCGGTTCATCAAAGCCTCCTGACCTTGGGGGACCCTGCACGCCGGGGCTTGATGCCTATGCCGGGGAGATCACCCTTCCGGCAGCAGAATGCGACGGTAATGTTAATCGATGCTGAAGGCGGGGCCATTTTAACCAAGACGAGATGGTCGCTGCCGTGCCTGACGGGCGCAGTGCTGGCCAATCGGCCGTCATGCCCCCACGTTGCACGACAGGGCGGGGTTCCCGGATGGGGATGCCCGCGTGGGAAATGGTGGTGATGCAGGAAAGCGTTCGTGTTAAGCGGTCGTCCGACCTCGGCTCGTTGCGGATGCTGTTGGGGTATCTGCGCCCCTATGCGTGGCGGGTGGTTGGTGCCTCGATGGCGCTGCTGATGGCGGCGGGGCTGGTTCTGGGGCTGGGCCAGGGCTTGCGGCAGTTGATCGACCAGGGCTTCGGCATGGGCAGCGAGGCGCAGCTTGATCGGGCCGCGCTGGTGATGTTCCTGGTGGTGGCCACCCTGGCGGTGGCGACGGGGTGCCGCTTCTACCTCGTGTCCTGGCTGGGCGAGCGGGTGGCTGGCGATTTGCGGCGCGACGTGTTCAACAAGGTCATCGCGCTGTCGCCGGATTTCTTCGAGACGGCGCGCACCGGCGACATCCTGTCGCGCATGACGGCGGATGTGGCGGTGCTGCAGGCGCTGATCGGCTCGGCGATCTCGCAATGGTTGCGCAACGCGCTGATGCTGGTGGGCGCGCTCGTCATGCTTGTGGTGACCAGCGCCAAGCTCGCCATGGTGGTGGTGCTGGTGGTGCCGGTGGTGATCGTGCCGGCGATCCTGTTCGGCCGGCGGGAGCGGCGGCAGTCGCGCGCCGCCCAGGACCGCATCGCCGACCTGGGCGCCTATGCCGAGGAGGCGGTGACGTTCCTGCGCACGGTGCAGGCGTTCACCCACGAGCCGATCGACCGGCAGCGCTTCGGCGAGCGGGTGGAGCAGTCGGTGGCGGCCGCCCAGGCGCGCATCCGCACGCGGGCGATCCTGATCCTGATCGTCATCCTCCTGGGCTTCGGTGCCATCACCTTCAGCCTGTGGGTCGGCGGGCGCGACGTGCTGGCCGCGCGGATCACCGGGGGCGAGCTGTCCGCCTTCGTGTTCTACGCGGTGCTGCTGGCCACCTCGGGCGCCACGATGAGCGAGATATGGGGCGAGTTGCAGCGCTCGGCGGCGGCGGCGGATCGGATAATGGAGGTGATGCGCGAACAGCCGACCATCACCGTGCCGCCGGCGCCGTTGCCGCTGCCGAGCCCCGCGCAGGGCCGCATCGGCTTCGACGGTGTGACCTTTCATTATCCAGCACGTCCCGATGCCGCGGCCCTGGAGGGGTTTTCGCTGGTGGTGGAACCTGGCGAGATGGTGGCACTTGTCGGGCCGTCCGGTGCCGGCAAGAGCACCATCCTGCAATTGCTGCTGCGCTTCTACGACCCGCAATCCGGGGCCATTCGCATCGACGGCGTGGATATCGCGCAAGTCCATCCGGCAGAGCTGCGCCGACGGATCGGGCTGGTGGCACAGGATCCGGTGATCTTCAGCGCCAATGCGTGGGAGAACATCCGCTACGGGCGGCCGGAGGCGAGCGATACGGAGGTGCGCGCGGCGGCCGAGGCTGCGGCGGCGGCGGAGTTCCTCGACCTTCTGCCGCAGGGGTTCGACACCTTCATGGGGGAGAAGGGTGTGCGGCTGTCTGGCGGGCAGCGCCAGCGCATCGCCATTGCCCGGGCCATCCTGCGTGATCCGCCGATCCTGCTGCTGGACGAGGCGACCAGTGCCTTGGATGCGGAGAGCGAGCGGGCGGTGCAGCATGCGCTGGCGGTGTTGGCGGTGGGGCGGACCACGCTGGTGGTGGCGCATCGGCTGGCCACGGTGCGGCGGGCCGACCGGATCGTGGTGGTGGAAGGTGGGCGGGTGGTGGCGACCGGCACGCATGAGGCGTTGGTGCGCGATGGCGGTCTGTACGCGCGGCTGGCGGCGTTGCAGTTCAGCGGCTGAAGCGGGGTTGGGCGGCGGCGGCGGCGGCGGCGCAATTTGCCGATAAAATTACGTAAACGGAATATATAGAACGTGAATCATCGGGCCGTTGGAGGGGGGAAATTCGATGGCTCGGCTTGGTGCCGGGCGGGCGGTGCGCCGGTGCGGGGGAGGGCGCTGAGTCGGCGGCGCGGAACGCGGGGGCTGCTGTGGCCGGGTCGGTCGAAATCAGGGCGCGGGCAGGACCCGCATGCGATGTGCCGTGGGGCGAGATGCCGTGGGGCGGGGTTTCGCGGTTGGAGCTGGTGGGGTTGAATGGGCGGGTGCTGCCGCGAACGGGCGGCGGCGAATTGGGGGGCGGCGATGGCGTATGAGCATGTTCGCGTGGAGGTCGAGGGGCCGGTGGGCACGCTGGTGTTCAACCGGCCGCATGTGTTGAACGCATTCCACAACGAGGCGATGGATGAGTGCCGGGCGGCGCTGGCGGCATTGACCGAGGACGAGCGGGTGCGCGCGGTGCTGGTGCGCGGGGAGGGGCGGGCGTTTTCGGCGGGGTTCGACATGAAGGCCTCGGCCGAGCGCGACATGTCCACGGTGGACCATGTGCGGCGGCAGATGGAGTTTCAGTTCGACTTCATCATGGCGTTCTGGGACTGCCCGAAGCCGACGATCGCGCTGGTGCACGGGTTCTGCATGGCGGGTGCGTTCGAGGTGGCGCTGGCCTGCGACATCACCATTGCGGCGGAGGGCACCCGGTTCGGCGAGCCTGAGGTGCGGTTCGGCACCGGGATCGTGGCGATGCTGCTGCCGTGGGCGGTGCTGCCGAAGCATGCCAAGGAGATGCTGCTGACGGGCAACGACAAGATGGACGCGGCGCGGGCGCATGCGATCGGCATCGTGAACCATGTGGTGCCCGGGGAGGAGTTGATGGCGTTCGGGCGGGGCATGGCGCTGGACATCGCGGCGGCGGCGGGGCCGAGCGTGTTCTTCACCAAGCGGGCGATGAACCGGACCTATGAGATCATGGGCATGCGCCAGGCGCTGCTGGCGTCGCTGGATATCGACATCATCCTGAATTCGACGCCGAGTGCCGAGAAGGCCGAGTTCGGGCGGTTGCGCAAGGAACAGGGGCTGAAAGCCGCGCTGGCGTGGCGGGATTCGCGGTTTTCGGACGGGAAGGCGGGCTAGGCGGCGGGCCAACCCGCGGCGGCGTGGCGCGCATACCAACCGCCGTCAAGAACGATCCTTCGTTAGGCAAGGCCAGGGCTTCGCCCTGGACCCACCAGGGGCCAAGCCCCTGGACCTTAACTATATGATAATAAAATGGTTTCCAAAGGCCGGCGGCCTTTGGTGGGTCCAGGGCAAAGCCCTGGCCTTGCCTTTGTACATCGGTCAATCAATAGGGCGGTTGGTATAACTCTTTGTTCAAGAACGCAAATATTCCGATCGGGTGACTCCATATGGCCGGATACTGCGCTAACGGGATTCGACCGAGATGCCGCCCTTGCCGATTGTGATGTCGATGCCCGGTGTGCGCTGGCGTTCCTGATAGATCCAGACGCCCAGGACAATCACTGCCAGGGCCAGGACGCCGGTGATGAGGTAGATTCGGCTGTTCCACATATTGGGAGCTTTCGTGCTTTTTGTTGAGCTTGAAGGTGAGCAGATGGCCATTCAATAAAATAGAAAATACTAGATAAATCGTCATTATCGGATAATTGATACAATCGTTGACTAGGCCAAGGGCGTTGCACGCAGAGGTCAACCAAGGCTTACCGATGCGGCCAGGGGCAGATCGTGCGGCGAGGGGCGGATGAGCAGCGCGCGCTACGTGGCGCTGCCCCTCAAAAGTACCCCGGCATCCGGCGGTGGGGCCACGGCACTCGTGTGGACGATGGATATTTGGGTTCCGGGACTTGCATCGACGACGTTGATGGTGGCGCCGAGATGCTTCGCCAGCGACGTGATGATGGTGGTGCCCAGCCCGGGCCGGTTTGTTGTGGCGCTGCCCATGCCGATGCCATCGTCGGTCACCGAAAGGGTCCAGTCGGCTTCGGTGGCGTGGTAGCCCACGTTGATCGAGCCCCGGCGATCGCCCGGGAATGCATGTTTCATGGCATTGATCACCAATTCGGTGGCGATGAGCCCGAGGCTGACGGACACGTTCGCCGGCAGGACGGTGTCGTCGACATCCGTTCTGATCGCCATGCGATTGTGATCGAGGATCATCGATGCGCTGAGGCTGTTGCACAGGTCGTTCAGATACAATCGAAGCGACACCTTGTCGGTTTCCGCCAGGGAGAGCTGTCTTTGCAGTGCAGCGACGGACATGATGCGCTGGTGGGCGGCGTTCAGGTGACTGCGCGCCTCGTCCGAATTGACCAGGCGCGCGCTTTGGAGCAGCACGCTGGCGATGATTTGCAGGCTGTTGGCGACGCGGTGCTGAAGCTCCATCAGCAGGGTGGCGTTGGTGCGGAACATCGCCTCTTTTTCGGCGATCAGATCATCCCTGTGCCGTTCGGCGGTGCGGGCATCCGTCACGTCGGAGACTGCGAGGAGGAGGCGGATGTTTTCCTCGTCGCCGTAAACCAGCTTTTGAGCATTCAGAACCAGGTTGCGCGTTTCGTGGCCGGTGCGCCGGAGGTCCATAGTGTATGTCTCGATTTGCGCATGGCCGTCGGCGGTTGACTTGAGCAGAGACCGGAACTGCGGCACATCCCATTCGCCCGCGCCGAGTTCAAACACCAGCCGGCCGACCGCAGTCGCCGGGTCGATCTGGAAGGCGCTACAGAACGACCGGCTCGCCGCCACCACCCACTTGGCGCCATCGAGGAGGAGCAGTGGGGCATTCGAGGACTCGATGAGTGCCCGCGCGAGAGTGAGCTCGACTTCGCCGGGGTCGGGCGGGGGCAGGTATTCCATGGCTTAGCACTCACAAACCGGCTGCAACACTGCGGGCACCTTCAAAAGTTTTGGCCTTGTAGCACAGGGTTTCCAGAAATTTATTCACGTTTGTTTCTTCAATTCAAGGACCCGGCTGCGTTGAGGAGCTGGGCGATACCTGTCGTGATCTGCGCCGTTGCAAACGGCTTGCGGATGAGCAAGCTCCTCGGCACGCCGTTGGATACCCAATGTTCTTCATCGGTTCCCGTTATATAGATGATGGCAGTGTCGGCATTGATTTCCCGTGCGCGTCTCGCCAGGTCCCAGCCGGTGAGATTGCCGCTGAGGTTGACGTCAGTCACCAGGGCCGAAAATTGCCGACTCTGCGCTTCGAGGATCGCCATGGCTTCCTCGCCTGAGGTCGCGGTCGTGACGGCGAAGCCGCTTTCGGCCAGTGCCTCCTCGATTGTGAGCAGGATCAGCGGGTGGTCTTCAACGACAAGCGCCGGAATTAATTCATTCATCATATTTGCCCCTCTGAGCGCAGACGGCGGGCGCATGCGAGCCGATTGAGTAAAATACCCAGGCGGCAGGATTCCAAAACGCTAACCAACCTAAAAACGTGACCGTAGAAAACAAATAATATCCAGCATTCATTTCGACAGAACAGGATGAGGGATGCCGGCGCTCAATTTCTCCAGATGGCTGGTTCGACATTGGCCATCGGGGCTGTGCCGGATGCTGGACATTGCGGCGGCGGCGGGGCCGATATAGACGGCGTCCAGGCCCGGGGTGGCGCAGATCGCGTCGAGGTTGGCCAGGCCCTCCTTCGTCTCGATCATGGCGAAGACGAGGATTTCGTCGTTGGCCTTGGCGACAT
>Ga0105053_10001513_pt1 | contig 37251 bp, 21 predicted proteins | sample BON01_FD_78093 | JGI IMG/M metagenome (GOLD analysis project Ga0105053, IMG submission 78093) | Freshwater microbial communities from Lake Bonney liftoff mats and glacier meltwater in Antarctica - BON-01 | ecosystem: Environmental > Aquatic > Freshwater > Ice > Glacier meltwater | place: Lake... | reverse complement strand
GCACCAGCACCGGCAGCAGCAGCCGCAGCCGCTGTTGAGCCCCGGCGCGCCCGGCGCCGCCGCCGCCCCCGACGCCACGCGCCCCCAGCAGCAGCCGGCCCGGCACCGCGCGCCCGCCCCCGCCGGCGCCCCCGCCGCCCGCGCCCCCCCGCCCCCCCCGCGCCCGCTCCCCCCGGGAGACTACGAGATCTCCCCCTACCGCGACGACAGCGAGGCGACGCCCGACCGCGCGGGCAAGCCGATCCCCGACTGGGCGCGCTCGCACAACCTTGTGCCGGCGCTGGTGGCGCAGGCGGCGGTCGACCCGGAGACGGTGTTCGGCGCGCCGCAGACGACGTGCCCCCTGGAGGAGGTGTTCGAGGGGTGGGACGAGCGGCTCGCGGCCGAGCGGCGCGCGGCGGCCGCCGCCGCGCTCGAGGCCGGCGGCAGCGCGGCGGGGGCGGCGGCCGCGCCCGCGCCGCTGCCCGAGCGCAAGCGGGCGCTCGGGCAGCGCACGTCGAGCGGCGACTGGGTGGCGGACCGCCTCACGTGGCGCGAGGAGATCGCGTACAAGCGGGCGATGGGGTACGTGTGAGAAGGAAGATTGGGTGAAACTCGGAGATCGATGGAATCTACAAAGTAGAAAATTCAATTCGTTTTTTTTTTCAACTCGCTTTCGACGACGCTTTCGACGACGCCGCCGCTCAAACTCAGAAGAACAGGCTGTTTCGCCGCCACTCCTTGCCCGTGAACCGCTTGTAATGCTCGGCGTTTCGCCGGAGCCCCTCCTCCCGCCCGATCGACCCGTCCGCCGCGCGCCTGCCTTTGGCCGTGACCGCGGCTGCCGCGTCGCCGCCCTCGCCGCCGCCCTCGCCGCCGCCGCCGCCCCCCTCGCCGCCGCCTCCGCCGCCGCCCCCGACCGCCACCAGCTTGCCCCCGCGCATCACGTACGTCGTCTTCCCCCCGCCGCCCGCCGCCCCCCTCGCCGGGCCCAGCGGCGACCCGGGCGGCCTGGGCGCCGTGATGCGCAAGAAGGACACGCGCGCCGCCAGCTCGCGCGCGTGCGCCTGCGCCTCGGCGCTGTCGGGCGGGCAAATGCGCGCGCGCTCGCGAAGCGTTGCACGCGCCTCGCCGCGCTTGGCGGCGGCGTCGGCCGCGTCCGGCAGGCGGTCGACGAGCGCGAGCAGCTCGCGGTACAGCGAGAGGACGTAGGCGCGGTGCGTGGCGGCGGTCGCGGACGCGACGGAGGACGTCGTTGCTGCCGCCGCTGCCGCTGCTGCTGCTGCTGCTGCTGCTGCGGCCGCGGACATTGGGGCGAGGAGGGGAGGAGGAGGGGAGGAGGAGGCTTTTGTTGTCCGACGAACGAGGAGGTCTCGATTGATCGTGGCTTCGATGGGCGGTTGTGGTTGTTCTTGTTGTTGTGGCGGCGCGTGCCTCTGCTGGTCTGTGATCGTAGGCAAGGGCGGGAGGAGGGGACAAACCCTTCGAACGACGACAAGCCGAGAAGACGGCGACGCCGACGCTCGGCGAGTGACGGGGCGGCACGGGAGAGGTCAGGCGAATTCGTCTCACGGCCGCCCCTCGACAACCGCGCACTACAGACATTGACGTCACGCTCCTGCCTCGAATCCGAATCGAGCCACCCCGCCTCGAGAAACGCCCCACAACAAACACAGCAACCAAAGCGGTTTGGGCCCCAAACGTTTCAAGGACCGAGAAGAAATCGAGAGGGGGGCCAAAAGCGTCCGCCACTCTCCTCTGCCTCCCCGCGCGCGCCAGGGAAATAAAGCCACGACCTCATCGGAGCAAGCAGCAGCGGCGAGATGGAGCTCGTCTACTACGCCGTGTTCCTGCTGTTTGCGCTGCTGGCGGGCCTGCTGCTCGCCAAGAACGGCATCCCGGGCGGCCTCTCGGACGCCATGCCGGGCTTCCTGTCGTTCCGCAACAACTACCTGCTGGTCTACTCCCTGGCGATGCGTGAGTAGTCCGAGCGCGTCCCACGGGCGCGCCGACGGACGACGGCTGTGGATTCGAGCAGCGGCGCCGGCGCGCGGGACGACGCCCCGACGCCGACGCCGCGCTTTGCGCTGTGCGGCACAAGGCCCGAGAGCCACAGCGCGCCTCGTCGCCCGTTCGCGCTCTCTCGCTCACCCTTCTCACCTCGCCGGCGTCCTCCCCCCCCCCTCCTCTTTCGCACCAACGTAAAAAACAAACAAAAACAGTCGGCGACTGGCTCCAGGGCCCCTACGTCTACGCCCTGTACGAGTCGTACGGCTACGGCCCCGCCGCCATCGGCCAGCTCTTCATCGCCGGCTTTGGCTCGTCGCTCGTGTTTGGCACCGTCGTCGGCGCGCTCTCCGACCGCCTCGGCCGCCGCAACGCCGCCCTGCTCTACGTTGTCACCTATTCGCTCTCGTGCGCCACCAAGCACTTTCCCGACCTGAGGGTGCTCATGCTGGGCCGCTTGCTGGGCGGCGTCGCCACGAGCCTCCTGTTTAGCGCCTTCGAGGCGTGGCTGGTCGCCGAGCACTTTAAAAGGGGCTACAGCGCGGCGTCCCTTGGGGACACCTTTGCCTGGGCCATCTTTTTGGGCAACGGCCTGATGGCGATCGTGGCGGGATTCGCGGGCAACTTTTTGGTCGAAAACTTGGGCCTGGGGCGCGTGGCCCCCTTTGACGCGGCCGTCGTGGCGATGGTGGCGGGCGGGCTGGTGGTCGCGCGCACGTGGCCGGAGAACTACGGGGACCGCACGTCGCGCGGGCTCGGGGAGCAGTTTGAAAAGGCGTGGGCGGCCATCGTCGGCGGTGCGTCGTCGGGCGTCTTTTTTGTTTTTGGCGTCGTCGTTTGTTGTTTTGTTTCGCCTTTGCTTTGGCCGCATCGCCCGCCCCCCTCCGGCCCTTTGCCGTTGGTGTTGCGGACGTGGCTCGACGACGACCGAGAAGACTCACTCATGCCCTCTGATCCAACACCCCCCCCCCCTTCTCTTCCTCTCGCACACAAAAACAAAACACACGCCGCCGACGAACAAAAACAACAAAAACAACAAAAACGACAAAAACGACACGCTCCACAAAAACCAAAACAAAAACCAAAGACCCCTGCGTGGCGCTGCTCGGCGTCATGCAGGCCACCTTCGAGGCCGCCATGTACTCGTTCGTCTTCCTGTGGACCATGGCCCTGTCGCCCAACAAGGAGGCCATCCAGCACGGCCTCGTGTTTACGAATCTCATGGCCGCCTGCATGGTCGGCTCTCTTTTCAGCTCTTGGCTGATGAAGCACCGGCGCGCCGAGCAATACATGCCCCTGGTGTTTGGCGCGGCCGCCGCCGCCCTGGCCGTGCCCGCGGTCGCCGACCTGCTGCGCGTGCCCGACGCCTCCCTCGCGGGCGCGCCCATCACGGCGAGCGGGGTCGCGCAGTTGCTGGCGTTCTGCGCGTTCGAGGTGTGCGTGGGCGTGTTCTGGCCGTCGATGATGAAGATGCGCAGCGCGCACGTTCCGGAGGAGCAGCGCGCGACGATCATCAACGTGTTCCGCGTGCCCCTCAACGCGTTCGTGTGCGTGGTGCTGTACAACGTGGAGGCGTTCCCCGTGTGGGGGATGTTCGCGCTGTGCTCGGGGCTCATGTGCGTGGCGCTGGCGTGCCAGGTCGAGCTCGGGCGGCTGGTGGCAGCGGGCGCGGGTGGCGGGCACAAGGGCGGCGACGGGGGGACGGCGTCGGGGGGCGGCGGCGGCGGGGACGCGGGGCCGGCGGCGGCGGCGGCGGCGGCGGGCGGGGCGCAGCACCACCACGCGCACGCGTTCGAGGCGCTGGCGACGTCCGAGAAGGACGCGCTCAAGGCCGGGCTCGAGATCACCAAGGGAATGCATGCTTGATTTGGCGTCGGCCTTTTTTTGGTTTCGACTCTCTCGCCTTCTTTCTCTCCTCCTCCTCCCGCAACGGCCGTACCTCTCGATTTTATTCTCTCGACGCCCCAACGACCCACCCGCCATCCACCCCACTCCCCTGCTTAGAGGACGCCCTCCTCCCCCGCCCCCCTCCCGTAAATCTGCCCCTCTCCCACTCCTAATCGCCAATCGCCCGGCGCTCCGCTTCACACAACCGAGAAAATAATTTCTTCCGCCGCGGAAAGTTTCGCGCCCATCAATTTTTTGAAAATCCGCCGCTCGCTCGCCACCGCGCGCTTCAACTAGAAACAACGATCGATTCTACAAGGTTGCTTTGCCGACGATGACACGCAGAGAGAGCGCGCGCCCGCCCAAACCCTCTCGCTCCTCACAGCTCGAGCGGCGTCGCCTCGATGCCCGCGGCCGCCAGGCCCTCGCGCGCGAGCGCGGCGCGCTCCGAAAAAACCGCGTCGCTCAAGACGGGCTCCCACCCCTCGCCCTCGTCCTCCTCGTTCTCCTGGACCACGGGCTCCACCCGCGCCCAGCTGAAGCACCCGTAGTACTCGTCGCGCTGCCGCACGGCCAGCGCGTCCCCCCGCCGCGCGTACGCGCGCACCAGGGCCAGCGTCATCGGCGCCCCCGGCCGCCACTTGAGGCGCGCGGCGGCAAACGCCCCGCCCCACACGTGCAGTCCCGGCGGCCGCGCCAGCGCCTCGACCACCCGCCGCGCGTCCGTCACGGACCAAGCGGCCTCCACCCGCGCGCGGCACCTCAGGGGCACGGGGCCCGCGAGCGTCTTGGGCTCGGGCAGCGCGAGCGCTGAGGCAAATTTCTCTACAGTGCCGGGCGCCAGCAGCAGGGGGTCGTCGACGTGGAAAACTGTGGGAAACAGCAAAAACTCGCGCGCCTCTAGTTTGAACTTGCCGTCGAGGAGGCCTCCCTTGCGGAGGAGCAAAACCTGGTCGCCTGCTAGCATGGCGTCGATGACGAGGCCCCACTCTTTCAGGGCCAGGAGCGTTTCCGGCGCGGCGTTTTCGGCGGCGGCGGCGTTGGTCGCGGCGTCGGCGGCGGCGTTCGGCGTCGCCGCGGTCGCCGCTGCCGTTCGCCGCCGGGCGTTGCTGCTGTTGATTGTGTGGGTGGTGATGGCGAGCGGGCGGTGCGCCGCGGGTCGGCGCGCCCCCGTCCAGGTCGTTGGGATTGGTCGTTTGAGCATCGTCGCGAAAGGCGCGTTTCGTCTGCTCTGCCCCTCCTCCTTTCTCTCTCTCTTCTCCTCTCCTCTCCATCCCTCAAAAACACCCAACAAAGGAGGCAGATCACAAAAAGACCGCAACCGCACAGCACGCCTCACACCTCCTACTACGCACGACCCGCTCCAACGTCGCCAGCCGCGCATCCATCGCAACGCAAATCGACAGCGCCGCCCTAGGCGTCTCCAAAAAGGAAAGGGCCTCCCATCCTCCTCCCCTTTCCGCCCGCCGCACTCTCGTTCCTCAGACCCTCACTGCGCTTGAGGGACGGAACGAGCCGCACCTCGATGATGTTGCAGCAGCGGCAGCAGCACCGGCAGTGCGCGGCCAGCGGCAGCAGCCGGCCGGCCCTCGCCCGCGTCGCCGCCGCGCCGTCGCCGCCTCGCCCGCGCGCGGTCGCCGTCGCGGCGCGGTCGGCGCGCCTCGGCCCCAGCAGCCCTATCACAAGCAGCGGCGTCCTGTTGGTCCTCAACAGCCGGCGGCAACCCCTGCAGCCTCAGCAGCAGCCCAGGGGCGGGCACGCGCAGCACGTCGTCTGCCGCGGCTTTGGCGGCGGCGGCGGCAACCGCGGCCCCTCGTCCTCGGGCCCGGCGCCGACCAACCTCTTCTCGCCCGTCTACCTGGCCATCTTCGCCGGCTACGCCGCCCTCCTCCTGCTGCGCAACCCCTACATCTATGCGGGCCTGACCATCGCGGCCGTCCTGCCGCAGAACAGCGCCGTCACCTCGCTCAACAACCTGGTGCTGCTCTTTTACGAGAGCGGCCTGTTTGCCAACTTTGCAGAGGCGGTCTACTGCGTGCGGCTGGTGACGTGGCTGTCGATCGGGTTCATGCTGGGTTCGTTCGCGCTTTTCAGTTAGAGACGCGCGTCAGTGTGTAAAAATGCGGATTTGATTTGTCAATCGGCGGGCGACCCGGTCGTGTGGGGGGCGGGGCGGCTTGTCGCGACCCGCGTCTGAAAGCGGCGGCGCGCGGACAAATCATTGCCGCGTCTTCGGCACTGGTCGCATGCGACGCGCGCAAACATTCCACACTCACTTTGACAACACGCGTGCTTGTTCATCCCAGCCTCATCGTCCTCCTCGCCTCGAGACCAGCGTTCACAGCGTCGCGAGGTCGAGATCGCGCGGCGCGAGAGGCGAAAGGCCGAGACTCTTTTGCCGCGCCGGCGCCCCTCTCGCCCGCGCGCAGCGCAGCTCCGCTTCCTCCCTCCGCGGTGGTGCATGCAACCCACCATGCTGCAACAACAGCGCAGCATCGGCGGCGCCGCCGCGTCGGCCTCGGCCGGCGATGCTCGCCGCTCCTTGGTCGTCGCTGGCGACCGCCGCCGCCGGCGAGCGCCGATGCCGCCGGCGCCGCCCCGCCGCCGCCCGCTCACACCGCCGGCCGCAGCAGGCTCCTCCTCGTCCCCGCCGCCACCCCCGCCGCCGCTCGACGACCCCTCGGCCCCGCTCACCCCTGAGGAGCTCGTCGAGCGCAACCGGCGCCTCGACGCCGCGCGCGAGGACGGCACCCGCCAGGCCATGCGCGACCGGCACGCCTGGGAGGCCGCGCGCAACGGCGGCCTCGGCGCGGGTCCCCGCGGCGAGCGCGCCGGCTACTGGAAGAAGGCGCTGCGCGCCATCCGCGACGCCGAGTTCTCCGACATCAACCCCAAGGCCGAGTCGCCCATGACGGAGCTGTTCGACGCGACCAACCGGTTCCCCGCGGCCGTGGCCGCGGAGGCCATCGGCCTCGGCACGTGGCGCCTGCGCGGCAGCGTCGACCCGACGATCGAGCTCGCCGCCGCGCGCCTCGAGGGCCTGCTGCGCGAGGTGATCGACGACGAGCTGGGCCTGTACCCGCCGGACAAGTGGAAGGCCAAGCAGTGGGACTACATGGACACCGAGGACCCGGGCAACGCCACGTGGGGGGGCTGGGCGCACGTCGACGCGCCCGACCCCCGGCGCGGCGAGAAGACGTACCCGCGCCTGCAGGTCGAGAACCGCGTCTACTGCAGCCGCGTGTACCGCAAGCTGCACCTCGAGATCGCGCGCCGGCAGGACGGCCTGTGCGTGCTGCACGCGGTCTTCTATCCGCGCCTCGACCACGACGTCCCGATCTTTGCGATGGACTTGGTGGCGGCGGGCGGGCAGGTGACGCTGGCGATCGTCGACTGCTGCCCCGTGAGCGCCAACTCGCAGCTGCCGCCGGCCTACTACGACACGATGCTGCGGCTGCAGGCCGAGCACCTGCCCTTTTTGGGCGGGGATGGGGCGGCAACGGGGGCGGCAAGCGGCGGCGGCGGCGCCGCCGCCGGCGTGGGCCGCGGCGGCGCCGGCGGCAGCCGCACCATCCCGGACTGGGGGCGCGACATCTTCTCCCCCCTGTGCGTGTGCGTGCGCCCGCGCTCGGGCGCAGAGCTCGCCGGCTTCGTCGACTACGCCACGGCCCTCTGCCGCGCGCACCTGCAGCTTGGCACGCTCGCGCGCCCTCTCAACCGCGAGCGCGCCAGCGACGCGCGCCGCCTGGGCGAAATCGCGGCGGCGCACAAGCGCTTCTGCGACCGGCAGCTCGCCAACGCCAAGACCGCGCGGGTGCTCGAGGCGGCCTTCGGGGCCGACGCCACGCGCGAGTACATGCGTGGCCTCATGTTTGACTTTGACCCGTCCGACGCGCCGCCGTGGTTTGACCAGACGCTCACGCGCGTGCACAGGCATCTGACTAGGACGGACCCCGTCACCTGGGACGGCCTCGCGCGCGCGGAGAAGCTCCAGTCCGCCAGCATCGGCGCCCGCAGCCAGGCCACCCTGCGCGGGGTCGCGGCCTTCGGCGCGCTCGCGGCCAACCGCGCTGCGGACCGCGGCGGCCCCGCGGGCGCGCGGCTGGGCGAGGCCGTGCAGTGGCTGGTCGAGAGCGACCCGGCTTTCCGTGCGGCGGCGGCGCAGCTGGGCGGCTCCGAGCTGCTGTCCAAGGGGAAGGGGTGGCTGAGCAGCGCGCTGTCCGAGGTGCTCAAGGAGGAGGAAGGGAAGGAGGGGGGGGGCGGGGGTAAAGGGGGGGAGAAGGGCGGGTCTTCTTGAGTTGGTGGTTGGTCGGTTTCGATCGGGTTTGCGCGTCGCGAGAGGCCTCTTGAGGACGACGCGCGCCGCAGAAATCAGTGTCCCCACACGAATACGCACAATCGCTCTCTCGTTACTCTCAACCCGCGCTCCTACGATAACGACGTAGGAAACGATCGACCCTCCCGCTCACTTGCGACAGCAACAGCAGCAAGAGCAAGCGCGGAAGAAGAAAGCCACGGACGAACCCAACAGCCGAAGAAAATGACCGATCCGTGGCAGGGGCGCACCGCGGCGGGAAGAAGCAAGTCCCCGGCAGTCTCGTACCTGCGCAACAAGGTGCCGGCGCACATGCCCGTGAGTTGCGAGGAAAAGGGGGGGGGGGGCAGGTTGCGCGCGCGACCCACAACCAAGAGGAGTCGGTCGAAACGCGCTCACGCTCCTCTTTTCCTCTCTGCTTTGCACCCATCACGCACAAACAGGCCACCGCCCCTGTGCGCCAGCGCGACAAGTATGTGCGCCTCGACGAGGAGCAGCAGCAGCTGGCGGCGGACGCCGCAGCGGCGGCATCGGCGGCGGGTGCCCCGTCGACGACCGCTGCCGCCGACGCGGAAGCATCGGCCGCCGCCGCCGCCGACTCCGAGGCCGCCGCCGGCCAGCACCACCAGCGGCACCCGCAGCAACCGCCGCAACAACACGAGCAGCAGGAGCCGCACTACCAGCAGCAGATGGGTCCGACCGAAAACGGCAGCGCCCCGGGGGCCGACGACCTATTGATGGCGCAGCAGCAGCAGCAGCTGCAGCTGCAGCAGCAGCAGCAGCAGCAGCAGCAGCAGCAGCTCGCCGCCGCCGCCCAGCAGCAGCAGCAGCAGCAGCAGCTGCTGCAGCAGCAGCAGCAGATCCTGCAGCAGCAGCAGCAGCTGCGCGCGCACATCGCCGCGCAGTCGATGCAGCAGTTCCACCAGCACCTGAGCATGCTCAACGGGCAGGGGGGCGCGAGCGGCTACGGCGGCGGCGGCTACGCGCCCCCGCCGAACTACGCGCCCCCGGGCGGCGGCGGCGGCGGCGGCGGCGGCGGCGCGCCCGCTGGCAGCATCCCTTTCCGTCCGCCCGGCGGCGGTGCGGGCGGGCCGAGGCCTTACTACAGCCTGGCGCCCCTCCAGCAGCATCAGCAGCAGCAGCAGCAGCAGCAGCAGCATCAGCAGCAGCAGCAGCAGCAGCAGCAGCACATGCAGCAGCAGCAGCAGCACATGCAGCAGCAACAGCAGCAGCAGCAGCAGCAACCGCCGCCGCCGATGATGCAGCAGCAGCAGCAGCAACAGCAGCAGCAGCAGCCGCAGCAGCAGTTTGCCCCCGCCCCCCCGCCCGCCCTCTACGGCGCCCGCCCCCCGCCCCCGCGCGCCGGCACGGGCGCCTTCTCCACCTCGATGTTCGAGGACCTGCAGCTGCCACTGGACGTGCCGCGCAGCCGCATTACGGTGATGGCCGTGGCTGACGCTCTCGACCGCGCCGCGCTCGAGCAGGGGCTGCGGGCGCTGGCGGCGCGGCAGCCGACGGCCCCTGGTGCCGCGCCGGGCCGGGTGGTGGTGCACCCCTACTCCGAGGTGGTGCACGCGGCGTTCCGGCCGCTCGCGGGAGGTGTCGACGGGGCGGTCGAGAGCCTGTTTGTGGGGACGACCGCCGTCCCCGAGGAGGAGGGCGAGGGCGGCGGCGCGGCGTCGGCCGGGTTTGGCGCGGGCGCGGCGTCGGCCGTGGTGGCGGCGGGCGGCGGCGGCGGCAGCGGCAACGGGGGCGGCGAGGGCGGGGCCGTCGCGGCGACGGCCGAGGACGGCGACGGCGTCGGGGGGCCGGGGCGCAGCCGCGCGGCCTCGGCGTCGCCCGCCCGGCGCGCGCGGTCGGCGCGCGGCAGCCCGAGAGCCAACGGAGGGGGCGGCGGCGAGGGCGGCGGCGGCGGCGGCGGCGGCGACCAAGGCGGCGGCGGCGAGGCGGGCGCCCTCGAGTCGCTGACCGAGGCGCTCTTGCCGGCGGCCGCCCCGGCGCCCCGCGACCTGGGCGAGGAGCTCGCCGCCATGCCCGCCCCCCCGCCGCCCGGGCCGATGGTCGTCGTCCCCCCGCTCTACGCGGACGGCGGCGGCGGCGGCGGCGGCGGCGGAGCCTTCGGCGGCGGCTTTCCCGGCCTCGGCGGCGCCGGTGCCGGCGCCGGCGGAGGCCTTGGCGGCCTGCTCAAGCCGGCCGGCGCCGCCGCCAACCGCCTCGGCGCCCTGCTCCCCCGCACGCGCGCCGGCCGACCCGCGCTCGCCCTCAGCCCCTTGCTCGGCGCCTGCCCCAGCAGCGGCGACGTCTTCTTCTTCGACTACGGCACCGTCGTCTTCTGGGGCCTCTCCGCCGCCGACGAGCAGGCCGTGCTCGCCGCCGCCGTCGCGCCCGCAAAGCGCGGCGCCCTGGACCCCTCTGGCGTCGAGGTCGACGAGTTTGAGTCGCAGGTGGGGCCCGCCTCGGTCGCCGCGCACATCCAGAACGACGTGATCACCTTGCCGCCCTCGCTCGCCACGGGGCGCGAGACGCAGCTGGCCATTGCGCACGCGCTGGCGCAGTCGACCAAGCTGGGCGTGTACGAGGCGCGGCTGGGGCAGGTGGTCGAGGCCACTAGGTCGCTGCCGGAACACTTGGCGGCCACGGGCCGCGTGCCCATCTCGCGGTCGGCCATCGCGCGCCTCATGGGCGAGGTCTTTTTGCAAAAGTCGGCCGTCAACCTGCTGAGCGGGTGAGTGTGTAGCATAGGGGTTTTTCCCGTTGTCGGGGGCGTCGGCTTGCCTGGTTGGGCGGGGGGGACAGAGAGCGAGAGACAGAGAGGTCGAGAGGGACGACGACGGCGACGGAACGGGAGGGGACCGCAAACGGCCCCCCCCCCGCCCCCCCCCCGGCCCCCCCCCCCCCCCCCCACCCCCCCCCCCCCCCCCCCCCCCCCCCCCCCCCCCCCCCCCCCCCCCCCCCCCCCCGCCCCCGCCCCGCCCCGCCCCCGCCCCGCGCCAAAACCAAACACCAAAACCGCCCCGAAACAAACAAAACGCGGCCTGCACACGCACACACAAACTGACACACAAAAACACACCCAAACGCACAAACACACACAACAAAACACAGCATCCTCGACGTCCCCGACGAGCTGTGGTCCGGCCCCGACCGCTACCTAGCCCTTTACGAGCGCCTGCGCACCTACTTGGAGATCGGCAGCCGCACGAGCCTGACCAACCGCCGGTTCGCGCTGCTTCAGGACGAGCTCGACATGCTGCGGGACCACAGCCAGAACGCGCACGCGAGCCGGCTCGAGTGGATCGTCATCGTGCTGATTCTTGTGGAGTGCCTGATCGGGGTGTTCGAGATCGCGGGGCTGACGGGGGCGTTTGGCGGGGGGAAAGGGGGGGGGCACCCCAGCCGGTGAAGAAAAGAAGGGGCGGGGCCGGGGGGGCGTCGCGGCGCGCGTCGCTGGCACAGAGGGAGCGCAAGCCTTTTGCTCAGAGGGAGTCGACCTGCTGGCATTCGTCAAATACTCTTTGCTTTGCTTTTTGTACAATGGATGCGGTGTGGTCGTCTAGTGTCGGTTTGTGCGGTTGGTCGTCTAGGCTTCTCTCATCCTTTGGTTGTTCTGGAGGGTGGGGGGGACATTTGCGAAGCAAGCGAGCGCAGGAGCGGAGGTGGCGGCGCGACGGGACAAAAGGAAAAAGGAGGCGCCCCGACCCTTGCGCTCGAATATGACGGATGAAAAACACCGCCGCAAAAAGACTAGCGTGCGCTATCCCCGCACGTAGACCACGTGCTGCGGCTGCCCGGAGATGAACTGCCCCTTGGGCGCGTCCATGTAGGCGGGCGCCGCCGACCGCCCCATCGGCCGCGCGCGGCCCCGGCGCTCAAACCGCCGGCCGCCGCCGCCGCCGCTGCAGTGGCAGCAGCACGCGTCGAACACCTGCGCCACGCTGATCAAAAACCACAGCGCGAACAGGCCGCACCCGATCCACGCCGTGATCACCAGGCCGTCGCGCCACTCGGCCAGCGGGAGCCCCTTGTTGTAGGGCGCGTCGCGCGTCTGCATCAGCAGCACGCCCGCGAGCGCCCACCACGCCGCGCCGACCAGCGCGAACGCGGCGTCCAGAATGGGTCCCAGGCCGCACAGGTTGCACGTGACGCACTGCAGGATGGACAGGGCCAGGGTGGCCAGCAGGGAGAAGCCGCCCACCGCGAACGCGTAGTAGCACATGTTGGCGCCGGGCACGATCGGCAGCCCTTGCGCGTCGGGCGGCGGGCGGCCGATCAGGCAGGTGCTCGTGACGTTGGCGTTGGGCAGCAGCGCCTGGAGCGCGGCGCCGATGCCCTCTTTCTGGGCGTTGTTGGAGCTGCCCCCGGACAGCTTGAAGTCGACGTTGTTGAGCTTGAGGGCCGTGATGAGGATGATGGCGAGGGCGGCGCCGACCTGTGTTTGTTTTGTTCATGTGGTGATTTTGGGGGGGGGAAGGGGGGCGCGTGAGCGAGGGAGAGCGGAGAGGCGCCAGCGTCGCGAGATCCGGCGGGGCTGCCGTCATTCTTTTCGTCTCGATTTGTTGCGTCACACGCACCTGTAGTAGCACGACCAGGCTGGCCGCGACGCGCAGTGCGCAACCCATCTTGGGGTCAGGCGCAGGTTATCAGAGCGTATTGAAAAAGGAGGAGGGGGGGGGGCGTGGAGAGGCGGGACGTTCCGACACCTTCTTTTTATGTTCCGTCCGTTGAGCTCCCGCGCGCGCGTGCTAGAGGCAAGGGGGGGAGCGCTAGGGCAAGCTCGAGAGTGCTAGCGATATGGTCACGGACCGTGCCGAGAAGAAGAGGGGACGTCTGAGAGAGAGGCGGGGGTCCGTTGTTTACTCTTTTGTTTTTCCGCAGTCCAGTCGTGTCGGGGTGGTTGACTGTTTGTGTGTTGCGCGAGCTCGAGTACGCGTATCAATTAGTGCTTGAGGACAATTGTGTATGGCCTGCGAGTTAAGCTTGTTGTGTGTGAGAGCGTACAGAGGCTGCTGCCGGGGCGGATGGTCCATGAGGACCGCCGGCCGCGGCCGGCCCTCGAAAATGGCGCGGCGCGCGAGCTGCTCGACGGCCTCCGCTCGTCGGCCTTGCGGAGAGAAAAAAAAAGAGGCGTTGCATCTGGGCGTTTTACACACAAGGAACCGGCGGCGGTAAGAAAACGAGGCAATGAGGGGGTCAGGTGCTGCGCCCGCCACCGCGCAGGACGGGGCGTCAACACGTCGGCGGGTGATCTATTCTGGGAGAGCGGCCCCGGACAGCGGGGCGGGTGATTTATTCTGGTCTGGGACAGCGGCCCGGAGCGGGGCGGCGCGGCGCCGTCCGCGCTTTTTCTCGCCATCCGGCTCCGCGCATTCGTTTTGTTGTTGTTTCGGGGGGTGCTCTGAGAGAGAGAAAAAAAGGAACCAGTAGCCAAAAGCGAGCGGATCTAAAACTCGTCGCTGTACAGCTCCGACCCGCCGCCCTCGCTCGGCTCCTGCAGCTCGGCCGTGTTGACCTGGTACCGCAGGAGGCCGCCGCACCCGCCAAACCCCCGGCAGAACTGCGAGCCCTCGGTCGACTTGTTGGTCACGATCTCGAGGACGCTGCGTAGTTGTTGTTGGTTTGATGGATATTTAGTGGATTTGTTGTCATTGGGGTTGTTGTGGTTGTGATGGGAGGGATGCATGTGGGTGAGATTTTAACGGGGAGAGAAAAGGGTGCTTGAGCATGCGCAAACACCCAACGACGGCGCGCCCGACGACGAGAGAAACGCCCGACGGAAAAAGATGACTCACCACCCGAACTTTTTGTACCCGTTGGCGAACCACTCGAGCAGCGGCTCCTTCCCCTGCACCTCCAGCTCCGCCCCCGTCTCCTTGTCCTTGAAGTTCTCGCCCTTTTTTCCCTCGGCCACCGTCAGGAAGAGCACCTCCCCCTTGCCCGTCGCCGCGTTTGTCACCTCGTACCGGTCGCAGTCGAGCGCCTCCCAGCAGATGAGCGTCTCCTAAGGGGTTGTTGTTGTTGTTGGCGGTGATGGTGGTGGTGTTCAGAGGTCGATTTGTCGGGCGGCGTGTGTAAAGAGCCAAGAAACGAGTTTTGCGCGCGACGCCGCGACGCCAGAGAAAAAACAAAAACTGACCGACCGAGCGACGAATCAAAAAAACGACTACTCACCACCGCGCCCATCTCCAGGCACATGAGCGTGTCCTTCACGCTGAACACGTACTTGCCCGTGTCCTGCGCCACCTCCTCGAAGAAGCGCCCGATCAGCCTCTTCTCCTGCACAAACTTGACGCCGCTGAGCATCTCGGCGCTGAGCTCGATGGCCTGGTTGAAGCCGTTCTCGCCGCCTTTTTTTGTTTGAAGGGGGAAGGGACGGCATGGATGGACGAATGATGATGGGGCCGGTTGATCGGGCGATTGGGCGATTGGGGGTGGGGTTTGAAGGCGTGGTGTTTGTCGCCGGCGTTTTGTTTTTTGGGAAGCGCGCGTGGCGTGTTTTTGTGTGTGGTTTCGAGGGGGGAGGCGTTGCTTTGCTCGTCAGTGCCTGGGTTGGTACAAAGGAGACCCGGTTCGGACGAGCGCGACGGGACAGAGGAGGAACAAGAGAGAGGAAAAGAAGGGCGGGGTGGGGGTGTCTGTCGCCGCGGCCTTACGAAAAAAAGGAGCGCCAGGGGGGGGGGGGAATAAAGGCCCCGGCGCCCCGGTGCGAAGGCGCGGCAGTTTTGAGGATGTGGGGCTGGAGCCATTTTGTTTGATGCCCACGGGTGTTTGTGTTTTGGGCAACAATTTGGTAAATCCGCCCCGTGTTGTTTGGTCTTGTTTGGTCCGTCGTTCTTCATCTCTCTCTCGTCCGTCGCGCGCCCCGTGATGCCCCCCCCTCTCTCTCTCCCCAGAAATCTCTCACCGTAAGAAACGTCCACCACCCCCAGCACCACCGCCTGCAGCCGCGCGTCGAAAATGTCCGACTGCCCCAGCTCCGTCTTGAAGTCGGCGCTGCCCGCCAGGATGATGCCCGCCACGTTGGGCCGCTCCCCGTTCTGGATAAAGTGCTGCGAGGCGAGCTCGGCGACCTTGCGCACGTAGTTGTGCCGCTTCTCGACGCGCAGGCGCGCGAAGCGCATGGCCGACTGCCCGCCGCGCCCGTGCTTCTTGGGCAGGTCGACGCTGAACTTGTGCAGGATCTCGCGCGTGTTGCCCGTGAGCGTGCCGAAGAGGGTCCCGCTGCCGTCCATGATGATGAAGCCGTACTTGCTGCGGTTGTCGTTTTTAATGTGTTTTTTGTTTTTGTTTTTGTTTTTGTTTGGTTTGGTTTGGTTTTTGATGTTGGTTTCAGTTGGTGGCAAAGACGGGCGGATGCGTTGCGTGGTGGTCGGTCGGCAGGTCGCTCTTGCCGGGGCGGGGCGTTTGGGGTGCTTGTATTTGCGCCGGAAGGGCGCCGCCGCCGCCGCCGCCGCGGAAAAGAGGGGAGCGACGCGAATTCGTCGGAAGCCGCCTTGCGATCAAGCAAAAGAGGCCCAAGACACCCCCCTACCTGTCGCTCTCGAGCAGCTCCGACAGCGCCTCCGTGTGGAACTTGTTGTCGCACAGGTAAAGCGACGTGTTGATCGGCTTGAACGGCTCAAAGTCGATCGTCAGCTTCTTCTCCTTGCCGTCCTCGGTCAGCACGGTGCCCGTGTAGACGACCAGGCCGTTGGGAGGCACGCGGCTGTAGTTGTTGAAGAGTAGGGCGCGCGCGCGTGTGTGTGTGTAACGTGGTCGGGTTTGGTGGGTGTGTGAGGTTTGATTTAGTGGACGTTACGATTTTGCAAAAGCGAGCGAGCGTTCGGCGGAGGCGCGGCCGCGGGGGGAAGTAAGGCGGGCGGCGGTTTGGCTTTTCGCTCTTCCGCTTGGGGTCGCGCCCGCCGGGCGAGCCCTTCCCCACCAACATCGACGGCGAGAGAGAGAGAGACGAGGAGAACGAAACTGGCTACTGGATAACCACTAACGACGCACGTGTACAGCTTGAGCCGCTGCTGCGCCGAGGTGATGGCGGCCAGCACCGACAGGCGCGTGATGCGCGACTTGATGTTGGACGCGGTGCCGTACTCGTCGCCGAGCATCTTCTGGACGCGGGCGACCTGTTTGTGTGGCGGAGGAAGATGGTTTGGGTGTTGGTTGGGGCGGGAGGAGGAAAGGCGCGCGTCGTCGGCGTCGACTTTCTACAGAGAGCGGGCGGGCGGGCGGGCGGGCGGGGACGACGACGACGAGACGAGAGCGAGCAAAGAAACGGCGACGCACCTGGTCCTTGGGCGGCATGATGAGGGAGATCATGCTGGTGCCGTTGCCGCGAGCGGCCTCGAGGCCCTTGATCAGCTGTGGTGTGTTTTGGGGGGCAAAAGCGGGAGGGGATCGTGTCAGGGCGCGCGTCGACGAACGAGGAAAAAGCGGCTGCTGAGGGGGCCGAAGAAACGCACCCGCTTGATCTTCCACATCTCGATGTTTTTGTCCGTCTCATCGCCTCCCTGCTGCGCCGACATAGCTGCGAGCTAGCTGGGGGTCGGCGGGGGGGGGGCGAGGCGGCCTGTGCTCTCTCTGCGTTGGCGTCTTCAAAAAAAGAGGGAGGGAGGGAGGGAGGGAGGGCCAGAAACTGATGGCGCGCGCGCCGACTGCGTTGCAGTTGCTGGGTGGGAGATGGGCTGTGCTGTCTGGCTGGTTGCTGATGCTGATGTTGCTGCTTGTCAAAGAGGGTGATGTGTTTGGCGAGGTGTGAGGAGCTGTGGGTGTCGTCGTCGCGCTCTTGAAATCACCGTTCTCGTCGTCGTCGCCGCTGCTGCCGGCGGCGCGCGCGCGCCGAGCGAGAGAGACCGTCTCGTTGCGAGGCGCGGGCCGTCAATGCCGGCCATAACGGGCGCCTCACGGCCAATGCTAACCGCCACATCTCGCTATCACACACCCTCACACTCGAACACCACGCGCTGCCGCATCGAGCGCCGCGAATTGCGCGTGCGCCGTCGCGCTCACACACGTCGGACGACTGTCCAACACTCTGCCTCTCCTCTCCCGCCCACTCCTTCCTCCTTCCCAATCCCGATTCCCGATCCACGACAAAAGAGGAGACACAACTCGACCACACCGTAGGAGCGGGATGGTTCCCGGCGGAGCGCGCAGCAGCCTGACGTCGACGACGACGACGGGAGGCATTTCCACTTGCGCCACCACAGGTCCCCTTCGTCGCCCCACCGCGACGATGGCCGCCTCCGCATTCGCGCGCCCGCGCCCGATGCTGATGTCGGCCGTCCCCCTCGGGCGCCTCCTCGCCGCCGGGCGCGCGGGGCCATCGGCAGGAAGTGCCGCCGCCGCCGCCGCCGCGCGCCGCCGCCCCTCGTCCCCGTGGCCGCCGTCCCTCGCCGCGCGCGCCGCCGCCACCGAGGCCGCCAGCCCGCGGCAGGCGCCCGAGGCCGCCCCCCCGCCAACCCCCGCCGCCGGCTACCCCTTTGGCCCCATCGAGGCCCGCTGGCAGGACCACTGGGAGCGCAACAAGACCTTTGCCACCCCGGAGATCGGCAAGGGCCTGGACACCAGCAAGCCGAAATTTTACTGCCTAGACATGTTCCCCTATCCGTCAGGGTCGGGCCTGCACGTCGGGCACCCCGAGGGCTACACGGCAACCGACATCCTCGCGCGGTACAAGCGCATGCGCGGGTTCAACGTCCTGCACCCGATGGGGTGGGACGCCTTCGGCCTGCCCGCGGAGCAGTACGCGCTGCAGACGGGCACGCACCCGGCCGAGACCACGCAGCGCAACGTCGGCCGCTTCCGCAGCCAGCTCAAGGCGCTCGGCTTTTCGTACGACTGGTCGCGCGAGGTCAGCACGACCGACCCCGACTACTACCGGTGGACGCAGTGGATCTTCCTCAAGCTCCACGAGAGGGGGCTGGCGTACCGGGCGGTCGTGCCGGTCAACTGGTGCCCGGCGCTGGGGACCGTCCTGGCCAACGAAGAGGTGATCGGGGGAGTGTCGGAGCGCGGCGGGCACCCGGTGCAGCGCTTGCCCATGCGACAGTGGATGCTGCGGATCACGGCCTACGCCGACCGCCTGCTCGAGGATTTGGAGGGGCTGGACTGGCCCGAGTCGGTGAAGGAGATGCAGCGCAACTGGATCGGGCGGTCCGAGGGCGCGGACGTCGAGTTTCTGGTGGCCGCGGGGGGGGGGAGCCGGAGGGAGACGCGGCCGCCGACGGAGCAACAGCGAGCGGCGGCGGCGGCGGCGAGGGGGCCGCGGCCTCGTCCTCCTCCCCCTCCGTTTCTCCCCCGGCCAAGCTGACCGTCTTCACCACCCGGCCCGACACCCTCTTTGGCGTCACCTACATGGTCGTCGCCCCCGAGCACCCGCTCCTGCTCACGCGCCTGGCCACGCCCGAGCGGCGCGCCGAGGTCGAGGCTTACGCGCTGGCGGCCGCGCGCAAGAGCGACCGCGAGCGCGGCGACCTTCAGCGCGACAAGACGGGCGTGTTCACGGGCAGCTACGCGATCAACCCGGCGTCCGGGGAGCGCGTGCCGGTGTACGTGGCCGACTACGTGCTGGGTACGTACGGGTCGGGCGCTATCATGGCCGTGCCGGGCCACGACGCGCGCGACTACGAGTTTGCGCGGCGGTTTGGGCTGCCGGTCCGGCGGGTGGTGGCGGCGGCAGAGGCGGCGGTGGCGGCAGCAGAGGCGGGGGGAGCGGCGGCAACAGGGGAAGCGGCGGCGGGCGCGGGCGGCCACGGAAACGGCGCGTCGGCGGCCGACGGCGGCGGCGACGCGTCCCTCCCCTGGACCGAACCGGGCGTCACCGTCAACAGCAGCAGCAGCAGCACCTCCGGCGGGAACGGCGGCGGCGGGGGCCTCGACCTCGACGGCCTACCGACGGCCGAGGCAAAAGCAAAGGCGTCCGATTGGCTCGAGAAAACGGGCCTCGGCCGCCGCCGCGTCAACTACAAGCTGCGCGACTGGCTGTTCGCGCGGCAGCGCTACTGGGGCGAGCCCTTCCCGCTGGTCTACCCGCTTGACGAGGGCGACGACGCCGAGGCCGTGCCGCTGCCGGACGACCAGCTGCCGCTCGTCCTGCCGGATTTAGACGACTTCAAGCCGTCGGGAACGCCGGAGTCGCCGCTCGCCAACGCGGCCGAGTGGCTGCGGACGGTCGACCCGCGCGACCCCTCCCGCCCGGCCCGGCGCGAGACCAGCACCATGCCCCAGTGGGCAGGGTCGTGCTGGTACTACCTGCGGTACATCGACCCGCGCAACGGCGACCGCCTGGTTAGCCAGGAAGCCGAGAGTTACTGGATGCCGGTCGACCTGTACGTCGGCGGCGCCGAGCACGCCGTCCTGCACCTGCTGTACGCGCGCTTCTGGCACAAGTTCCTCTTCGACCTGGGCGTGGTGTCCACCAAGGAGCCGTTCGGGAGGCTGGTGAGCCAGGGTATGATCCTGGGCGAGGTCGAGTACAGCGTCTACCCGTCTCCTTCCACCTCCTCGTCTTCTCTCTCCGGCGCCGGGGACGGGGACGACGGGGCGACCGCTTCCGCCGGCAACGGCGGCAACGGCGGCAACGGCGGCGGCCCGGCGGCCGCCTACCTCTCCGAGTCCGCCGCCCAGGCCGCCCTGGTCCTCGCCGTCCGCGTCGACGAGTCGGACGTCGTCGAGGTGCGCGGTGGCCAGGGACCGCACGGCGCGCAGCACGCCCTGAAGGGCGACCCGTCGGCGCCCGTCTACGCGCGCGCGCACAAGATGAGCAAGAGCCGCGGGAACGTGGTGAATCCGGACGACGTGATCCTCCAGTACGGCGCGGACGCGCTGCGGCTGTACGAGATGTTCATGGGCCCGCTGCGGGACACCAAGGTGTGGTCGACGCGCGGGGTCGAGGGGGTGCACCGGTTCCTGGCGCGCGTGTGGCGGGCGTTCACGGTGCGGCCCGGCGCGCTCGCGTCGGGCGGCGGCGAGGACGGCGAGGCATCCTCCGCCCCCGTCCTGGCGCTCGACAACGACGCCCCCACCCGCGAGCAGCTGCGCGCCCTCCACGCCTGCATCCGCCGCGTCACGGTCGAGACCGAGGAGATGCGCTTCAACACCGCCCTCGCCGCAATGATGGAATTCGTAAACGCCGTCTACAAGTGGCCCAACCGCCCGCGCGCAGCGCTCGAGCCGCTGCCGCTGCTGCTGGCGCCCTACGCGCCGCACCTGGCGGAGGAGCTGTGGCGCATGATGGACCACGCCGAGAGCTTGACCTACGAGCCGTGGCCCGAGTGCGACGAGTCTCTCTTGGTGGCGGAGACGCTCAACGTGGCGGTGCAGGTCAACGGAAAGACGAGGGGAGCGGTGTCGCTCGGCGCGTCCGACGCGGCGCTGTCGCAAGAGGCGGCGGTGGCGGCGGCGCTGGCGCTGCCAAACGTGGCCAAGCTGGCCGAGGGGCGGGCGCCGGCCAAGGTGATCTTCGTGCCGGGGAAGATCGTCAACCTGATCTTTCCCAAGCAGAAGAAGCAGGAGTAGGCGCGGTATCTCGTGAAAAAAATGCTTCGCCGATCGCCGTCTCCGTTCCCCCTCGTGCTCGTCTTCGCCGGGCGAGGACGTTGCCGCCGTCGCTGCCGGGATATAGCGCAGACGCGTCTAGCCCTACGTCACGCCCTCCACGCTCACAACGCAACGACACCCGACGCGCGTCCCGGACACGCCTCTCCCATTATCCATCGACCGCTCTCGAATCGCACCCTCCCTTTTTGTCTCTCTGTGTGGCGGCAAATCTCTTCCTCCTCCCTTTCTCCCGCCCGCCACATAAACACAACAGAGCGCGAGGGAGTCACAACCGACCGAGCGCGAACGCAATCGCCTCCAGCAAGCGACAGAGAGCGAGGCTACGGACGCACGGACATATAAAACACAGAAAGAAAACCCGCGCGCGCGCAAGGCGCGCGCTGACGAGAGGCGATCGATCAATGAGCGGCGCCGCTGCCGCCGCCGCCGCCGCCGCCCACCGCGGCCGCGTGCTGTCGCTCTACTCTGGCATCCTGCGCGCGGCCAAGCACTTCCCCTCGGTCAAGCGCGACTCGATCATCCGCTCCATCAAGGAGGAGTTCCGCGCCAACGCCGCGCTCGACGCCGCGGGAGAAAAGGTCGCCAAGTGCCTGGCCGTCGCCGCGCGGGGGCAGTCCGACCTGGAGGCTTACCGTCGGGCGGCGTTCTCGCAGGGCGGCGGCGGCGGCGGCGGCGGCGGCGACGGCGAGGCGGGCGAGGTGGCGATCGCGCTCAAGGGGGCCGCGCACCACCACAGCGAGGCGGCGCCCGTGGCGCCCCCCGCACCAAAAAAGTGAGGGATGAAGAGACCCTGCGTTGATGTTACAAAGAGAATGATGTCCATAGATGGCAAAAAGGAGAGGAAGAAGAAAAACGCGCGCCCGCTTTGCGCGGCGGCGGCAAAAGAGGAGAGAGACACACAAGAATGTCACATATCAGAGCGCCGGCACGCGCGAGCGGTAGCGCCGGTTGACCTCGCGGCGCGGGTCCTGCGCAGCCGCGGCGGGCGCCGCCGCCCCGCCCGCAGATGGCGGAAGAGGGGGAGGGGTGGGCGTGCCGGCGCCGTCGGGGCCTCCTTCGGGCGGCGGCGCCGCCGCCGCGCTGCCGGTCGCAGCTCTGCCCCATGCCGCTGCAAAGCCAGAGGAGGACGGCGGCCGCAGCAGGTAGGCGCCCGGCGGCGACTCCAGGGGCGACGGGGGCATCATCAGCACGGCCGACGACGACGAGGGCCCGCCCATCACGGGCTGGGGCGCGAACGAGGCGATCTTGCGGCTGTTGGCGCCGCCGCCGCCGCCGCCGCGGTCGGGCATCGGCACGGCGGCGGCCGGGGCCGGCGGCGGCGGCGCCGACGACAAGGACAAAGAGGCGCCCCCGTTGCCAAAGTTGCCAAACAGGCCCTGCGCCCGCGGCGGGCGTCCCGCGCCCGCGCGCCCAGAAGTCGGCTGCTGCTGCTGCTGCTGGTACTGCTGCTGAGAGTAGGGCGACGGCGAGGGCGAGTAGGGCCCGTTGCCGGGCGTGCGTGGCGGCGGCGACGCGCTGGCGCGCCCGGCCGCCGCGCCCGTGCCAGAGCCCGCCGGCTGAGCAGCAGCGGCAGCAAGAGGAGGATGCTCGGGCGTCGTGCCCGTCGAGGCGGCCAGCGCCGCGGCGAGCGCGCGCCGGCGCGTGGGGCCACCGCCGCCGCTGCCGCCGCTCGCGCCCGCGCGGCGGGAGGAAGAGGCGGAGGACGACGGCGGGGGCGGCGGGACGGCCGGCGCCCCGAGGGGCCCCGAGGCGGACGAGGGGCAGCCTGCGCCACCTCCGCCGCCGCCGCCGCCACCGCGACGGTCGGGCGTCCACGCGCCTCCCCCACCCGCCGCGGCCGTCGCCGCCGCGTCGATCTCGAGCGGGGCGAGGCCCGCGCGCAGGGCGCGCGCAGACCCGGCGGCGGCGCCGAGCGAGGCGCCCATCGCGAGCTCGGGCAGGGGGGGGGGCCGGGGCGCCGCCGCCGCCGCCGCCGCATTGGACCGCTGCTGCTGCTGCTGCTGCTGCTGCTGCTGCTGCTGCTGCTGCCGGTCGGCCGCCTCAAGCGCCTCCGCCTCTGCGGCCGCGGCGGCCGCGGCCGCGGGGCCGACGGTCGACCGGCGGGCGGTGGAGCGGCGCGAGGACGCAAAGCCGTCGCCGTCGGCGAGATCCAACGGGGGCGGCGGCGGGGGCGTGGCGGCGGCGGCGAGGGGCCGGGCGGCGGCGGCGGCCGGGGCGCCGCGCCCGGCCGCTCCCGTTCCTGATGCCGCCGTCATCAACGAGGCCGCCGCCGCCGCCCCGAGCGCCGCGCGGTGCTGCATGCGCAGCGCGCTGCCGCTGGCGCCGCGGAGGCCCTCTTCAAAGCCCTCGATCGTCAGCCACTGCTCGGTCTGCGCGGCACCGCCGCTGCCGCCGCTGCTGCCACCCACGCCGCCATAGCCGCCGCTGCTGCCGGTGCCCGCGCCGACGGCGCCGGCGCCGTCGCGGCCGCCACCAGCGGCGGCAGCCAAATCGCCGCCCGCAGGCAGCAGGACGGGCGCGCCGGCGGCCACGCGCAGCAGGGGTCCCGGCCCGAGGCCCCGCTGCAGGTGTTGCTGGTAAGTCGCGGCGGCCGCGGTGGCCGCGCCGTCGCCCGCCGCCGCGGCCCCCGAGCCGCCGCCGCCGACGGCGCCGCCCCGGCCCGCCGCCCCGCCGCCTCCGCCTCCGCCCCCGCCCCCGCCCGCGAGGGTCGCCAGGCCCCCCGCGCGCGAGGCCACGGCCAGCGCAGACGCGTAGTCGCTGCTGCCGCCGCCGCTACTCACGCGCCGCTGCAAGCTGCTCGAGGGCGCGAGCGGCTGGTGGAAGCGCGGCGCGGAGCCGTCGCCGCACTCGGGGAGGCCAATCACGAGCGACGACGACGACGCGGGCTGTTGTTGCTCCTGCTGGTGCTGCTGCTGGTGCTGCTGGTGCTGTTGTTGCTGCTGCTGCTGGTGCTGCTGCTGGTGCTGCTGCTGCTGCCGCTGGACAAACACGACGCTGTCGTAGCTGCCGACGCTGCTAGGCGCAGGGGCGACGGCGACTACGGCAGCGGCGCCGCCGCGGCCGCGAAAGGGCACGGCGGCGGAGGGCGCGATGCCGCCGCCGACGCCTCCGACTGGCATACCTCCGCCTCCTGCGCCTCCTCCTCCTCCTCCTCCTGCTGGTGCGCCGCCGCCGTTGCTGCTGCTGCGGCTGTGCGGCGTCGAAGCAAAGCCCTGCCGGACGAGGTGGTGTGGCGTGTGCATCTGCTGCGTCTGCTGCATCTGCTGCTCCTCCTCGCGCGCGGTCGTGCCGCTGCTCCAGCGCCGGGCGACGGCGTCGCCGCCGCTGGCGCCGCCGCCGGCCGCGGCTGCGGCCGCAGCCGCAGCCGCAGCCGCAGCAGCGGCCGACGACCCCGATCCGCGGCCCGCCTCAATGTCGTCCGCGTCGCTGTCGCCCGCGCCGGCGCCGCCGCGAACGCTGCGGCGCAGTGGGGAGATGCCGCCAGTCGCGTAATCACGGGCAGCGGCGGCGCCTCCCGCGACCAGCGCCGCGGCTGCGGCTGCGGCGGCAGCGGCCTCTTCTCGTCGGTCGGCGGCAGCAGCGGCGGCGGCGGCGGCCGCCCCCCAGTCCCCGCCGCCTCCCCCTCCGCCTCCTCCTGCCTCTGCGTCCGACACGTAGCTCCGCGACGCGAGGCTCGTGCCCGTTCGTCGGAGCGCGAACGCTGCGGGGACTGCGCCGCCGCCGCCGCCTCCACCGTTGCCGCCAGCGTTGCCTCCGCCGCCCTTGCCGCCGCCGCCGCCCTTGCCCCCGCCGCCACCGCCCGCCGGCTGCACCGCCGCCGTCGCCGCCGCCAGCGCCGCCAGCAGCGCCGCCGTCGACGTCGCGCTCGTCGCGTCCGCGTGGTCCCGCCGGCTCGCCACGTACTGCGCCGTCAGCGAGAACGCCAGGGCCTGCGTCGCAAAGTAGAGCAGCACCAGCCCGCCGAGCGACACCGCCGCGTCCTGCGCCGCCTCGCCCGACTCGAGCCGCAGGGTCTCGAGCCGCCCGGTCTCGCAGATGCAGTTGTTGGGCAGCTGGAAGAGCGTGGCGAACGATCCCAGGTTGAGGCACGAGTAGGGGCACATCAGCGTGACGGACGAGGTCGGGTAGAGCGACTCGGCGTTGGCGGCGACCTCGGGCACCTCGGCCGTCAGGGACGGCAGGGGCAGCGGCAGCGGCGCGCGCGCGCCGCGGAGCGCGCCGACGCTCGCGCCGCCGCCCGCGCCGCCGCCGCCGTCGATGCCGCCCTCGACGCCGCCGCCGCCGGCGGCGGCGGCGCCGCTGTCGTCCGCCGGGTCGGCGAGCCGCATCCTCCGCGCCTCCGCCTGCCGCCCCTCCTTGGCGCGCGCCGTGGCGTTGCGCCGCCGCGACGCCACCTGGGCCGCGAACGTGTTGAGCGCCGCCGCGCTCGCGTCGCTCGCCACCACCGTCGCGTTCTCGTGGCCGGGCGTCGGCAGGATCAGGATCGAGGCCACGGCCTGGTCCAGCCCTTGGAGCCACGTCGAGTTGGCCACGCACAGCGGCGGGCGCTCGACCGCGTCGCGGTAGTACGACACCACGCTGGTGTAGTTGCGCGCGGCCAGCTGCTGCTGCAGCTCGGCCGACAGGCCCTGCGCGCGGGCGGTCGACGTGCCGTGCCTAATGGATAGGTTGGCGGCGTAAGCCACCACCAGCCACAGCAGCGCGCCGCCGAGCAGCAGCACGATCGCGAGGTTGACCAGGCCCACGACCAGGTTGAAGCCCAGGTTGTAGGCCGAGTAGAGCTGGTAGGAGGCCGGGGTGGGCCGGGCGCAGGGGCAGCAGGCGCGCGCGCGGCGGCCGCGGGGCGCGGCGGCGGCGGCGGACGAGGCGGCGGCCGCGTTGGCGGCGGCGGCGGCCGCCGCCGCGGCCGAGGCGGCGAGCGAGGTGGTGCCGCCGCCGCCGCCGCCGTAGTGGGGGTGGTTGCCGTTGGACCCGGCGGACAGGGCGGCCGCGGCCGCGGCGGTGGCCGCCGCAGCGGCGGCGCGCGCCTGGCTGGCCGGGTCGGACGACGAGGGGGCGTGGTGGTGGTGCGGGTGCGGGGCGTCACGCGCAAAGGGCGGCGGCGGGACCGGCGCGACGCTGAGCGCGCCCCCGCCTCCCGCATAGGCCGCCGCCGACCGTAGGGACTTGAGCGATCCGTCGCCGCCGTTGGACGCCGCGCCTCCTCCTCCGGACCCGCCCGCCCCTCCGCCTGCCGCCGCCGCCGCCGCCGCCGCCGCCGCCGCCGCTGCTGCCGCCGCCGCCGTCGCCGTCGCCGCGCCCGCCGTCGCCCTCAGCACCGCCGCCCTCGCCGCCGCCCTGCGCGCCGCGGTCGCCTGCTCCTGCGCCGCGCGCGCGAACGCGAGCGCCAGCGCCAGCGAGAAGACCAGCGACCCCACCGTCGCGAGCGTGATGGTCGTGGTCGACAGCGCGAAGGTGACCGCGTCGATCGTGTCCGTCGGGATGGGCGTGACGACGGCGAAGAAGGTGAGCGTGTGGCGCTTGCAGCGCTCGGCGAACAGGGCCCACAGAGCGAGGCCGGGCACGAAGAGCAGAAAGGCGACGGCGTGGGGCCACGGCAGCGGCGCGAGCCACTTGCCGACCCACCCGCCGGCGGCGTCCTTGCCGCCGTGGCCGGCGCCGGCGCTGCCGCCGCCGCCGCTGCGCGCGGTCTCGAGGCGGCGGCGGAGCGACGACGACGACGCGGTGCGGTGGTGCGGGTGCTGGTGCTTCGGGTTGCCGCCGCCCGAGGGCTGCGGCGGGGCCATCGTTCTCGCGTGTCGATTTTTTGGTTGGTCCTCGACTGGTGGTCCTCTCTCTCTCTGCTCCAGGTCTCAAGGCGCCTCTATGGGCGCGGCCGCGCGCCGCGGCGGCATCGGACGTGCGACCGATTGACAGTCGAGGAGGGGCGAGGGGAGGGAGGGAGGAGAGAGAGAGAGAGAGAGAGGGGCTCGATCGAAACAGGGGTCGTCTGCCTCTCACTCGCCCGCGTCGCTGCGCCTTGTCTCTTTGGTAAGGGCGAGAGTGAAAAAGGGTGATTTGATGCGGAGGGCGTCAGATGAGGGGTCAGAAAGGTAAAGCAGACGATGGTTGAGGAAGGGCGTCCGGAGGGAGCGCGCCGACGCCAAAATTCAGACGAGCGGCGACAAGGCGGGCGACGCCGACGCCGATTTCGAGGAAACGAGAAGACGCGGCGACAGCGGCGCACCTCGCCGACATTATGTCGGCGACATACCACACCATTCTCTCTTTCTCACTTTCACATGGCGGCCGCCATCTGCGACGCCTTCTCCTAGCCAGAATTCGAACGAACGCCACGCAGCACATCCACGAGAGAGGCAGAGGTGGGGTCGAGAAAAAAAAGACACCGCTGTTTGAAAACCACGACTTCCGAGTCCCCCGCAATCGCGCCCCACACATTATGTCGACACCACGGCGCCCGGGCGAGTCGCCCGAGGCGCACGCGCGGCGCGAGGCGATCGCCTCGGCCGCTGAGCGACGCCGCCTCTCCCAGGACGACGGCTCTGGCGACGGCGGCGCCGCGAGCGGGCCGCAGTCGCCCGCCGTCTTGCGCGCAGCACCCCAGCAGCACCAGCAGCACCAGCAGCAGCACCAGCACGCGGCCGCCGCGGCCCAGGCCAACGCGGGCATCGCCCACCTGCTCAGCACCACCAGCGCGCCCGGCGCCGCCGCCGGGGGGGCGCAAGACCTCGCGAGCGCCCTCGCCGGGGCCGCGGCCGCGAAAATGCAGGCGGACGCGGCCTACGCCCGCGCGCTGGCCGCCTCCGCCGCCGCCGGGGCCGTGGGGGCGGGCAGCGCCGGCGCGCCAAACGTCCCGCCGCAGTCCGTGTCCCCGCCCCCCCCTGCCCGGCGCTCGGCGGGCGGCAAGCGCGGGCGCGGCAAGCCCCTGCCCGGCGCCGGCCAGCGCGGGCACGTCCTCGGCGACGGCGGCGCGAGCGGCGACGGCGACGACGGCGGCGACGGCGGCGCGGGCGCGGCCGCCCGCGGCGGCGCAGGCGGCGCCGACGGCGGCGAGGAGCTGCACGGCGGCGACGAGAACGCCGCCGAGACCACCTGCTCGGCCGTGTTCGCCCCCTACGTGTGCCGCAGCGCCGTCGCCCTCCACCCGGGCACGCGCGCACACCCGGGCGACATCAGCGAGGCCGCGGGCCTGGCGGCCGTCGCGCTGCCGCCCACCGACTTCCCGCTGTGGTCGTCCTTGCCGTCCGAGGTCGTCTCGGAGGGCCGGCTGTCGCGCCTGCAGCTCGAGGCGGTGCTCTACGCGTGCGCCGCGCACCAGCAGCGCCTGCCCGACGGCCGCCGCGCGGGCTTCTTCTGCGGCGACGGCGCGGGCGTCGGCAAGGGCCGCACCATCGCGGGCGTGGTGCTCGATTCGCTCGCGCGCGGCCGGCCGACGCACCTGTGGCTGTCGACCTCTGGCGACCTGCGCCTGGACGCGCGCCGCGATTTCGCCGAGCTCGGATTCGGCGGCGTCCCCGTGCTCGACGGCTGCCGCGCGCTCGACGCCGCCGCCGGCCGCGGCCTCGGCCTGCCGTCCGAGCTCAAGTCGGGCGTGATGTTCTGCACCTACGCCACGCTCGCGTCGCCCGGGCGCGCGGGCCGCTCGCGCATCGACCAGATCGTTGACTGGCTCGTCAGCTGCGGCGGCGCGTCGGTGGCCAAGGCGGGAGGCGTCGGCGTGGCGCCGGGCGTGGACGCGGCGCTGCTGGCGCGCCTGCAGCGCGCGGCGGCCGACGCCTCGGCCGAGGGCGGCGGCGGCGGGGCCCGGGACCTTGACGACGAGGAGGCCGAGGAGACGCGCGCCTTGGCGGGCGGGGCCAAAAACAAAAACAAAAACAACGACAACGACGGGGGCGGCGGCGGCGGCGCGGGCGGCGGCGGCGGCGGCGGCGGCGCCAGCCGGCTCGCCGAGAGGCGCCGGCTCGAGGCCGAGGCCGCCTTCGACGGCGTGATCGTGCTCGACGAGGCGCACAAGGCCAAGACCTTCGTCGCCTCGGACGCCGACGCGTCGTCACTGGTCGCGCGCCGCGCCATCGAGCTGCAGCGCCGCCTGCCCAACGCGCGTGTGCTCTACTGCTCGGCCACGGGCCTGTCCGAGGTCGGACACGCGGCCTACCTTTCCCGCCTCGCCCTCTACGGCCCCGGCACGCCTTTTTGCGACTTTGGCGCCTTCGTGGAAGCGCTCTCGGCGCGCGGCACCTCCTTCCTCGAGCTTCTCAGTCTCGAGATGAAAGGGCGCGGCGCGTACGTCGCGCGCGGCCTGTCGTTCGAGAACGCCGTGTTTGAGGAGGCCGAGGCGCCGATGACGGCGGCGCAGCGCGCGATGTACGACGACTGCGCGCGGGTGTGGGTGGAGATCCGGCACGGCTTGTCGGCGGCGCTCGAGCTGACGGGCGCCAACCTGCTCGACCCGCGGCGGCGGCGCGGGGGGGGCGGGCGGAGCGCGGGCGGGGCCAAGGCCAAGAAGAGCGCGGGCGGGGCCACGGCCAAGGACGCGTCGGCGACCCCGCCGCCGGCCACGCCCGGCGACGCGTGGAAGCAGTACTGGGCCTCCCACCAGCGCTTCTTCAAGTCGCTGTGCGTCTCGCTCAAAATCGACAAGCTCGTCGACGAGGTGCGCGCGGCGCTGGCGGACGGGCACGCGGTCGTGATTGGGCTGCAGGGGACGTCTGAGTCGGCGTACGACTCATTCGATTTGAGGCCCGGCCAGCAGCTGCCGGGCTTCATTTCCGCTGGCAAAGCCACGATGGTCCGCTTCGTCGAGAATCACGTGCCCACCTGCGCCGTCCACGCCAAGGCCCCCGGCGGCGGCGCCGCGGGCGGGACGGGCGGCGGAGGCGCGGACGGGGGCGGCGGCGGCGGCGGCGCCTCGAGCGACGGGGAGGGCGGCGGCGGCGGCGGCGGCGGCGGCGGCGGCGGCGGCACCAGCGACGACGGCGGCGGCGCCAGCAGCGACGAGAGCAGCGGCGGCGCCGGCGGCAACGGCGGCGGCGGCGGGACCACCGACGAGGAGGGCGGCGGCGGCGGCGGCGGCGGCGGCGGCGGCGGCGGCGGCGGCGGCGGCGGCGCGTACAAGCTCGGGCGCCCCGTGCGCGAGGCGGTCGAGATCCGCAAGCGCCTGCTCGCCGCCATCGAGGCGCTCGACGTGCCCGCCGCCCCGCTGGACGTCCTGATCGACCGCCTGGGCGGCCCCGCGGCCGTCGCCGAGATGACAGGGCGCAAGGGCCGCGTCGTCCGCACCAACCGCGGCGACCGCCGGCCGCGCTACGAGCTGCGCGCGGCCGCGGCCGGCGGCGACGCCGCGCTCGAGAGCGTCAACCAGCAGGAGAAGGACGCCTTCAACGGCGGGCGCAAGCTGGTCGCCGTCATCAGCGAGGCGGCGTCCACCGGCGTCAGCCTGCACGCGTCCTTACTTTTTCGCAATGCGCGCCGGCGCTCGCACCTGACGCTCGAGGTGCCGTGGGCCGCCAGTGCCATCGTGCAGCAGCTCGGCCGCACGCTGCGGAGCAACCAGTCGTCCTCGCCGCACTACAAGCTGCTGGTGTCGCGCGTGGGCGGCGAGCGGCGCTTCGCGGCGGCCGTGGCGCGGCGCATGGCCAGCCTGGGCGCCCTGACGCGCGGCGACCGGCGCGCAGGCGCGGCCACGGGCGCCCTGGGCGCCGAAAGCGAGTACTACGACTCGGCGTGGGGCCGCAAGGCGCTCCGCCGCATGTACGACCACGTCGCGGCGCGGCTGGACACGCTGCCGGCGGGCGTGACGCTGGCGGCGCTGTTCCGCGACGCGGACGCGGACACGCGCGCGGGCGTGGCGCACCTGCTCGGCGGCGGCGGGCGGGCGGGCGGCGGCGCAGGTGGCGGCGGCGGCACAGGCGGCCGGCGCGCCAGCGGCGACGGCGCCGACGACTCGACGGAAATGGGGGAGGAGGAGGGCGACGGCGACGGCGACGACGCGGCGCGGCGGCAGCAGCGCGCGGCCTCCCGCGCCGCGGTGGCCGCGTTGGCCGCCGCGGCCGCGGCCGACCCGGCCGTCCTCGCGTCGCAGCGCAAGCAGGTCGTCGAGCAGCTGCACGACTCGTTCCGTGAGTACCTCCAGATGATGGGGATCGAGTACAGCGGCAAGGGCGGCGGCGGCAACAAGGCAGACGGCGGCGCAGGCGCGGGCGGCACCGGCGGCGCGGGCGGCGGCGCGGGCGGCGGCGGCGCGGCCGGCAAAACGGCGGCGGCGGCGGCGGCGGCGGCGGCGGGCAAAAAGGCCTCGGCCAAGGACACCGGCGACGTGCGCAAGTTCCTCAACCGCCTGCTCGGCATCCCCGTCGCCGCCCAGGGCCTGCTGTTCGCCTACTTTGCCGCCGCCATGGCCGCAGAGATCCGCGCCGCCAAGCGCGAGGGCCGCTTCACGGAGGGCGTCGCCGACCTGTCGGGCTCGTCGATCGCGCGCTCGTTTCCGCCGCGCGTGCTCTGGGACGACGCCACGATGCTGCTGCCGCGCTCTTCCGCGCCCGCGTCGCTCGGGCACGCGCTGTCCGCGGCGGACCTTGCGCGCGCCCTGCCGCCGCTGCTCCCGGGCGGCGGCGCGGGCGGCGCGGCCACGCGCACGGTCCTGCACCTGCTGTCCGTCGACCGCGGCGTCCGGTTCGCCGACGCGCTGGCGCGCCTCGAGCGCGAGCGCGTGCCGGGCGACGCCTCGGGCTTCCGCCGCTCGCACCGCAGCATGTTTGGCAGCCACGCCCTGGTGCTGGCGCTGCAGGTCCCCGGGTCGACCTCGGGCGGCCGCCCGCCGCTGTTCGCCCTCGTGCGGCCCAACACGGGCGCCTCGAGCTTCTTCATGGGCGTGCAGGAGCTGCGAGAGAAGTACGCCCGCGTGCCCGAGCCCTACGGCGGCGGCGTCTTCGAGGACGAGTGGGAGGACGCGTGGGCGCGCGGTGCGCGCGCCTGCATGCACGGCGCCGGCGTGCACGGCCCGGAGTGCACGGCGGGGCGGCGGGTGATGGACGTGTGCGTGCTGACGGGCGCGGTGGTGCGGGCGTGGGGCATCCTGGAGGCCGTGCTGGAGAAGAACAAAGGCCACCTGCCAAAGTCGGACCAGGCGCTGCGCGTGGTGCGCGTGCAGATCGGCGCGCGCGGCGGCGGCGCCGCGAAGGGGGCGGCGGGGGCGGCGGCGGCGAGGGCGGGATCGGCGGCGGCGGCGGGAGCGGCGTCGGCGGCGGGAGGGGCGGCGGCGGCGGGAGCGGCGGCGGCGGCGGCGTCTCCCGCTTCGGCTGCGGCCGCTGCTGCTGCTGCCGCTGCGATGGACGAGGACGAGTACCACGAGGCGGCGGCGGAGGAGGAGGAGGAGGGCAAGAAGCGCCGGCGCGTCGCGGCGTCGGGCGGTGGCGGCGGCAAGAAGGAGGACGAGGACGAGGAGATGGGCCAGGCGCAACAGGTGGCGGCGGTGCCTCAGGAGGAGGACGTGCTCATCGGCGTGCGCTATCCGATATTGCTGCTCCCCGAGGTCTACGCATCACTTCGAGCCGAGGCCGCGGCCCGCTCGCTCGCGTCGGCGGCGGCGGCGGCGGCGGCGGCGGGCGCGGGCGGGGCGTCGTCGGCGTCGTCGGCGGCGGCGGCGGCAGGCGTGGCGGTGGAGCCGCCGGCGCCCGTCTTGCCGCGCCTGCTGCCGCGCCTGATGCGCAGCGCGCCCACCGTTGCCGGCATGTTTGCGGCCGCGGCGTCGTCGGGCGGCGGCGGCGGAGGCGGCGGGGGCGGCGGCGGGGCCGCGGCAATGCAGCACCGAGCGCCGCGAAACGGCGGAAACGGCGCGGGCGGCAGCGGCGGCGGAAACGGCGCGAGCGGCGGCGGCGGCGCGGGCAAAAAGCCTGCCGCGGCCGTGTCGCTCCCGCCCCGCCCGGCCCGCGGCGGCGGCGGCGGCGGCGGCGCCCAGCTGCCCGTCAGCGCCTACTTCCCGAGCGCGGCGAAGAAGCCGGCGCGCGACGCCTCGCCCTACGAGAACGACGCATCGGGCGGGCCCTCCCCCGGCGGAGGCGGCGGCAGGAGCCGCTGGGGCGGCTGGGGCGGCGGCGGCGGCGGCGGCGGCGCGGCGGCCGGCGGCCCCGGCCGCGCTGGCAGCGTCGTCGTCATCAGCGACCCGGCGGGGCCCGCCCGCGCCGGGAGCGTCGTCATCATCAGCGACTCCGATTGAGGCATGAGGGGTCGTTCGTTGAGTTTCGCGTCGACAAAGACGCACGCGCACAGAGCACACACCACCGCCAGTATTGCCCACAACCCCCGATTTGAACGAGCGCACGCGAGGACGTGACCGCGGGACGACGCTGCGCGTTGGTGAGGCCCCGCCGTAACGGCGACGGCGTTTGTCCCGAGCCCGAACACCCACACTAGCCGACGGCTGTTTTTAACGCACGCATCGCTCAACACTCTCTCTCTCTCTCCTGCCTCACCTCATCATCTTGTTCACCACCATCACGCCTGTCGTCCACCATCGACGGACGACATCGATCTCTTCTCGCTCACACTCCGACAAAGACCCCTTTTTGCGAGACACACGCAGAGAGACGCTCATGGACGGGCCAGCGGGGTACGAGGCCGCGCCGCAGCAGGTCGAGCAGCAGGCGCCGCCTGCGGGTCGAGCACCAGCATCAGCAGCAACAGCGCAGGCGAGCAGCAGCAGCAGCAGCGGCAGCGGCAGCGACGACGACGCCGGCGGAGAAAAGGAGGAGCGCGCGCGGGTCAGGGTCACTTTTTCGGACGCCGACTGCTACGTGTACGCGCCCATCCCGCCCCCGGGGGTGTCGGGGCACCACCGCGCCGAGCTCTGGAACGTCGAGAGGTGGTCGCTGGAGGTGTCGGTGCAGGTCGTCGAGGCCTGCCGCGGACGAGGGAGGGGCTTTGTGCGCCTGTTTGAGAAAGAAGCGACGCCGCAATTCGCCGCCGCCGCCGTCGCGACGGCAACAACATCAGCAGCAGCAACAGCACCAGCAACAACAGCAGCAATAACAACAGCAGCAGGGGCGGTGCTCTTTGCCGAGTGCCCGCTCCCTGTCGGCGGCCGCAACCCCATGGCGAGCGTGGTGGAGCCGGCCGTCGACTCGTCCCGCTTCTTCGTGCTTCGCGTGCAGGACCGGGGCGGCGACGCGCGCCGGCACGCCTTCCTGGGCCTGGGGTTCCGGGAGCGGGCGGCCGCGTCGGCGTTCGCGGCGGCGCTGGACGCGTACCAGAGCCAGGCGCGGCGGCTGCGCGAGGCGCGGGCGCTGCGGCGGGCCAGAAGGAAGGGGGGGGGCGGTGCAACGACGCTCGGCGAGGAAGGGGCGGGGGGCGGCGGCGCGGCGGCGTCGGCGACGGAAGCGGCGCCAGGGTCCGCCTCGGGGGGGCAGTTTGCGCTCAAGGAGGGGGAGACGGTGCGGCTCAAGGTCGACCTCGCGCGGCTGGAGCGGCTGCGGCGCGCGCGCGCGGGGGGCGCGCGGCCGGTAGGCAACGGCGACGATGACGAGGACGGCGGCGACGGCGGCGGCGGTATCTTTTTCGGTTCTGCAGGAGGCTTCGAGGGCGGCGGCGGCCCGGCGCGGCAGCCTCATCGCCGGCGCGCGCCCTCGGTGGCCGTGGCGATCGAGGGCCTCCGCCTGGCCCCGCCGCCGCCGCCGCCGCCGCCGTCGGCGAGCGCCGCCGCGTCGTCGCGGGGCCAGGGCGGCGGCGGCGGAGGGGCGTCGCGAGCGGCGGCCGCGGGCAGCGGCGACGCTCCCGTGGCCCCCGGCGGGGACGGCGACGACGACGACGATGGCTTCGGCGACTTTGTGGGGTAGATTGTTGGCAACAAACCACCGCTCACGATGTCACATCTGGGGGGTCGCTGTTGCTCTCTCGCCGCGTCGCGCCCCCGCAAAAAGGCGCCCGCCCGTCAACGGCGCGTCGACGAGCAACCGCCTCGGCGTCGTCGACGAGTCGCCGACATCGACCGAATAAACGTGGCCACCGCCTTCGACGACACTTGACCTCCCACAGACAGCCCAAGCTATTCACCGCAACAGCAACAGTTCTAGATTCCGCGCGCACCGCTCGAAACCGGAGACTGTGGCGTTTTGGTCTAGGGATTCTCCCCTCAAAAAAACCACACCTCCTCCAAAAAACGCCCGCAAAACGCGGCTCGCGCTGTACTTTCCCGCGGCCAGCGGTTGGGCGTGACCCCAGCACGTCGGCTGCGCGCGCGATCCCTGCAGCCAGGGTCCTAGGGCGCGCGCCTCTTGAGGGCGAACGGATTATTATTCTCGCAAACCAGAAAGAAGAGACACTCTTTCTCCGGCGCGCGAACAACCACTGTTTCCCGCGAGCCTCTCGATCCAGCGCTTGAGGAGACCATACTGTTTCCCGGGAGCCTCTCGATCCAGCTCTTGAGGAGACCATTGCCCCCATAGCCACCCCCAACTCTGTGAGCTAGTCACATGGCAACAACGCTCAGGGCGCGCGTCGTGGCGCGCGACGACGACGACACCGTCGCCGGCGCCGGCGCCAACGGCCGTCCTCGTCGGCGGGCGGCGGCCGCGAGCAAGGCGGCGGCGACGCCGCCCGCAGGGGATCCCGCCGCCGCCTCGGTTAGCTCGGCCGGCGCCACCACCACCACCTCCTCCTCGAGCTCCTACAGCGACGACGACAGCGACGCCCACCTCCTCGTCAGCAAGCGCCGCGCCGCCCTCGACGCCACAAAGACCGCGCCCGCGTCCCGGCGCCGGCGCCGCGCCGGCGCCGCGAGGTCGGCGCCCGGCGGCGGCGGCAAATCCGCCGCGCCCGCGTTGCCGCGCGCCTGGTGGGCGCCCTGGCGCCGCCCGGCCCCCCCGCTCCTGGGCCGAGGACTCGAGCACCTCGACTCGTACGCCGACCTGCCCGACTACCTGCGCGACAACGAGTTTATCCTTACTTCCTACCGTCGGGGGGAGCAGGGCGTCTGGCCCTCGGTCCGGTCGCTCTTCGGCCTGCACAACGAGACGGGCAACGTCTGGACGCACCTGGTCGGCACCGCGATGTTCGCGCTGCTGGCGCTGTGGTTCGCGGCGCACCCGCCCGCCCCGCTGGCGATCACGGCGTCACACGTGGAGCACATGGCGCGGGCGCACTGGAGCCGGGCGCACGGGGACGGCAGCGCGGGCGGCGACGGCGCCCTGCTCGGCGGCGGCGGCGGCGGCGGCAGCCTCGCGCGCGGCCTCTCAGCCGGGGTCCACGCGCTCGAGCACTCGGTGGCCGCGGGGGTGCACGCCCTGGAGCACTCTGTGTCCGCGGGCGTGCACGCGATCGAGGAGACGGTGGCGGCGGCCCTGCTCGCCGCGCCCCCCGCGACGGCCGGCGGCGCCGCCGGCGCCGATGGCTCCCCCGCGCCGCCGCCACCCGAGGCCGCGCTCGCCGCCGCCCGCGCCCTCGTCGCCCGCGCGCGCGCCGCCGCCTCGGCCTCCCTCCACCCGGGCGCCTTCGTCTACCCGGCCCCGCGCTGGCCCGTGTACGTCTACTTTGCCGGCGCGATGGTCTGCCTCGGCACCTCGACCGTCTGCCACCTGCTCGGCTGCTGCACGCAGCACGTGGTCGAGCTCGTGTGGCGCTTCGACTACGTGGGCATCGCCGCCCTGATCGTCGCGTCGTTCGTCCCCACCGTCTGCTACGCCTTTTTGTGCGAGCCGGGCCTGCGCCTGTTCTACCTGGGCACGACGGCGGCCATGGGCGTCGGCGTCGTCGCCGTCTCTCTGCCCAACCGTTTCCAGGCGCCCGAGTACCGCCCGCTGCGCGCCGCCGTCTTCTCCGCGCTGGGCATGTGGGGCGTCGTGCCCGTGGGGCACCAGCTCCTGCTGCACCGGGGCGCGTGGGCCGTGCGCACGGCGTTTGGCCTGGACGCGCTCATGGGCGCGGTCTACCTGGGCGGCGCGGCGATCTACGCTTGCCGGATACCCGAGCGCTGGTATCCGGGAAGGTTCGACATCGTGGGCCACTCGCACCAGCTGTGGCACACGGCCGTGGTCCTGGCGGCCTACGTGCACTACCGCGCGGTCCTGGTGCTGCTCGAGTGGCGCGACGCGTCGGGCGGGTGCGCGGCGGCGGACCTGCTCGGCGCAGGCCCGCCGGCCCGGCTGCGGGCCGACTTTGCGGCGCTGGGCACGCCGGCCGTCGGCAGCGCGGACGAGGTGTGGAGCGGGCTGTCGGCCAGCCTGGCGGCGAGGTACGCGGCGGCGCACGGGGGCCCTGGCGGGGCGGGGCCGCTGGGGGTTTGAGGCGACTCGTGTGTGGATCGATGGACTGACTGACACACGGAGAGAGAGAGAGAGATTGAGAGATTGTGAGGGCGTTTCGAGCGGGTTTTGTTTCTTTCCTTGTCGTCGCCGTTTGTTTGTCGGCGCCCCCCCCCCCCCCCCCCCCCCCCCCCCCCCCCCCCCCCCTTTCTGTGTGCCCCACCCCCCCCGGCCCCCGTTGTTGATGGGTGTTTTTCCCCCCCCGCCCCGCCGCCGGGGGGG
>Ga0105053_10001510_pt1 | contig 37325 bp, 72 predicted proteins | sample BON01_FD_78093 | JGI IMG/M metagenome (GOLD analysis project Ga0105053, IMG submission 78093) | Freshwater microbial communities from Lake Bonney liftoff mats and glacier meltwater in Antarctica - BON-01 | ecosystem: Environmental > Aquatic > Freshwater > Ice > Glacier meltwater | place: Lake... | reverse complement strand
CTGCGTAAAGCAACGGGACATTCCCATACTGATGCATCGCGTGAAGGCAATTTGGCATGATTCATTACTCCGGAAAATTCAAAAACAAAACTTACGTGATGCGTTCGTTTACTTCAGACCCATTGCACTCAGGAGATTCAGTTTCGATCCAGCCTTTGGCTTTTTTCGGCCAGGACTGTAAGTCTTTTCTTCGACTTCTTCCTTCGCAGGTGCCGCAGATGTCTCTTCCTCTTCCTCGTCATCAGGAACCTGAATGAACATCGGAGACATTTTCGACATGACTCCCGCGAACTTCTTGCGTTGTGGTTCCGCCATTTCGCAGGCGCACTCAACAACCTCTTTCATCAAGTCGGGAGCAATCTCAACAGACTCGAAGATCTTCGCGAATTCGGTCGTCATCGCTGCCGTCAGTTTCTCGGCGGCTCGCTCTGATTCGATGGCATCCAAACGATCCTGCAGGTCTTTCGCGGACTTCTTCGCAGCGATGAGTTCAGCCTGCTCAGTGGCTTCAGAATTGTGCTCTTCCAGAATTGACTTGATCAGTTCTGGATGCTTTTTGATTTCTTCGAGTGTCAGTGCCATTTCTTCTTCTTCCTCGATGTGTTCTTCGAAAATACCATCCGTAGTAGCCGGATTAGTGACAACGTCCACTGACCTGATCGATTCGATCGCATTCACATCAGAGTCCTTGCCTTTTACAGGCTTTTCACTCTCGATCGATGCGTTTACTGACATTCCCATTGTTTTCGGGGCGTGTGTGATATCCCACACGAACTGACTTGCGGCGGCATGCTGTGGATTGAAATAAATCGTTCCAAAATAGCCTTTGCCTTCGCGGTATTCTACATTTTCACTAACAACGCCGAACTTGTCGTGATAGTCCCGGTTGTCGGTCGCCTTGGCTGGATGATTGATGTAAACCCGAGAGCCAGACAAATGCTTGATCGCTGTCTTCCGGACACCCGGTGTGTCGTAGTTCCTACTGTTACGCGACCGAAGACCGAGCAACTTCACTCCAACGGCGATGCCCTTTTCGGCATCAACGTCGGCAAGACCAACTGATTCGAAGGCGTCTTCAGATGCAATTGTGTCCTGGGTTACGCTCACTTAGATTCTTTCACGTCGGCAGGCTTCGCAGGAGGCTGCGGCCTCGGTGCAGTTTTCTTACTTCCACATTTCTTGCAACCCATCATTCTGTCCTTTTGCCATAATGACATTTTGACATTTATTCACTTATATGGATTAGTTGTATTGATTTCATCGACTCTGTGCAACTGGATTTACTTCCGAGTTTTCGAATTTACCTTGGAAACTCCTTTTTCGGCCATCGGGTCTGTTTTCGACTTTGTGATTGGTCCGGGGTCTGTCTGCTGCTTTGCGAGGATGCTGCCTGCAGGCAGATCCAACTCTGCTGCGAGTTCAGATTTGCGCTGTGCCTGCTCTGATTCGTAGTCGCGACCTTCTGAGGCGAGCCAACTCTTTCCTGACAGTTGTCCAGCGTCGAAAAGTTCGTGGTTCACATCGAAGTCTTCCTTCCGGTTGCGTGTCTGCACTCTCGGTGGCTTTATCTCAAGCATGACCGCTTCCCAGTCGCCTTCCTTCAGGTCGTGATCTCCTTTAGTCTCTGCGTACCTGACTGCCTGCTCCAGAATCCGCTCGTCTTCCCGGACCATGAGGTGCTGCTCAAACGTCATTCCCTTGTGGAACGGTCCTTCGCTGACCAGCGTCGATGCGAAGTTACCTTCACTCACGTTTGCGGTCAGCATGAATTCCGGGCATCTGAGTCCTGCTGCGCACGCGCGGAGCAGTGATGTCAGCACTTCGATGTGATTCGTGGCTCCCTGACCTGTCTCCGGGAACTCGTACTTTATCGTCGATGGTACGGTGACGACTGCGGGGGACGGGAAGTCGTAAGTTTCGTTCTGCCCTGTGGCTCCGCCGCCTGTCTGCTGCGAGCCGAGCCAGCTTTTTACCTGGTCCGCGCCAGATCCAGCCATCATTGTGCGGATCGCGCCGAACGCTGCCTGGAACCCTGACGTTCGCATCAGATTTGACAGTAGTTTCTTGGCCCAGATCAACTCTTCTCGCACCGGCCAGTAGATCGTGACTCCACGGGGGTCGTTTGCGAGGCAGTTCCGCTTTCGATGCTGGATCAGCGTGCGGTCTTCTGGCAGCAGGTCGGGGAGTGATCCCATCGGCGTTTTTACGCGGAGGTCGTCGTACCAGTTTCCGTCGATGTGGTATGCGACGGGCTTGTACTGCAGGTTGTTCGTCCGGCGCACACCCAGAAGCTCGATGTACTTCTTCTTCTCGGTCTCCGGGTCCACGTTGGCGTACTCTGATGTCGGGTCTTCGTCGAGATCCGTAGGCTCTGCGAAGTTCACTCGCAAAATCCCGTCGTCGTCGTAGACGATCGTGTCGAACACCTCGCCGTGACGGTCGAGTCGCTGGCTGACTTCCGACTGCCGTGACTTCCAATCGTTCTCTTTCATCCAAAGTTCAAGGAACTTCTGGACGCGGTCGGCCGCTGCGGATGACCCGTCAGTCTTCGGCTTCACCGTGACGACGTGGCCTGTGTCGGCGATGTAATACGCTCTGTTGTTCATCGCGTTCGACCCCCAGCAGACTCTGGACAGAGAGTCGCCGAGGACCATGACGCTGTTTACCGATATGCATCCCAGATTCGCGTCGTACGGCTCTTCTCCGCCGTGCGGCAGTTCATCGCCGTTATTCTGAGTGCCGTAGTCTGCGGTTAGCTCTTCGAGGATGTTGTGTGCCAGTTTCGCTGCCGAGATCGACAGGCGTGTCTGTTCTACTTCAAAATCCGATGCGTAATCATGGATACGGTTGTTCGCGCGCAGCATTAGTGATCTCCTGCGTGGAGATTACCGTTGTTTTGGCGTTTTGGCAATCTGTAGCTCTTTTTCTGGTCTCCGCTTTTCGACGGGCGATCTTCGCGTCTTCAAGTTCCGTGAAGTACCCGAGGTGTATGAGGACTCTCTGAATCCTGATGTACGCTCGCCACTTCTTGTTCTTCTCTCTCCAGCAGACTCCCGTCATGCCGGATCTCTTCGTTGTTACCATAGGAATTGTACCAGTTGTCCAAAGTGACGGGTCGTCTCGAAATACATCGGCATGACCGGCGATGGGGCGTGACACAGGTACGACTGTGTCTGGATGTGCCAGTCAATCAGCGATTCCGGGTCGTTCTTGCGGCATTTCTTGCATCCGGATTTACTCATTGGATTGTTCTTCCTCAATTTCCAAACCTGGACTTACATAAGGAATATCAGAAACTCGGCACCAGTAACCTTCGGTGACTTCTTCAAGATCTTTTCCTCCTAAGCATGCCCAGAACCACGTTCTCCGAGGCGATGGGTCGCTGATGTCCGATCCAGCGTACCACCATAGGCCATCACGATTTGGTTTCATCCATGCCCAGCGAAGAGGATGCTTCTTTTCAGCCAGAAGATACGTCTGCACTGTAAATTGCAGTTTGTCACATGAAATCTTCGATTCTTCGAGCTTCTTTCTGAGTGATGTGACCGCCGCTTTGCACGGTGCGTGCTTCTTTTTCTCTGCATCCAGTTCAAAATTCAGATGTCTATTTTGTTGCCTTTCTGCCTGAATTACTTTCACCTGAATTTCGATTACTGACTTCAGTTTCTTCTTCGCACCCATTTTAAGTCCCTTCGTTAATACAGTATGTGAGCAGACGCTGCTCATTGCTTCATCTCCATGACGCCACGACAAAATCCCAACAGCCACGCTGCTGACATTCTGTATTCAAGCGGACGACCTCTAAGTTTGCAGATCGCAGCCGCAAGTGCTGGGAAATCGTCGCTTGTGCCAGTGTTATAGCCGCTTGCTCCCAGTTTAATCTCCAGCCAGTCTTGCTCTGACATTGATGCGTGCCGCTCTATCATTTCCCTTTTCTCCGTTCTTCCCAGTAAATCTCTAAATGACGCGGTAACTGTGTGGCCATGTCCAGACTGTCTGGACCATCGTCGTGCTTCCCTTTTTCTTGAATCCCAGTGAAGTTCCTGAGCTGTTGCACGAGTAGCGATGTGCCGGGATTGTTCAGGTATCGCAGACGGTGGCCTTTGATGAACGGATCGAGTCGGCGAATCCTGAGTGGCTTCGGTAGCGTGTCTTTTACCGGGATGATTATGTTCCCAGAGGATAGGTACTTGCTGAGCGCGTAAGCGGGGTTGTCTGCGGCGTACCTGTAGATCATGTCCAGGAACAACTCCTGAAATTGCAGTGTCTCAATCCCGATCAAGTCGCCGCTGATGATCCGGTGATGCGGTTGATCGCAGAACAGGAACAGATCAGAGACGATCTGGCCGGGGGGACGACGGGCAAGATCGGCGTCAACGTACTTTATGTCTGATTGCGTGGATTGGGCGACACAGCAGATTGATGAGTAGTCGCCTTCTTTTTCTTTTTTGCCTTTAGAGGCATCCACGGCAAACATGCGGACGATGGGCGTGTTTGCGAACGCTGGATTTTCAGGCGAAGGGAATTCATCCAGATCCACGTAGATGTCATTGAAGCAGGTGCGGTCCCATTCTGTATCGACGTTGCTCGAAGCGTTCCAGTTTCCGTAGAGGAACCGTTGCTTCTCTTGTTCGTCGAGACCTTCAAGACGCTGACGGTATTTGATGTCGATATGAGGATTGTCGGCGAGTGACCCAGGCACGAATGTGCCGCTTGTTGTGATGCATTCGCTCATCCCCGTCTCTGGACTTACGGCATACTGTGGCTCATCGAACCACTGGATGTTTTGACCTGTGTATTTGAAGTGCTTTATGACTCCGGACAGCTCGCGATTCGGAAGACCTGTCTTCAAATCCAGCCACGGGCTAACCCACGGGAAAAGCCAAGAGTCACGATCGGGATTGGCCGTAAACCTAAGCACTGGTTTTACACCGGAAGATGACCTGCACCGCGACCAGAGGAATAAAATATAACTCAACGGGAAGTCAGAGATCTCATCGAACCCAAGCCAGTCAAATTGCGCCCCTTTGTAATTTTCAAGGTCTTTTGCGAATTGGCAGGTAAACAGGCCAATCTTAGAGCCGCACGGAAACAGAAACTCTGATCTCGTGTGGTTGTGCTTTGCGCCGAGCGATCCGTACATCTCCAAGCATCCGTCGAGCAGGCCACCAGATTTCGTGAGAGTCGGGTATGTTCTTCGGAAGATTGCTCCTCTGAACTTTGGGTTCGCGAACTTACCCTGCGTATGACGAAGCGGATCGACAGTTAATGCAAATGTCTTCCCGGACCCGGCACTGCCGCCGTAGAGCGCCCAGTCCGCGTTGCACGACAGGAAATCAAACTGAGGCTTAGATAGTGGATGCTCAAACATCAGGATTTCCTTCCGTGGTTCGGGTGGTATCCATAGTGGATCTCTGCCGCTTTACGTGCGATGGCGGCTTCTTCCAGCGTGTCGAACGAACCTACATTCAGTATCCCGGCATCATCCCTGATTCTTGCCCTGTATCTGCCATGCTCTAAGCTAACACCCATCGCGCCGGAGGTGTTGTTTTTGTGGAATTTCTTGTTTCTTTGATTCATCTGTGGCGTGGCCAGCCGCAGGTTCGAACGCTTATTGTCCATCGTGTTTCCATTTTCATGATCGACCATGGCTGGTGGCATTACTCCCGTTTCCAAAAGAAACGCAAGCCTATGGATGGATATGAATTTACCCATGATCCTGATCTTTAGGTAGACATGTTCTTTTATGTGGTCTTCTGTTCCCAACTGCCACCCGGAAACTGCGCGAGTCCGAATAACTTTTCTTCGAACAAGACCAGTCAATGGATCGTATTCGATCTCTCTGTTAGCCACTTCAAGCGTGATCTCTGCCATCACAAACACTCCACGAAAAAACCACAGTGCGACGATGCAAGCATCACACTGTGGTTCAAAAATCAGGGTCACCCCCGAAGATTTCTTTTTGCCTGTCTTGCATTCAGGCGATGCCCACATCATCACAAAGATTCATCGATCCGTCAATCTTCAACGGCCGCGAAAGTCAAAAAGTAATACAGTCATCACAGCATCCAACGAATAACCCCGTGATGCTGTTCTTGGCCATCGGTCTGCCGCACAGGCAAACAGAATTGTCGCCCAGCTTTGAGCCATTCGACTTCCAGTACAAATACTGTATGAACCGCACCTCATCCAGTTCAGTCAGCCTCCTAATCGCGGCGACTGCAAACCTGTCGGTTTCAGGAAGTGCGTCGTAGTATTCGAGCCAGTCTTTCATGGTTCCACCTCGCCAATCACATTAAACATCTCCGGATGAATCCGCCGCACCAGCCGCATCGATACGATCCGCTGACAATCGCTGATTGCCTGCCTGAAGTCGTTATTGTCGTTCGGGCCTGTGCTGTCGCTGTCAAGCAGGATCATCTTATTCCATGCGTCTGCAAGGATGGTAAGAATAGCCAGTTCTTCGGTTGTTAAACTCATGTTCTATCCTTAAATTCATCGCGTGCCTTTTTAAGTGCCGCGAGTTCTGCCTGCAGCTTTTCGACTTCATCACTTAAATACTTCTCCCGCTCAGCATTCCACTGATCGACTGGCTGTAGCTGCTCTTCACGAATTGGACCTGCTGACTCGACGTCGCATCTCGTACCAAACGACTCTGGAGGATGGTCGCCATCCATCGCGTTTGTGATCCAATACTCCCAGTAAATCATGGCGGCCGAAAACCGTTTTCGAACCCCTGTCACATAAAATGGCTTCCCAACGAGGAACACCCGCTGATCCATTTTGAACTTGTTGTCCATGATCTTCACCCCTTCGCCGAGCATTCAAGTACACGCCGGTAATCATCCAAATTCTGCGGGTCCACTTTACCGCAGAAACAACAAACGCTGATCTTCACGCCATCGCGCTCGCCGTGGTCGTCTATCACTGTGCGATGCACCTTCGTGTATCGCGTGTGATATCCGAACACGCAGAGAAGTCGCCGCCAACTCAGGTCCAGTTCTACTGATTTCATGCGTGGCATATTTATTCCAACACGCCTTCAGACGGCTCACGACGGATACCCATTATCACGTTCTGAAGCAGATCTGGCTCAGTCTCCATCGTTACGCCGGTGACCGCTGTCCTCGGCCCTGATGGTGTTCGACCTCGCTTCGGCGGCGAGACCGCTGTGATGTGCGCGAATGCCTGCTCGCGGGCTTGTGATTCGCTCTCGGCGTTCGTGACGTCGATGTGGACGGTGGCGATGATTCGGAATGTCTGGGTCATGGGGTTCTTTCTGATGGAAGTTCGTACTGGCCTGAACTGTTGATGACTGTGCGGGTGGGTGGACGGTGGGAAATAGATACGTCGATCGGTTTTTCATCAAATGCGAGGATCGAAGATCTAAGATCGTTTATTGTCGCTGATTGGCCCGGTTCGATGGCCTGAAGTGCGTCGGAGTCGTGCATTAAGATCACGGCTTTCGCTGCGTCGATGATTGCTTTGAGTTCGGGGGTCATTGGTGGTCCTTGAAAATACTTTCCCGGTTATCTGCGATTAGGTTCATAATCCTGAGCGCTTGCTCAAAATTACATGCAATCGAGAACTTACCTTTGTCGTAAACTGCCGTCCTCAGTCCAGCTTTATTCGCAGCAGAGACGAAACGCATAAACTCCGCCTCTTCCGTTTGTTCAGTCTCGTATCTTTTGCGACGAACCTCACGCTCTTTTACCGCCTTTTCCATCTCGCGATGCACACCCTTGAGAATCAGCAGAAGCTGAGATCTGCTCAGCCTCGCGTCGTCACCGTTGGCAATCATGTAACGCCTTTCGGTACGATTAAAAACGACAATGAATCGCTGCCAGCAGTGTGACCATCGCATTTCAATACCGGCGAGATCGACTTCATTCGCAAGAAGGAACTCATTTACCTGCGCGACAATCGCAGAGACATCACGATCTTGAGAACTCATTCCGCACCCCTCGCACAAGCCAGCCTCCCAAGGTTCGAGAGGCTGGCAACATGTTTTACAGTATTCGTTTTGCAATGGTAGTACAATGCTTGAAGAAATGGAAGGGTTATTTATTTTTTTTATTTAGTTGAGGGTGGGAGTGAAGTAGGGGTTACCCATATACCAGATTTCGTCGATAGATCGGCGCTTTTCGGCGCTTTTCGGCGTTTTCGGCGATTGCATCGTTTTCGGCGCTTTTCGGCGCTTGCATCGTTTTCGGCGCTTTTCGGCGCAATAAAGAAGCGCGGCCCGCAATGCGGCCCGCGCCCGATCGTTCTCACTGGTTCCCAGTCCAGTCAACATTCACTGTGAATCCGCTGGCCGTAGCGGCATTTCGCACGTTATTACTATGCGCTTTCAGCCGAAGGCCGATTACACTTCCGAACCCTGTTTTACGGTGCGGGCCTGGGTCACCAGCAACCTGAAGACGCAAGTCGCTTGAATCACCATCGTGCACATGCCAAGTCTGGCTATCACCAGGAAGCTGGATTCTCTTCGGTAGTCGTTGTCTCAGGGCAGCGTTTGCAGCGAACCGATTAGGATGGCCTTCCGAATTGCGCGGCGTAATGTCACTGAAAACTACAGCACAATTTTCACCGGCGTGAAGCAACTCTATGCACCGTTGCTGGTGCCGGGGTGCTTCGGACCAACTACCACATAGGGTATAGTTGGATGGCAGACTAGGGTTGATTCTATGGTGCCTCTTAGTGTAGTCATAAAACAGTACCGTAGGGTGGCGTTGCGGTATACCCCCGTAGTCTGTATCTTCCCACATAAGATCGGTCCCAACGTTTAGCCTCACCACGAGAATTTTGTCTTCCGATTCGGCCTTTATCCGGTGAAGTGCAATCTCAGCATTAAGCTGCTCAATGAATCCCTTTTTGTTCGAAAACAGGAACTCCCGTTTCAGGATTCGGGCCGCCATAATTCCGGGCATTATAGCAGTTAATCCGGACATTGAAACTACGCACGCATCCCGGCAAGATCTTGTCGATTCCTGACAAGCCGTTTTTTCGCCCTGGGACGCGCCGATCGTGTGCGACGGCAGGGACAATCCGACAACGGAATATAGTTCCGTTTCTGACTTCCGAAGTTTCGTGTTCGCTTCCGCTGTTGAGAGTAGGTTCATTGTTCGATCCTGAAATAGTGGTTCGGTGAAAAAACGGCGCGGCGAAATTGCCGCGCCTTGCGCGGCGAAATTATGTGACAATCACAACTTCGGTTGTTTCTCGTTTGATCAATGTACCATCGTTTAGGATTCCATCGACCACGAGTTTCTTAAAAGTCGATGGTTGGCAGATTTCGGACGATCGAATAGAAACATGTTTTTCCAGCCCATTCGACTTGAGCCAAATCACGGTTTCTTCGCTATCAACCTGACCTATCGACTCAGTCTTACCTGGTGTCAAAGTGTAAACACGTTCTCGAACCTGGACCTGGCGGACGATGCCCCCCAGTTCCACCAGAACTGCGGAGCGCTGTTGTTTTTCCATCTTCTGTAGCGCGGAAATTTTCGTGGCGAGTGTTGCCAGCGACGTTGATGTTTTGACGTAGCTGGTCAACGTTGCGCTTGAGCGTAGTGAAATAGTGGTCATTGAATTTATGTCCTTCGATTTGAAACTAAAATTGCGTCGTTGCGACGTTGCAACGCTGCGTTCATTTACTTACTGTTGATTTGTGCTTTCAGTTCGTAGCCTTGCCGTGGTGTTCTCGTGATGTTGCCGACTACGTCTATTGTGTCCCCGGAATACAATGCATACGCGGTTCCTTGTTCGTATTTCAGTCCGAATTTGAGGGCGTTCCCTGGTCTCTTGAATTGTCGGAAGTCTCCGTAGTGCGAGAACATTCGATACCATTTTCCGTTGCGTCCCAGGTACGCTCCATCAAGGTCCCGCTTGACAATCCAGCCGATTGGTTTTGTCTTGCTCATGTTCGTTTTTTCCTATTCCACTCGTTCGCATCTGTAACAAGTTCGGCCAGCCGGTATGCCAGGTCTGCGACCTCAAAATACTGATTTTTCTTTAACTCGCCCTCCTCGGGGCATTCGTCCCAAATCTTCAGGATTGCATCGGCGACTTCGAGTTGCTCTTTTTCGTTCGATTCGATATCCATTGTCAACCCCCAAACATTATTAAGAGTTCTTCAGAACCGTAGACGCACGGTGCTTCACAATATTCGCACTCATACTTCCACGCGTCGGGTTCAATACCGTGCGACTCTTCACCGCAAGAAATGCAGAAGCCGGAATTTTGATCGTCTTCAATTGATTCGATGATTTCCGACATTGTCAACCCTGACTCTTTGTAGAGTGCTAGTTGTTTTTCGTATTCGTTCATTGTGATTATGTCCTATTTGGTTAATGGTTGAAAACATCCCGACCTCACGTTGACGCCGGGCAATAAAGGAACTCAGCGATCCAAATAAGAAACGTCCGCAAGCAGCACGTCGAGCGCGAAAGCCTGGACGCTTGACCGCCCGGCCCCATGGTCAGTGTGCTGCAGTCTCAGTCCGAGGTTTTTCGCGATCCAATCAGCGTCGTCACCACAAAATTTGTCCATCGAATGTCCATCGGGTCTTTGTGTGACCTCGTAAAAACCTGTTCCAATGACGTCGGTCTTGTAGACATACTGCTCGCCGCCATCGGACGTTTTTTCAAAGATTTCAATGATTGCTTCATTTCTGGTCATTTCATTTTCTCCCGGTGCTTCTGGTCTTAAAACGATGCCCGGCGCCACGTTGGCGCCGGGTTAAACTGCCACTACGTTGACCCAGTGCGGCAAGTCGCCGAATAGCTGCCAGGCCAAACTGTCAGCTAGTCTTAGACATTCTTCTACGCTGACACAATTCCAGGTTGTGTCATATGAGTCTTCATTATCCTGAGTCAGAATGCAGACGTGGTAGGTTTGCATTATTCTTCCCCTATTATAAGTTCCATAGGTGCCTCGTCGATAAGTTCGATTTTTTGTTCGTATTCGACCAATGAGCGAACTGTTGCACTCGCTTCAGTCAGTAAAAGCACAGATTCCGTGCTTTCCACTTCAGCCAGGTTTATTAGTTGTGTGATTGCTACGTTGATTGAGTCGAGTATCAGTTGTGCAGTTGCTGTTTTCATCGCTGAGACTCCGCGAGAATGAATTCCTGAGAGCATGGAAAACTATCTGGTAAGTTCCATCCAATCATTCTATCAGACGTCCACACTAAACCACTTCTCTCTAATACCCCAACAAAAGCATCAAATTGGCTCAATTCCATGCCTTCGGAAAGTTCCTCCCGTCGCACTGTTTTCAGGTCACGTACCTTGTCCGCAAGTTCCCTAATGTTCATTTTCGTTTCTCCTTGTTAGTTGTCGGGTTGAATGCTTGACATATCGTCATCTTAGCAAGCTGGTCAATAGTGTCAATGCTAAATGTAGAAGAATTGTAAGAATAACTATCCGGGAGTATGAAACCCAGGGTTTCCATGGAGTATTGAAGATTCCTGACACCTAGACAGTACTATCTGTCCCTGGCACTCGTAAGCCACGACTTGCTCTGTTTTAACCAGTTCTCCGTTCCGATTGTACGTAGACTCTATGTCTACTAAGGTGCACCGCGTGGCTATTCGACCGCGCATTATGTAAGTCTCTTCTGCAGTTACTGTTTGCATCGTCGTTTCTCCTTGTTAGTTGTCGGGTTGAATGCTTGACATATCGTCATCTTAGCAAGCTGGTCAATAGTGTCAATGCTAAATGTAAAATAAATATAAATTAACTCTCAGCCACTTCGTTCCGTCGCCATTTTTAGACGACTACGTATTCATTGTAATCGCCGTAAAACATGCCTTGCGATTTGTCTTTTCGCCTGGTCTGCTAATAACTGTTCATTTTTTTCTTCGTCCGAAATTTCTTCACAACAGCAATCGACCTGCCCTGTTGACCTCAGATAAGTGAAAACATCAGGATAACCTGCAGATTTGGCAGCCCTCTTTGCCCCTGGAAAACGCGTAATTTTTCCATTCATAAACCGCACTTGAACCATCGTCGTTTCTCCTTGTTAGTTGTCGGGTTGAATGCTTGACATATCGTCATCTTAGCAAGCTGGTCAATAGTGTCAATGCTAAATGTAGAAGAATTGTAAGAATAGTCCGCTCATCCGATCGGCTAGCAACAATAGTTGTCGGAACAATAGTTGTCGGAACAATAGTTGTCGGGACGATAGTTGTCGGAACAATAGTTGTCGGGACGATGTTTTTCGGCGCCGATGTTTTTCGGCGCCGATGTTTTTCGGCGCCGATGTTTTTCGGCGCCGATGTTTTTCGGCGCCGAATCCTGGGGCATGGCTCGGCAGCGGGAGCGCGGCTCGGCAGCGGGAGCGCGGCGAGCAGCGGGAGCGCGGCTCGGCAGCGGGAGCGCGGCTCGGCAGCGGGAGCGCGGCGAGCAGCGGGAGCGCGGTTCAGTTATCCGAAGTGTGGCCCCAGTATTTCATCTCAGCGGCGGCGCGAGCAGCAGCGGCTTCTGGGATCGTCTTGAACACTCCGAGGTGAATTTTCTTCCTCGACATGTATATCGCAGCCTGCCATCCGCGTCTTCCTTTATGCCATGAGACTCCACGGAAACCAGTCTTGTTATTCACGTTTCTTCTCTGGTTCCTCTGGTTCAGTGTTTGGTTCGACTCCCGGAGGTTCGCGATCCTATTGTTCAGGCCATTCCTGTCTTTATGGTCAATCTGATCCTTCGGCCATTCACCATAAAACAATGCCCAAGCAACTCTGTGGCAGCCTACTTGCCTTCCGTTAATCGTCAAACGTCTGTAGCTCGTGTTTCTACTGCGACTGTCATGACCAGCCACGCTTCCAGCAACAGCGTTCCAGCTCACAGTCACAAGACGAGTGATGTCGCCTGTTTCCGGGTCGTAACTGAACATCCGCCTTAGATCATCGATACTGCATTCCATAATTACCTCCTATGGTATGCAGAGTGTAGCAGATGCAGGCATGAATTGCAATCTCAGCGGCAGCGAAATGTCCCTTTACATCATCACGCCAATCTGCAATGATTCCATTATGACAATTCGTCATAATGTCGAACTGCACGATTGACGTATTTGCAGTTGTACCCTGGCCTGTGGGCCGCATTGTGGTACGCGGCCGCGAGGCGGCGCAAAGTTTATTCTTCGCACCGAACCACCGAACCACCGAACCACCGAACCACCGAACCACCTGTTTCCGACATCACTCATTGAATCGGCTATGTTGATTCCTGCCACGAACCCGGCAAGAAAATAGGGCTCCATACTTTTGAGATCAGCAGTTGTATTAAGTTGCCTTCATTCTCGCAGACTCGAACGCTGCCTTCAATTCATCGACATCAGACGCCAATCGCTCTGATCTCGTCGCGAACGATTCCACTTCGTCGTACCACGCATCGAAGTCTTTGTACTTCATTTCATGCTCAGGAAAGCTGAAAGTCACCTCTTTTGGGTGTACCGATGCTAAAAATGTGACGCCGCCAACCACGAACTGTTGCTCATTCATCCCGTTCTCCTCCGCTTTCCGTGTTATTCGACGGCAAAAGCAGGACGATCCGCTCTCCACCGACTTCCTTCTCTTCTCCCCTGATCTGTATGTCGATCTGCATTTTCTGCTGTGCCATGTTCATCGAATCCATCAGCAGGTACGACTTCACGGCTTCGAGTCGATACCGCAGATGCACAGTCTCTCCATCGATTTCACCGCCGATGACATCCTCCAGCACGTTCACGCAGCTCTGGCGGCCTTGGTCATTCGTCTGATACACGCCAGACGCCACGTTTCTCGCCATACGCAGAGCTTCCACAGGTCTCAATCCGTCGTCGTCCCTCATAGCTTCCACTCCGCCCTTATTCTGATCCCCATGGCCATTTCCTTGACAGTTTCGACGATCGCGATCGCCTCTTCAAGTGACCGCGCCACTTCAGATATTGATCCACTCATACGAATCTTCAACTGCTCGTACTTCTGAATCTCCGACTGCTTCCCTGTCTGCGTCTTGAACTCGATGGCCAGGAAGATCCCCAGCACTGACATCAGTGTGTCCGGAGTCCCCGCTTTGCCGTAGGTTCCTCCCGGATATTTGCACACCCAGATCCAATCCTTGTCCGAACACCATTTCAGGAACTTCGCCTGTATTTCTGACTCCGACATCAACGAACTCCTCATCGAAAGTCCAAAACCCCTTAGGGCAGGGCAAGAATAGACGCTTCCCTCTCGCATGGTCCACTGGGTCAACGACCACCCTGAAATGCCGGCTCGCCCGCGTGATCGCAACGTACTTCAGGAACAGATCCTCCCAGAAGTCGATTCCATCGCCCGACGCCCGCTCTGAGCTGGTCGCCAGACAGAAAACATTCTCTGCTTCCATTCCTTTGACGCTGTGACAGCTACCGATCCGAATCCCCGGATTCCTCACGACTCTGATCCCGTGCTTCTCGATGGCATCGTCCAGCAGCAGCACCGTATCCAGCCGCCACTTATCCTGCTGGACGAACTGAGTGAACCACTCGGTCGCACCCCATTCCTTCAGATCCGCCAGCGTTTTGACGTTCTCGCCCGAACAAGACATCTTCTTCCACTTGGCTTTGACGCCACGTTCGAACAGTTCCTTGCCTTCGAACTTCTGTCCCAGCGTATCAGTGACCCTTCTCCAGTCCTGCTCTGAGATCTTCGCCCCGTCCTTCAGATCTCTCATTGTCAAAGTATAAGCGATCTTGACGGGGCTTTCCCAGCGGGATTTCCGCTCTTCCTGACATGACCGCCAGGGAATGCACATCTGATCCAGTCGCCTCTTCAGCGAATCGAGCGCGAACCACGTCCGTGCGATAATCAGGGTGTCGGTGTCCACGAGCCGTTCGAGGTTCTCCAGGAACAGTCCTGTTCTCATCATTCCTACGCTGCCGTCGCAGACTTCGCTGAATGGGTGTCTTTCTTCGTATGCCTTGTCTTCGCGAAGCACCGACTCCCCCCACTCTAACACCTGTGGCGGATTCCGCCACGATCTATTCAGGAGGATTCGGTTCCCCTCGTCCTTGGCGGCATTCTCCCTCGCCTTGAAAACGCGGTGATCAGAGCCACTGAATCCGTAGACGGCCTGATATGCATCTCCGAGCATGTAAACGTCCTGACAGTCCTCTGAGAGCCTCTGAGTCACCATGTCCAACAGCACCGACGTATCCTGATGCTCGTCCCAGAACCAGATCTTCACTTCCTGTGGAACTGAGCCTTCTGGGTAGGTTGAGTAGATTTCGAGATCTTTCGTTATGCCGATCCCGGCGTACCTGAAGAGTAGGTCGGTGAAGTCGTACCTGTCATGCTCGCGCTTGTGAGCTTGGTATTTGTACACCATGTCCAAACATTCATCGTTTACACTCGCACTAGTGTTTACACTCGCACTAGTGTTTACACTCGCACTAGTGTTTTCAGATACACTCGCACTAGTGTTTTGGTACACTCGCACTAGACTTTCATTAAAAAAGGGGTGTAAGGACGTGAATTGCCGATTTTGCTGGACTTTATGGCCTATAGGGGGTTCATTTACACTACAAGATACACTCGCACTAGGCTTTTCATAAATTTTTCTGCGCGCTTGGATTCGAATAATATTTTCTGATTGAAAAGTTTTCTCTATAAAGGTTAGTGCGAGTGTACCGGAATCCCCTTTATGGCTGTTTTTGCTGGGTTTTCCACATGCACTAGTTGTTTTAGCAAACTCTAGTGCGAGTGTACCAAACCCTAGTGCGAGTGTATCTGGTTCTTTTAGCCCGTCCTCGCGACAATCAGGTGCCGCAGGTCGCCGGGGGAGGGTCAGTCGCGCCCTTTCCGTATCGAACCAGCTCATCGCCTTATCAACTTGGTGTCCGAGAGTCCCCACCTCACCGCCTCGTTGTGATCCGAGACATTCCGTGAGGAATCGTTTCCCGTCAGCAGAGTCATGATCCAGAATCAGCTTCGGGTTGATACCAAGTAGTCTCAGACTAGCAGAATGAGCGGTTCTGAAGAAGCCTTCTTTCTGAAGTTTGTCCGAAGATACCCCAGTTATCTTCGACGCCCTTTCTGCCGCTTCCAGGCACGCAGCCCGGCTGAAACTCCCGAAGCCAATTTGATCCCACCTGACCCCCTCACGAAGGGCCTGCTCGATTCTTGACATCGCGAATGCGGTTTTCCCACTTCCGGCAATTCCTACAACTATACGAGTCACCATTTTAATCTCCTACTTCGTCAATGGTCTTCATTCCGTCTTCACACCGGCCACATCGCAAGCCTCCTTAAACTTCCAGTCGAACATAGTTCTGTTCCACATTTGAGGGTTGTTTTCATGCAGCATCTGGAGAGAATTTTTCTCCCCGTTTTTCTGTGCAATGTGGCATCCGAACCCGCAGTTCACGCAACCTGACCTGCCTTGTCCGTTTCCTGGACGCTCAAGTTCGATCCCGTAGGACTTCAGAAGCCTCTGGACGTCTTCTTCGGACCAATGAATTAGTGGATTGCATATCCACTGACGGTTACGTGTTGAGTTGTACAGAGCACCTCGTTGCATGTAAGCGAGCTTCCTGGCCTGACTTTCAGACGCCCTGACACCAGTGAAACTGCCTTCAAATCCGAACTGCTTGTGAATCTTCCTCATCGGCTTCTTTTTCAGTTCATCGCAGCACTTATCTGTCAGCATGATGCCTGCGTCTCGTAGTTTCCTGAACGGCTCGTGCAGATAATCAGGAACCCGCTTCAAGTGATTGTCATTGCCTGTGCTTACCCATTGACGGTACTTGCTGGCAAGTTCTTTGCTGAACAGAGGGATTCCGTCTTCCTGCCAGACCTGCATTGGTTTCTTGTCAGGGTAAGCGATGGTAAGCGGCACGCCCTCCGCATTCAGCACAGCTTTGTATTTATGCATGTTCCTGATCGTCTCTGGGTACTCCAGACGAGTGTTTGACATCACATGGTGGATCTTCTCTTTGATCTTGAATCGAAAGATCGCACTGAGTGCCGTGCTGTCATTTCCTGCCGACCATGAAAGACACCACTTCTCTTTCGGAAGTCTCTGAAACGCTTTTTTTATGCAGCGGATGGCGAAGTCGAGTTTATTGGCGTAGTCACATCGCATACCGGCCTCGCGAGCGCAACCCCTCCTGGACATCTCTTCTTTTTCTTCATCGGTTTTTACTTTAGACTGCCAATTCGAAGGCTGATCCAGTTCAATGAACTCACAATCCAGTCCCCACAGGTTGTTCTCAGTGTGCTCTGGATTATGCCAGTCGAACTGGACGTTACCGAATTCCTCAAACGTTAGTTGTTTTTTCATCACGTTTCCTCCGGAAGTCGAATGAATCTATTTTCTTTAAGGATCTTCACTACCTGTTTAGCGGTGATTCCGTATTGTCGGCCGATGTAGAAGTAGCTTTGCCGTTCCCTGCCGTATCTCAGCCGGATGTCGAGAATATCGTCAGCAGTGAGTTTTATGGCAGACTTCTTCAGGGTTTTCCTGTCGAGACTATGTTCCTCTCTGATTTCCTGGGCATCAAAGAGCGACCCCCACATCAGATTGTCGATTGTGCAGTCTTCGAGCAATCCATTCGAGTGCAGGCAAACATAATCATTCTTGTGATACGCGACCCCTCTGAAAGCAGTGATAACAAGCACGCCGACATTGAGCCTGAAGATCTTCTTGTCCTTCGTGAGCCCGACGATAATGTGCCCGCTCATATTCGTGCTGAGTGTCATTTTGCGCCACTCATCATTCTTCTTGCGGCTCCACACCGAGCCATCGCGGCCGACGCGATACCCCGGCCAGGCTTCGAGATCTTTGAACTCAGGGTATTCTTCATCATCACTCATAACAAAACTCCACAAAAAAACCGCCATCATGGGAGTACGATTCCCACAATGACGGCTTAGTGATCGGGTTTTACCCCGATATTTTTCGTTTAGTGACCGAGATCGTACCTCGTTCAGCCCGCATTCTATCACTCACCGAGTCCATTCACAACACCAGATCCTTCATCCGGCCATCGCCGCCCGCGCTTACTCCGCTTACCCAGCAGGGCTCGCGCATCGACCACGGAATGTCGCTGGCAGAGAATCAGCCACTCGATCAGCTCAGATATCGACTCGCAGCCCAACTCGATCTGAAGATCCTTGCTAAGCGCTACCGCATGATCCGATAAATGTACGGTCTGACGATTCGCACGAATCATTATTAAGCCTTAAAAACAGGGACGGGTGACCGCATCTCGTGATTAAAAACAAGTGTCGTTACACCCAGTTCATTCGTGTGAGCCTCATCCACAGTTGCGCCTAAAGGCACATCACGCAACGCCTTGATGATCTCTGCAGCGCTTTCGCCGGGTACGAATGTCACGGTGTATTTCGTTCGCTCAATTTTCACAAATAGAGTCAGCTCGCATTTAGCCATGTTTCAACCTCCGTAAACCTCCAAACGGGCGTCATACTCATGAAGGCTGCCCTTCCTCCCAGTGCCACTTCTGCCTCGCCTCGTACGCACGCCTCAGCAGTGCCTCTGCCTTCGCAAGACGCAGCGATGACTGAGCGTGCAATGAGCACCATTCAGCCGCAGACTTCCCGTTCTCTGCCGGGACCATGCCGCCTTCGCACTGTTCATCAATCGCCATCGTTCTTCATCTCTTCCATCCATTCCTGTTGCCATTGCTCCAGCACGTCACGCTTCCAGTCCATGATCTCCTGCGCCCTCGCCACATGCCGCTCATCATGCGGCCATTTGAAATGCTCGAAGAAGTCCTGCATCGTTTCGACGCCGTCCAGTAGATCCATCGCTATTTTGTCACTAAACATCATTCCTCCACCCTGTAAATCTTAAACCCATGAAACTTCCGGTGACAGTAATTCCTGACGCGGTTCATCGCCCGCTTCGCCGCTTTCTCTGTTGGCCATCGAGTTGCGTTCTGCAGCTTAGTGCATCGGCTCGGATCGTACGGATCTGAGTTCAGCAGCCACACATCGCGTTCCAATTCGACGACCCATCCGCTGGTATCGAGCATCAGTTCTTATCCGCATGTTCCATGTTCGACTGAAAACTCACGCACTCATGCTTGATCATCTCCAGAACACCGACAGCTTGTTCCTGAGTAACATCAGGCTCTCCAATGACTGCCACGACTTGGAACATTGACCAGACACCACTGAAGAACGCTTTCTTCATCTCGCGATACTGAATTGTGTCGGTTTTTACATTCGGGATGACCATCATCGCGAATTTAAGCCATAAATTTTCGATCGTATTCATAAGAACAACACCCTCCACACCACAAAAACCACCGCCAACACAGCGAAACGAATAACCCTGCGCCTCGACCAGAACCGCACCGGCACATCACACTCAGGATCAACGCGACGATGCTTGATGATCATGCACATGATGGCACGTCCCTGCTCGATCTCAACCGTTGGTCTGCAGACGCACAGTCCGTTTTCCATATCGGTCGAGTGGTCAATCCAATCGTTTTCCGGGCAGATATGCACGACACGAATCTGCATCATATGTTCCCCCCTTCCAAGCCAAAGGCTCTCCAGAGTATCGCTTTCATTTCAGTGGCGCACACTTCGGCGTGCGCCGCAGAAAACCCCACAGTGAAAGGTGAAATCGCGTTTGTCGTCGCGGCCGCCACGAGCAGCAGCGCTTCGATGCACTTGATTTTGTCTTCTTTGTTTTTCATCTCATCGCTGATCGCGAGGATTATGAGTTCCGTAAAATGCAGTCTCGTCTTTTCAGTCATCACACGACCTCCGGTGGCCTGACGCCAGTTGCTTTCTGAATTGCATCGCGGGCGACATTACCCGCATCAAAATTGCGAAAGTGCTGCGCCTCAATGTGCTCGATTAATTGCAGGCACTGCTTCATCGCCGCCAGTAACTCCGGAGCCGCCGCGATCAGTCGAGCGTTTGCCAGCGACTCTTCATGGCTGATCGAATTGGCACTAAAGCCTTCGCCGAACTTAGTAACAGTTGGCGACAATCCTGAACGTATATCAGCAATGCTTTTTATATGGCCAATCGTGCCCCTGTAGTTCATCACCCACGGTCCCGGTGTATGTTCAGTCATCGATTCTCCCTTATCAGCATCCAGCAATCCCAGAAATTCAAACCAAAGATCAGCATTGAAACACTAAAACACGAAATTACGAAGTATTCCAACATGACCACCCCTATATGGTAAGCACAAACATAGAATAACTACAATACAAATATCGTTATTTCTCAGAGACAACCTTGAATCATTTCGCTCGGATGGTTACTCTTGGCCCCGGTCCCTGTATTTTATAGCCGAAGGAGTACGCGCCAGTGTCAGTCGTAGTTCAGGATGTTTTGGCTCTGGCGAGTTTCGGAATGTATCCGGTACGCCTGCATTATCCGATCTTTTCTACCAATCCGACCACATGCTCGTGTGGATCACCAACATGCTTCGTGGATGCCACAAAGCCCAATACATCTGTTGGTAAGCATCCTGTTGAGAAGGACTGGGGCAAGTCCAGCACTGACGACACAGAAGTCATTGAGCATCGCTGGTCCAACGCTGGCTGGAACGTAGGGATCATACTGGGTATCTGCCACGGCATCCCGGCAGATCAGGCGATCATCGACATTGAAGACGACAGTCCTGAAGGTCGAGCGTTCGCAGATATCCTCCTGGACGGCTTCCCTTCGCCGTGTTATTCGTCCGGGAAGAGCATCCACCGTCTGTATCGCTGGACTCCGAACCTGCCTGACACAGCGAACATGACGATAAACGGGCTGGAGTTCCGGTTCGGCGGCGGATCGAAAGCAACGCAGTCTGTCGCGCCTCCGTCAGTGCATTATTCAGGGGCCACGTACGACTGGATTGAAGGCAAAGGACTCGAAGACATACCGATCATTCCGCTGCCGAATCACATCGTCGCGTTCCTGAACGAGGAGCATGTCGCAACCGTCGCCAAAGGACCGAAGGGCACCTCGTCCACAGATCCGCACAAGTTCAAAAGTCCGCAAGGCATGATCGGTCCCGGCGCGCGGCACCACAGCCTGCTGATCTACGCGAATCATCTGTGGCGGATCGCGTTCAACACCTGGGGCATCAACGAGATTCAGGAACAGGAGGCAGCAGATCAAGTCTGGATGTGGCTATTCGGCGCGAACAAAGCTGTCTGCGACCCACCGAAGAGCGATGCGGAACTGCAGGTTCTGTTTCAGTCATCGCAGGCGTACATGCTGGGAGAGTTCCAGCGGGAGCTGGAAGAGAAACTGTCGCTGGTGTATAGGCCGGAACCGGACCTAAAGTTAGCGGACGAAGAAGTCTCTGTCGAGACTCGCGACACCTTCGGCAACTGGCTCCACAAGCACGGCATTCACCTGCTCATCGACCCCGAACACGCGCCGACGCAGATGGCCCCTGACCGCATCGACCAGTGGGCGTGCGACTGGTCGCTGTCCTACATCACACACGCAGATGAAGAAATCGTCGAACTGAGCATCCCTGGCTTCGACAAGCCGATCACACTGAAGCTGCTGGATCTGAGCCGCGCTGAAGCAGTCGGTCGCCGGATACAGGCAGAGACCGAAGGCGAATTCACGCTTCTGCGCACATTCCCGCTCTGGGACTGGCTCGGGATCTGGGAAGGCCGGAACAACGACAAAGCACGGAAGAACGGGATCACACGCGGCCTGAAAGAGTACCTGATGACCTCCGCTGGAGTCAAAGCGAAGATAGACGGCGGCCTGCAGGAGCAGGTCGAGGACATCGTGTCTGCGATGTGCGGGAACATCGCCGAGATCCTGACCGGAGTCGAGTACGTCGAACAACACGGCAAAAAAATAGAGGGACGCCTGAAGATGGCACTCGGCGGAGGCGGTATCACGAATATAAAAATGCCCGAAGACACACAGACCGGCTACTACATGCTCGACGGAAAAATCAATATGCAGGTCAAGTTGGACGAGGTGAATCGACGATACAGAGCATCATTCGGCACCGGCATAGCGACACGCACAATCAGCGAATGCTTCGAGCAAATGGGCATGAAAAAGGAGAGCGTCAAAAACGGCGCAGGAGCAGGCAGATGGTTCCTTAAAGAAATTATAGAATAACTATTGACGAATGGTTTGTGTGTCGTTAGATTGTGCTTGGTGGCTTTTTTATTTTTTCAAACGGGGCACAAAATGAATATCTTCGACAAATACAAGCGGCTAAAAAAAGAAGACCCATCGCAAACACTGCTGTTCAAGGTCGGCGACTTTTACCAGTTGTTTTACGACGATGCGACAAAAGTTTCCGCGTTGCTAGGCTTGACTCTGATTGTGCGAACCAAAGGCCGGGAGGAATTAGTTCCAATGGCCGCGTTCCCGTACCAACATCTCGATGGGTACCTGGCAAAAATGGTTCAGCAGGGTCTTACTGTTTCTGTCGTAGAAGGAATTTAGAAATGTCAGCAATCCGTTACACCGGATCAGGATACGCGATCACACAGGTTTTTTACGACCGAGTAGATCTTGAATTCGGAGGACAGAAAAAGCAATCGTACGACAGTATCGAGGATCTAATCGAATACCACGAAGATATTCTTTCCGGAGACGAGATCTGCGAGATCCTCGCTGTCTTCAGTGACCCACACTTCGACGATCCGAAGGCACTGGCCGCCGATGATCGTCGCGATCGAATGAAGGACGGTGAACAATGATACTAGCATTCGAACTCAGCATGCCAGGAAACAATTCGTGGAATAGTAAGTGGTCCGGCGAAGGACGGTCTTACGTAATCGTCAAGAAGTTCACTGCAAAGAAGCTCATCGAGCAGAGATCGTTTCATTACAGTTGGGGCGATGGATGGGGCGCGAGAATAGACGTCCGTGAAGTTGACGCAGCAGAGGCGCGTAAGCTGCGCAAGAATTCTTTGGGGTTTTGTGGCTACGACTGGATGGTAAAAACGATCATTGACTACGGTCAGCCGATGGCTGACCACGAAGTTAAAGAGTACCTGTCTTTAATGAAAGGGAGCGAAACATGTTCGCAGTAAATAGATTTTCAATGAACAAAGGGACCGGCATTGAATCCGGCAAGTGGCAGTTCCATCCGTTCATGTTCGCCGATTCCTTGTTCGGCCGCGCGACTGTTGAGTACAGCGTGCGATTCGGTCCTGTGCGATCCAGCAAGATCTTTGATAATACAGGACAGATAGTGATGGTTCCGGGAACCCCCGATCCGCAGATAACTGACGCCGTCATCACTGAACTCGTGGTCGTTGACGACGACGGTAAAGACCTGGAGATAATCAACATCAATGAAAATGAGATAATCAACGACCTTTGGCATTCTGTGTTCCTGGCGTTCAGGGATCAGCGGAGAGAAGTTTTGGACTTTGAAATGGGGCTACTGTAATGAGCATCATCCACAGATTGATCGAAAAGATCGAAGAACAGAAGAAGACGATCGACATTCTGAGCGGGCAGTTGGAAGACGCAAAAGACCGTATCGGAGACCTGGAGCGTCATATTTATGATTATCGTCGCCAACAGGGAGAGTTCTAAGCATATTTCTATGCATAAAAGTCGTTCTCTGTTTCACTTTTATACTTAACCGATGGGAAAAATCCGAATGAACAAAACAAAAATCAGCGTCGGTGACGCAGTCATCATCAATGAGTCCGACAGGCCATGTACATCACTGGTCGCGATCATCACTTCGATCGACGAGAAGGGTAACGTCCTCGCACGATACCTGAACGCACGTAATGCGTGCAAATCGAACGGGGAGCCACGGTTCATCTATGACAGTGGTCATCTGGAAGCCACAGCACTCGTTGACTTCGGCCTGGTGCTTACCATTATGCACGAAGAAGAGGGGTTCTTTTTCAAGTGTGTGCAGGGGCTCGGACTACTCGTAACGGCACATTACCTCCGTGAGGGGAAACAGCGTAATTGGCAGGAAAACGGAGTTGACTGTGATGAGTTCGGTTGGTGTGAAGCGAACGAGGATGTCGCTCAACTTTGGAAGGGTCATGTGTAGTTGAACATTTCACAGCGACCAATCGACTTCGCGCCGGCATACAAGATCAACTACGACGGCGTTGTGTTCCTTGAAAAGTGCGTCGTCCCGACAACTTCCATTGAGTCTCGAAAAGGTGTTCAGATGCTGGCCGTTGAGATCAACGGCGCGAAGTATCCGGTGTGGAAACTTATGTCGATCGTATGGGAGGGTAACAGACTGCTGCTTCCTCGTGATGGCAACTTCATGCGATGGGACGAACAGAACAGGATCGTGCTGCGAGAGTTGTCCTCCGGTGCGATCACAGATCAGGACGAGATCCACAAGATCTGGTTCGATTATCAGTGGCGGAATCGTAAGTGTTACGAGATGCCGCATAAGTACACGGTGAACCAGTATCACAGTCTTGTCTGTGATGTGCTGTACGCCAGCGTGAGATAATTGTTTAACGAAGGAGAATCGAAGATGGGGCTGGGCATTAGCGTTGACACTTCCGCTTACGACGTCGTCGCAAATATAAAATATCTGGAAAATCCACTGGCTGAACGTGTGGCACTCTGGATACTCGAATCTATGGAACCATCAGATTCAATCAATTCTTTAACGCAATTTTATCTTGGAATCCATCTTCTGCGTGCGGAGTATGCATCGATGAAAGGACTTCAATACAGTCCACACGACGAAGTATCAGGGTCTGTGACGAACCTGAACAGCCATCTTATCAGTCATTCTGATACGTCTGGTTGGTATCTTCCGGATCGTTTCGACGATCCGATCTTCGCGGATTCTGATGCAGGTTACTCTGTGTCTATTGGTTCCAGTTACAAACTACTGGACGAAATGCTGGAACTGCTGGCGGTCAAGGATAAGTGGCCACAAGGATTTGAACAACTATGGGATGCGTTGTTCATTGCTGCTGTGGCGTCTGTGGTTTGCAATAAGCCGATTAGGTTTCACTAGGAGAAGACGAATGACGAGCGAAGAAGCACTGCAACGCATCAAGTCCGGAGACTGCCCAACTCAGAAATTTGTGGACACACCGGACAAGTTCCGGGGTCACAACTATGAGTATCAGTTCACTTTTGCGGATGGTGCAACAACGAACGTCCGGTCGATCAGCGATATGGTCAAACGAAAACAAGTGAGGCTTGAGCGTGTCGGGTCTCAGCGAAGAGCGGTGTTTATACCTGAGGAGGATGAGTGATGAGTTCCGAAAAGAAGCCGAAGTCTGGCGAGTGGTGGGAAAACGAAACTGGCTTGAGATGCCACATTGTCGGCATTCGAGCAGATGGCCGGACGGTGGTCGAAAGCAAGCGGTCAGGCATGATCTGCATGCAGCTTCACGCAACAAACTGGCAGCGGCTCGATGGGTGCGATTCGTACGAGTGGGTTAAACCGGATTGGGTCGAGATCACCGACCCCGATCATGTGCTGAGAAGGGGCGTGGATCACTACCAGCGACAACAAACTCTGAAATGGCTTTCTGTATCGGATTTAACTGGATGCACTGTCCGGGAATTAGGATGCAAAGTCCGATGCCTTCGAAAAAATCTGCCGTTTCCGCAGTGGGTGTCCAGAGAGGAAGGCAATGGCGGCTTCTATGTTGAGGACACCGAATGACCACAAAGATAAACATCGTCGGGAACGATGAGTTCGGATACGAACTCCGCACAGAACGAGGATACGTCCTCGGTCCTCGACTATGGACGGCGAAGCCTGCGGCTGGAAAGAACTACCCTGAAGTTCCGGTCAGGCCGTTCACTTCGAAGATCGCCGCAAGTGTCGCGCAGCTTGAGTGGAACCTGTATTTGATGCATGCCCATAAGACACGAAGTAAAAAGAAAGAAAGGATCTCTGAGTAATGTTGGTACTAAAACGCAATCTAAGCGAGAAGATATTTATCCAGTCTCCTGACGGGACTGTGATTTCGTTGATGCTGGTTGACGTGCGAGGCAAGTCCGCTCGCATCGGAATCGACGCTCCGCGTGACTGGGTGATTCTCAGGCCGGATGCGATCAGCCTCGACCCACCCGAGGCTGTTGTGAATGTCGCAGCGAACAGTTTGGTTGCCAAACTGCAAGAAGTTGTGATCCCTGTGGCGCATGTCCCGAAGCGGGCTGCGATTATTGAAAGGATGAAGGCGAAATGAATGGCCTAACAAACATTATGATTGCCGTAGCAATGTCAATCAATTCCGCAGAGACCAAGCCCGCGCCGACATCTGGATTCGCTTTGCGGTCTCGATCGTCGCCCGAGCAGATCGCCAAGGCGGTGGCGAGGAAAGAAGATCGTCTGGCGCTGAAGGCTGAGCAGGTCAAGAAGAACCTGGCGTTCATCGCGGCGATGAGAAGATCATACTCGAAACCTGCCAGTGGATGCAGGTCTTGAAAACATTGAAATGTCGCCGGTCGGTGGCAAATTGGAGAAACTAAATGAAGATCACAAAAGAGTGGCTGGAAGATCAGGGATTCACCACAGGAACTTTTCCTGGGTGCTTCTACAAGAACCTCGGCCGTCGCAACGGCATGGTAGTTGAGATACTGCCGGACAGGATCGTAGCCGAGATCCACATCAATTTGTCGAAGTGTTCTGCGATGATCGGCGTCGAAAATCAGGCTGACATATTACGTGTGTTCGAAGTGTTTACGAAGGAGATTTACAGTGGAAAGTGAACGTACGAAGGCGTTGAAGTTGAAGCTGGTTGGACTGAATGCCGTTAGACAACTTCTTGAAATACATCGCATGGGTTTGAAGAGCATGACAGGGATCGAAGACGAAGATGAACTCGCAGCAGTTGATGATTGTCTAGTCGAACTGATGACTGGTATCGACAGAAAATACCAGACTGTGGAATCAAGTCTCGCAGTGTCTCAAGTCTGTGACAAAGAACGCGCAAGAACAAAGTTCCAGGGCGAACTGACCCACGAGCTTTTACGGAACACGCTGAAGTATGACTCTGTGCTTGGGAGTTTCTCATCGCAGGGTGAAGATGGTTTCTTCAATGTGCAAGCGGCGCATGTGGAGGGTGGCCGGCTGGTCGTTAAGTTGTTCGGAACAACTTACATGGCGCAGAGACTGGCATGGTTTTACCTGACTGGTGAGTGGCCGCACGGCGTGAATGTGCTGGATGGTGACTGGCTGAACTGCAAGATGAATAATTTATTGGAGGCGACGAAGTGACGCTTTCTAAACTATGGAACTGGATCTTCGGTCCACGATGCCGTTCCTGCGGTACACGCGGCGCGACTAGGCTGCGGATGAACACTCAGTATGTGCAAGAGGAACTGAATTACACGGTGGAGTGTAATATCTGCTTCGAGCGAACGCAGGATCACTGGAATGATATGTGGCAGGAACATTGGAGGAATGTCCGGTGAGCGTCGTCGAGCCAAAAGTACAAACATGGAGTCATCAATTAGCGGCGATTGAGTACCTGAACTCGAAGCCTCATGTATTGCTGGATTGCATAATGGGATGCGGAAAAACCTACATCACAATTCAGAACCTGCGACTTGTCGGAACACAGGGAACGAAGCGAACGCTGATTCTGTGCCCCAGCGCAGTTCTCGGTGTTTGGCGTAGAGAAACAGAGAAGCACGCGCCGGGTGAATTCGATACGATCATACTGGACGGCAAGGAGAACTCGAATAAGAAAGCCGAGAAAGCAGCGGACGCGATCCGGCTTCAACGTGCGAATCTTCGGCCGCTGATCATCGTCGTGAATTATGAGTCATTCTGGCGTGACGCAATATGGAAAGTGCTGAATTCTGTGCAGTGGGAGAAGGTCGTATGCGACGAGATCCATCGCATTAAGAGCCACGCAGTCAATGCGAAAGCGTCGAAGCACGCATGGCAGATCGGAAGGAGGGCTGGTTCCCGGACAGGACTCACTGGCACATTTTTACCAAATGATCCAGGAGACGGATTCGCCCAGTATCGATTCCTCGATGAGGGTATCTTCGGGAAATACTGGACGCGATACCGCAATCGGTATGCGATCATGAATCAGTACATCCCTCAAAAGGTAGACAAGTGGATCGAACTCGAAGAACTCCATCGCAAGTTCAACCTGATACGGCACTACATCTCAAGCGACGTTCTGGTCCTGCCAGACAGACAAGACATTCAGATCGACGTGAAACTGTCGCCTGCAGGAATGAAGATCTACAAAGAGATGCGGAAGGAAAGCATCGTTCAGATCCGTAAAGTCATCGAGGATCGACCAGACGAGGTTCGGACTGCAGTCGCAAGCAATGGTGCTGTGCAGTTTCTGAGGCTGTTGCAGCTTGCTCAGGGGTTCGTAAACGACGACACGAAGACGATCGTAACCGTAGACTCAGAGAAACGCAAAGTCCTGATGGACCTGCTGATTGATTGCGGCGAGCCGGTGTGTGTTTACGGCTGGTTCAAAGAAGACCTGGCGATCGTATCTGAATGCTGCAGGATTCTCGGTCTTCGCTACGGTGAAATATCCGGCGCTAGGAAAGACCTGACGCCGCATGCGACGATGCCCGACAACATCGACGTGATGGGTATTCAGGCGAAGTCCGGATCTGCCGGGATTGACTTGACGCGAAGTCGTATCGGGATCGAACTGAATTCGGGGATGCTGAGTCCCGGAGACTACGATCAAATGCGGGCTCGTCAGCATCGACCGGGACAGACAAAGAACGTGGTCTGGTATCGACTGGTGTCAGTCGGCACCGTCGAGACCAAACTGATCGACTCTCGTGGGAAGAAGCGTGATTTGGTGGATGTGTTACTCAACGAAATGGAAGAGGAGGTATTCTAATGCGAAACATCGTATCAAAAAGAAAAAAGCGAGACTTCAGTCTCGAACCAATAGTAGTCTGCTATAAGCCAGTCCTCGACTACATCCTCGCACATGAACTGGACTGGTGGCTGCAGAAGAAGTCCAGGAACGACGCTCGCAAGACAGTCAACGCGCAGTGTCATTCAACATACACGCCGAAGGAGTGGCCGAACGTGGTGTACTACCAGTGCAAAATCTACGGCAAGTGGCGGCGCAAGCACTCCGCCGCGAAAGATCTGGACCACCGAGGATGGGGGAAACTGAAGTCTGCTGTGGAATCCATGTCTCTGCATTTGCAGGGCAGGCCGTTCACAGAAGCCTTGGCAATTGTGCAGTCCAGGGTGGGATGTAATGCGGAACTTCTCCAAGGACTCCCGAATAGATTTCATTTTTGGCTCTAAGTTTCTATTGTGTTGTATGAAAGGTTGTTCTATATTATGGCGTCAATAAAAGATTTAGCCGAGAAGTTCGAAGCGATCATTAAGAACAAGGACCGTATCGCTCGGCAGGACAAAGAGGTAAAGCTCGAAGCGTCCGCAGTCGAGGAAGAGTTACTGAGCGCGATGGTCGAAGAAGGAATGCAGAGTTTTGCATTGGAGTCAGGGATGACCTTTTACCGAAGGACTGATAAGTTCTACGGTGTCGCAAAAGACCGCACAAAGCAAGAGTTGATCAATGCTCTTGCTGAGTGTGATATGACAAGAGATCTTGTCCAGGCGACTTACAATTCGAACAGTCTCAGATCGCGAATCAAAGAAATTGAAGCGGATCGCGGGAGTCTTCCGGCGAACATCATGGAACTGATTTCAGTCCATGAAGAATATAGAGTAGGTCACAGGTCATGAAAATCGAAGATGGAATTCCAGTACCAAAAAAGCCGCGTCAAGGACGACCTTACAAGTACCCATTCGTAGAAATGAAGGTAGGCCAGTCGGTCAAAGTGAAAGCGACGTACTACACGCTGATGGGCTGCGTCAAGAATTTCTGCGCGAAGGTGGAGAATGCTGGTGTGGAATTCCAGATCGAGATGATCACGAAGACTACGGCGCGAATTCATAGGATTAAATGAAGTATCGGGCAACATTCTGAAATGCTTTGGACCATTGTGCTTTGTTAGTCCATCGCTAAAGATCAGATGAGCTTTCTGCCGTTTGCATTGGGCGGCAGAGTCCCGTAAACCATGGATCAACGAAGTTGATTGAAACAGATCGTCTGTGGTTTTTTATGAAGCGCAGCTCGTGGGAGCATCGAGGCTCATAACTTCGAATGGGGGCAGTTCGACTCTGCCGCAATTCAATAGTTCTGTTCCTCAAGGCAGAGCTAGGACACCACGCCGTTCGTAGCGGCGGGTGTCCACTGATCGTCTGTGGTTTTATTTTTATGAATGGGTCGGTAGCTCAGTCTGGAAGAGCGCCGGGTGGTACCTGGGGGACGCAGGTTCAATTCCTGTCCGATCCACTGTTGTTTTTAGTTTTACTAAAACTTTCCGGAGTCTACTGCTGACCGATTCTTATCAAGTTGGAAAAAGGCAGTGCGTAGCAAAAAGTGAACCGGGGTCGTTAGAGGGATGATATCCGATACGCCTGGGTGATTTTTGTGGAGTAGGCTCCGGAAAGTTTTAGTCGGGAATAGACCGGCGATTTTAGGGTGTGTGGCAACTTGGAGTTGTGCAGTGGATCTGGCTGGACACCAGATAATTCCGCGAGGAATATCCAAACCACTGGGAGACGTTCGAATCGGACACACCCTGCTGAAGCGTGCCGAGCTTCGATCCCGTTTATCCGGGTGATGATCGGCCCCTGTGACTTGGGTTAAAGCGGAGTAAAGCATGACGCGAATTCTGACATGCGTCGGAGAGAAAACCGACTTGAAAAACTGGAGCAGCAATCCTTAACTGTTGTGACGGGTGCAGAAAATTAGAGGCACTGACACTGGGAAAGACTAGAATGACGATGATTTGCGTGGGCAAACCTGCAGGCCAGTTCGACTCTGGGCATCGTCAAATACCGTTCATCTTCGAACGGTAAAACAAAGTTTCATTTTTTCAAAGGTTACAGAATGGCAGAGAACTTATCGTTGACAGTGGTTGAGCGAAATGACTTCCTGGTACTTCAGGAAGGCTCATACGCGGCCGAGGCGCTGGCTGAGAATATGGACGGAGGAGGATTCTCCGAGCAGGATCTGATTCAGGTGAAGACGCCGTCTGGTGGCGGGTCGTACTGGGAGGTGGCTGGTCCTTCCGGGATCAAAGCTGAGGCGTTCATCGAAGGCGTGATTGTCTTCAAGTGCCTCAAAGGCATCCTGTGGCCTTCTGAGAATATGTCGGACGACATCCCCGTCTTAACGAGCGACGACATGAAGGTCGGAATACTGCGCATCCCGTTCGATGATGTGCCGGAAGACATGCAGCTCGTTCTGATCGACCACGAACTCACGGAGGAAGAGATCCGCACAGATCCTAAGTACGCGAAGACTTCCGCTGAGTCTTTGCCGCGATTGTTCTGGTGGGATGGACCGAACAAGCTGCCGTACTGCGAGTACGGAAGCTCAACGAAGGTGGACGCGAAGGGTGTCGCGTCGAAAGGCAAACGAGCCAAGGACAAGCAGGTCTTGTTCGTTCTGCAGAAAAATTCTGCGCTTCCGCTGCGGATTGAACTGGGTCCAACGAGCATTAAGCCGGTACGAACATTCATGATGCAGAACGCGGATCTTCCGTACTACCGATTCATGACGAAGATCGGCCTGAAGAAGATCGAAGGAACGAATCCATACTCTGTGGCAACGCTGCAGAGAACGGAAGTGTTGTCCCCTGAAGCTGGAGACATGCTGAAGGCTCGGTACACGGATTTGATCAAAGCGGCGCATGAAGCCGGTAAGTTGAACATGGTCACGGCGGATCAGGATTAGACCCGGTAAGGGATGACCGTCCGGCCAAGGATGGTTGGTGAGCGGGGTGCGCAAGTGCCCCGCTTTTTTATGCGAACTAAGGACGAACGAAAATGCAAATCGAAAAAGTGACGATTACAGGTGCAGACGACACAACTGACATTCAGTGGATGCGTGAAATCAGTGAGCAATATCCGTTCGTTGAATGGGGAATCCTCGTCTCGAAAAGATCGATGGGTGTCAACAGGTTTCCTTCTCTCGAATGGATCGGCCGACTTGTCGAACATCAAAGTGAAATGAAAACTGCGATACACGTTTGTGGTAAATGGGTGCGTCAAATCCTCAGCGGCGACTGGTCAGAATTCATTACGGAAATCGGCACTGCGGCAAGTAATGCACAAAGAGTCCAGTTGAACTTCCACGCGGGTGCTTACAAACTCGGGGACAAGTTCATTCAGTCTGCAAAGCGAGCGGCTCGTGATGGCGGTTGGCAGTTGATATTTCAGGTGGATGGCGTAAATGACGATCTGTTATTGAACGCGCGTAACGCCAGGCTCGACGCTGTTCCTTTGTACGACTTGTCTGGAGGCACTGGCGTTTTGCCTGCGTTATGGCCACAGCAGGTGGATGGAATTTACAGTGGATATGCTGGCGGTCTTGGCCCAGACAACGTGCTGGCTCAAATCGCCAGGATCAGCAGTGTCGCATCCGGAAAAATCTGGATCGACATGGAAACAAATGTGCGAACAGAAGACGATCATGAACTTGATTGTTTTGCTGTCGAATCTGTTCTGAAACAGTGTTCAGTAAACATGGAGATCGTACATGTGATCTGATTGACTGGGGCTGCGAGTAACCGCCCAACTGAATCGAGAGACGTTGCCGAGCGGATACGACTCAGGGATCAGTGTGAGAAATAGGGTATTATCAAATGTATGCAGGATATAAAGAAGAAGGCGACATGTGCGGCATTGATGGATGCTGCGCGTCGCTGAGTTTTACGGAAGTAGAAAACTGCAGTTGTCACATTTCGCCGCCGTGTAGTCAATGCGTGAATAATCCGCTGAGGTGCCCCAAGTGTGGATGGTCTGATGAGCAAGAGCCGGAGTCTCGCATCGTCAATGGCGGCGGTGGGATCGGCGTAGTCGAATGGAAGCCGAGACAGCTTGATAGCACCAAGATTGATTATCGGTCAAAGAAGCACTCGTCAAGTTCGATGATAAAAGAAGGCGTCTACCCAACCGGAACGCCGCGAAACGAAGTCGAAGCAGAAGTTCGCGGGACGTTCGGCGGTCGATTTGAAAAGTTTGGTAGCGGGACTTTTCGGTACATCGCATACACGGATTAGCGTAGTCGGTACATATGACTAAGCGACACCGCTCACTATCAGCCGGCCTTCCGCCGTCCCATGCTCACCGTTACTCTGATCCCATTCGGCAGTGATGCTCGCCTCGTCGTCAGACGAGACGCCTCCGGAAAGAGTGAACTTTATCGCCCTGCCTGCGATCAGCGTCACATCCTGACACGGCTCAGGTCGTTCCACAGTGACGTTCGTCGCGATGATCTCGGGCGTGCCCACTGTGACGTAGGAGTCCGACGCCTCGACGACCGGGTTCGACGCATTGACACCTGTCGGCATCTGGTTCAAGTCGAAGTAGAATATCTTCGTCGCGCGGACGTGCTTGCACAGAAGTTCCGGTGCGGTGACACATGAATCGGACATCAGTGAACCTCGAATATCTGTGGTGATGATGAATACGTCCATGTGTTCGGCTGATTCAGGTACGTCCAGCCGTCAACAGGATCTCCGTAGTCCGCCGCCGCTGAACTATAACATCCAAGCAGTGCAGCACGATCGAACGCACTTATCGATCCGTCTGGTGGTCTTGTGCCTGCTCGGCCGACGCTACCGAATCGCAGCGCTGCTGACCTTTTCGATCTGGTATCTACAGCCATTACGATGCCTCGTTTTTCGTGAACGTCGTCCCGTTGTCTGAGACAGCCTCTGTGCTGATGACAGTCGTCGTGTCGTCTGCGAAGAGTTTGCGTTCAGTGGCTGTCTCGGTGGATTTATTGCGGAACCACATGAACATCCACGTCAGTTTATCTTTCAGGCTGCTCGTGGCTGCTGGTGGCGACGACAACTCAGCGAAGGTGTCAACTGACAGCACATCAAGCATCTGGGCGTTGATGTCTGCTGGTGTCGCCAACCCGCTCTGCACTGCCGTCACACTTGCTGCGTCCAGTGCTACTGCTGCCGTGACACTCGCCACAGCACCGCCAGCGTAAGTCGATCGGCTCGATACCGACGCATCGATTCGTGCCAATTCAGTCGCCAGTTCAGTCCGCACTTGAAGGGCTGAAAGATTCGTTGGTGCGACCGTATTCGCACCGTCAGTCCCCCTCATGTCCGTGTTCGTCGTCGTTGTGTCAGCCAGCGTCACTCTCGGAATCGTAGTTCCAGCCGCGAACGTCGCTGTACCAATCGCATTGGCCGCAATCGACGCCGCATTGATTGCATTGGCCGCAACAGCACCAACACTCGCATCAATCCGACCACCAACCAATGCGACTGGCAGAAGTGCTGCAATAGTGCTGGTGGATGCGGTGACGTTTGCGGGTGTTGCTGGTGCGATGGTATTCGCACCGTCAGTGCCACGCTCAACGGCCAAAGTTCGCAATGTCCAACTCTGAGTGTAGGTCGCTTGAGCCGTCGTTGTGCCGGTGACAATCGCTGATTCCTCAATCGTGTAGCTATCGCCCTCGACCTCTCCCGCTGGATTGTAGGAGCAATCATAGATCCCGGTCGTTGCCGCACGCTTCGTGATCGTAACGCTGTCGGCTGTTGATGCTCCGTTTTTACGCACTGCGACAGTTGGTAACGAATCAGCATCTTTGAGCGTCATCGTGTCAGGGTTTCGGACCCGCATAACCCAGTAGACGACGCCACCGACGTGAAAGGTTGTTGGTCGCATTGTCTTATCCTATCACTTGTGGTGTTGAGAGCGGGTGGAATGGACGACCGCCGCCGCCTGTTGCCGCGACTGCTCCGATATCCGGGTATCCAATAGACCCCGAATAACTAGGGCTCGTCTGAACAAAACTACCACGCCCAGAGTTCTTTGCGGATGCTAATGATAACTGAAAATTACCGTTAGCCGCATCGACATATGGATTGGAAGCGTATGCGACATTGCCGGTGTTTAAGTAGACAGAAAAAGCACCACCGACCTCTGCGATAGATCCGAGTGAGTTATTAAACGTGCCGCAGTTTGTAATAATTACCATCGGTGCTCCGTCATTTGGTCCGTTTAACTCGATCCCATATCGTGTGTTCAGAACCGAGTTGCAGTTTTGGATTATTTGTAGTCCACCATTCCCTCCATCAGCACGGAACCCGCTTCCAGTGTTTCCGTATGAATCGCAAGACACATACACAGCCGCTGAACGGTTTGCAGTATGTCTGAATCCGTGGCCACTATTTGAATCGGCGATACAATGAAAACACCTTCCAGAAGCAAACCCAACGCCTAGATTATCATGTGCTATGCAATTGATTGAGAGAGTCGCACTTATACCAGCACCGCAGGAAAACACCTCGCACTCGTGCAGCGTTCCAGCAGATAATAATCCAGTACCTTTCATGGCGGACACAACTAAATTCGACCCCGCGCCGTATACCTGAAAACTCGATATAATGACTCCTGTCGCACTTCCTGTCGCCCCGTTATTTCTGAACCAAATATCAGAAACTATCGCAACACCATCCCCGAAGTTCGTCGTGAACAGAGTGTACGATGCTCCCGTTATGCCCCCATCGATGATTGCACGCGATCTGTCACCATAGCTAGTTCCATAGCCGCTTACGTTCAAATCACTTCCGATAAGTTGTGCTGTAACATTGTACGTGCTGTCGTTTTTTAGGTTCAATCGTACATTCGCGTTGTTCAACAAATTCACATGTACGGTCGCACCAATAAATGGGAACGGCAATGATCCACTAGGACCGCTCCACGCACCACCGATTCGCAGTGTTCTGTCTCCTGCACTAACGCCCTGAATCGTTCCCCACGTCATGGCTGCAAATGGACTAGCTATTGTAATTTCCCTCGTACCGGCATTGACCGCCGTGATTCTAAACACCGAGTAATTGTTTACGGTCGGAATGGTCGCAGAATCTGGTGTCAATGAAGCGGCACGACCTACGATAACCTCCGTTAGATCCGCTCCTATAGGAGCGGTGTAGATGTTAGTTCCGTTCCAACTACCTCCGATAAACGTAGCAACCGGGGATGTAGACGGTTCTACCGATGAACCATTTAGTGTGCCCGCATTAAGGTTGTTGCCACCTGCTCTACAGCAAAACTCGGTAAACGCCATTAGACCGCCTCCGTCTCATCAGCAATCTTCCGCAACGCAGCAACGCCAGCGGCTTGTTCGCTGGTTCCAATCTGATTCATTGCAGCGTTAAATCGCCGTGTCCAGTCGATGCGTTTTGTCAGTGCGTCATCGGCTTCGATTGCCGTCTTGCATTGCTCCGCCGTGACAGTTTCTTCACCAGCCAGCGACACATACGTCACGCCAGCGGATTTTATCGCATCACGCAAAACATCTGGCCACCCACCACCGACCGCGAGTTGGTCGATCATGCCTTGACGTTCGTCCGTGTGTAGGCTTACACCCACCGTCGAAACAGCTTTACCGATCGAACGCATCAGCCCGCCCATGGGCGTATCCTCTTCACCCGCTTTGTCGATCGTGTAAGCCACCACCGCCGCACCTTCAAGACCGACGATTTCGGACAACTCACCGATCGTGTAAGCGTGCGGATTTCGAACGGGGAGATTCGTGCGATTCATTATCGCAGCAACAGCGTCCCAATCGAGTGCTGCCAATTCGGTTGCCGCGTGTGTTCTGATTAAGTCTGCGAGCATTTCATTACCTCAATACATCCTCTAGTTTCGGTAGCACAATCTCAGGGTTCAGTTCCCGCGCCTTCACGCACCACTTGTCAAACTCGTCTTTTTCAAGACTCACCACTGGCCGGTTATTCAGGGTAGATTTCATGTCATTGACCGTCTGGATCAGCGAACCACGCTCACCAATCGTTCGACGCATTTCATCGACTGCTATTTTTACAGTTTCAACTTCCTGCATTAATGCCGAAGGTGGCACCTTGAAAACAATGACCATGATCGAGGCTTGGATAAAGTTGGTCAGTATCAGAAAAGTAAACAGCCAACGACCTTGTGGCCCCGCTGAAATGTGACTCGTCATTTCAACTTCTCCGATATCAACTTGTCCAGCAGAGTTGTTGACAGTTTCAGGTGATCCGCCAGTTCCCGAGACTCTCTCAGCGAATCGAGCAAGTCCTGATGCGATTTCTCTCGCGATTCTGACCGCGAGTCCTTGTCCTTTAACATAGGCTGCATCATCACAACCCAAATGATGAGTACTGAGACCAATTGAAACGTCTGAGTTCCCGAAGGCGAATTGAGTATTTTCAGCAGGCTTCCCAAAACATTCATTGGCAAGTCCTCTGTTTTGCTGTTCGTCTCTGGCATGGGTCATAGTTCCGTTCCTGCATCCATTATCGTCAATACCTCACATAAACTGCAAAACCCTCATCGACCATCT
>Ga0105053_10001503_pt1 | contig 37400 bp, 37 predicted proteins | sample BON01_FD_78093 | JGI IMG/M metagenome (GOLD analysis project Ga0105053, IMG submission 78093) | Freshwater microbial communities from Lake Bonney liftoff mats and glacier meltwater in Antarctica - BON-01 | ecosystem: Environmental > Aquatic > Freshwater > Ice > Glacier meltwater | place: Lake... | reverse complement strand
TGCGGGGTCGGACGAAGCCGCCCCAGGCGACTGTTCGGGCTGACAGACATATTCGTGCCAGGGGCACCGCGCTGGACCGCGGGCTCGATCACCCAAGGGCAAGACGGGCTCCCTGGCACACCCAACACGACACGCTGACGACGTTTCAGCTTAGCCGGAGCGGGGGATAACAAGATACAAGGGCGAAGCCCTGGCCTTGCCTTTGCACATCGGTCAATCAATAGGGCGGTTGGTATCATTCGATCGGAAGATAGGCACTCTGCGGGAGCCAGCCATTCTCGAGTGATCTGATTCGGGCGGCGGCGAGCCTCCCGTTCCCGCCATTCGGCCATGCCGACGGGGCGCAGCGGTGGGGCGCGGCGGCGCGGCTATGCTCAAGCCACCGGGCGCGGTAGCCTCCCGCCTCCTCACCAAGGCCATTCATGGCGATATCCCCTGTCGCGGTGCAACGCGGCCTTTTCCTGTTCCTCTGCCTCGTCTGGGGCACCAACTGGCTGGCGATGAAGGCCGGCACCGCCGAGGTGCCGCCCGGTCTGTTCTCCGGCCTGCGCTGGAGCGTGGCCGGGGCGGTGCTGGTGGCGTTCCTGGCGCTGCGCGGCGACCCGGTGCGTGTGGCGCCGTATCTATATGGGCGCATCCTGTTCATCTCGGTGATGATGATCCCGCTCAATGCCGTGATCATGCTGTACGGCCTGCGCTATATCTCCAGCGGCCTGGCCGCGGTGCTCAACTCGGCACTCACCCCCATCGCCATGGTCGGCTTCGCGGCCATGCTCGGGCAGGAACGGTTCAGCCTGCGTCACCTCGGCGCGCTGGCGGTGGGCGTGTTGGGGGTGGTGGTGTTGTACGGCCCTAAGGCGGCGGTGGGGGAGTTGGACCGGTGGGAGTTGCTGGGTGCGGCCGGCGTGGTGCTCGGCAACCTGTCCTACTGTTTTTCCTCGGTGCTGGCCCGGCCGCTGATGCGCTCGGTCTCGCCAGTGCATCTGGTGGCGGTGACGAACTTCACCGGCGGTATCGTGCTGCTGGTGCTGTCGCTGGCCTTCGAGCCGGGCGCGCTTGCCGCGGCGCGGCTGGACTGGGGCGCGACGGCGTGGCTGTCGTGGTGGTACCTGCTGCTGCCGGCGTCGCTGGGGGCGACGATCATCTATTTCCGGCTGATGCGCGACTGGGGGGCAGGGCGGGTCGGCACCTATGCCTTCATCTCGCCGGTGGTGGCCGTGCTGCTGGGCATCGCCGTGTATGACGAGCAGGTCGGCGCCTTCGATCTGGCGGGCATGGCCCTGATGCTGGCGGCGGCGGGGCTGGCGCTGTTCCGACCGGCGGGAAAGGAGGTAACTCCCCCTCCCGCCGCGATGACTCCCGCCACCGCCATGCCTCAGGCGGTTACGCTGCCGGCTTCACCCCCACCGGATCCAGCCGGTAGCCCCCGCCCTCGGTGATCAGTAGGCGCGAGTTGGAGGGGTCTGGTTCGATCTTCTGGCGTAACCGGTAGATGTGGGTTTCCAGCGTATGCGTGGTGACGGCGGCGTTGTAGCCCCACACCTCGTTCAGCAGCACCTGGCGCGCCACCGGGCGGCTGCCGGCGCGGTAGAGGAACTTCAGGATCGCCGCCTCCTTCTCGGTCAGGCGGATCTTGCGGCTGCGGGCAAGATCCTGCAGCAGCTTGGCCGCCGGGCGAAACGTGTAGGGCCCGATGGTGAAGACCGCGTCCTCGCTGTTCTCGAAGGTGCGCAACTGGGCACGCAGGCGGGCGAGAAGCTCGGCCAGGCGGAAAGGCTTGGCGATGTAGTCGTTCGCCCCGGCATCCAGCCCCTTCACCACATCCGCCTCGTCGTCGGAGCCGGTGAGCATGATGATCGGCACCTTCACCCCATGCTTTCGCAGGCGGCTACACAGGTCGCGGCCATCGCCGTCGGGCAGGCCGACGTCCAGGATAAGGGCGTCGTAGCGCTCCTCGCTGCCGATCAGCCGTGCCTCGGCCTCCGCGGCGGTCGCGGCTTCGCTGGCGACGAACTCGCCATCGAATGTCAGCTGCTCCATGAGGATCGCCCGCAGCGCCTGATCGTCGTCAACGATCAGGATGGGCCGTTCACCCGCCATGCATTCGCTCCTTTTGTAGGGTTGAGTTCAGTCACCCCGGCGGTGCCCCGTTAGCCGACGCTACATTCGCCCAACCAGCCTACGATTACAACCAGACCGTGCTGAGCGATTCGCGGCAATCCGTCTAGCATGCCGCCGGGCCGTGAACTGTTCTTCAAGTGATTCACGATTTCGTGCACCGTAACGGCAGCGCGTGCGCCAGGCTCCCGTATAGGCGTTATGCAGGCGGCCTGACTAGGCATGCGCGAATTGCGCCACAAATAGATACGTCGATCCATCAGATCAAAGGTTGGGATTTCCATGAATCCACTGATTGCCCGCCCGCAAGATGCTGCCGCGCCGCTGCCCCGGTTGTCCGACCCGGGAATGCTTCGGCTGCGCGACGTGCATCGGGCCGCGTCGGAACTGCGTCGTGGAACCCCGGTCCTGCTGACCGGGGAGACGTCGCTGGTGCTGCTTCCGGCCGAGACGGCGGGTGCCGCGGGGCTGGCCGAACTGCAAGCGCTGGCAACCGGCCCGGTGGTGCTGCTGCTGGCGCCGGTTCGCGCGGCGGCCGTGCTGCGCCGCCCGGTGGCCCCCAGCATGGCCGCCTTGGCCCTGCGCACCGCACCCGCCCTGCTGACCCCGGAGGTATTGCTGGGCCTCGCCGACCCGACAGCCGAGCAGATGCTGACCGATGATCCGGTGCAGGCGCCGGAATGCCCCGCCCTGGCGCCAGCCGCCCTGGCGCTGGCCAAGCTTGCGCGCCTGTTGCCTGCCGTGCTGGCGGCGCCCGTTAAGGCCGATGCGGTGGCGCGGGCGGCGGCCATGCAACTCATGGTGGTGGCCGCCGACGCGGTGCTGGAATACCCCGCCGTGATTGCCGCTGGCCTGCGCCGAGTGGCCGAGGTGAAGGTGCCGCTGGAAGGCGCGTCCGACGCCCGCCTCGTCGCCTTCCGCGCGCCGGATTCCGGCATCGAACACATGGCCATCCTGATCGGCCGGCCGGAGACCGACCCGGCGCCGCTGGTGCGGGTGCATTCGGAGTGCTTCACCGGCGACCTGCTGGGCAGCCTGCGCTGCGATTGCGGCCCGCAGCTGCGCGGCGCGATCCAGCGCATGGCCAAGGAGGGCGCCGGCGTTCTGCTGTACCTCGCGCAGGAAGGCCGCGGCATCGGGCTGATGAACAAGCTGCGCGCCTATGCCATGCAGGATCGCGGCCTGGACACGCTGGACGCCAACCGCGCCCTGGGCTGGGGGGCCGACGAGCGTAACTTCCTGGTCGCCGCCACCATGCTGCGCGAACTGGGCATCTCCTCGGTGCGGCTGCTGACCAACAATCCCGACAAGGTGGCCGTGCTGAAGGCGTCAGGGCTGGTGGAAGTGGCGCGCGAGGCGCACGAGTTCGAGCCGAACGGCGTGAACGACCATTACCTCGCCACCAAGGCGATGCGGTTCGGCCACCTGCTGGACTTCACGCAACGGTGAACGCGGCCTCAGCGGGACCACCCGGGGAAGCCGTCGTTCACGGCGATGGCCGGCTGGTCTTCCAGGGGCGGGTGGTCCGCTGCGCCGTGGGCCGTGCCGGGGTGCTGCCGGCCGCGGCCAAGCGCGAGGGCGACGGTGCCACCCCGACCGGCCTGCTGACGCTGCGCCGCGTTTTCTACCGCGCCGACCGCGTCGCCATCCCGCGCTGCACCGTGGCGCGCGAGCCGATCGCGGAATCCGACGGATGGTGCGACGATCCCGCCCATGCCGCCTACAACCGCCGCGTCACTTTGCCGCACCTGGCGCGCCACGAGGAAATGTGGCGACCCGATTCATTGTACGACATCGTCGGCGAACTCGGCTGGAACGATGCGCCGGTGGTGCCGTTCCGCGGTTCGGCGATCTTCCTGCATTTGGCGAGCGCGGATTGCCGCCCGACGGCGGGCTGCGTCGCCCTCGCGCTGCGCGACCTTGTGGCGGTTCTGGCCGGCGGCCTGACCGCGCTGCAGGTGGTGGAATAGCCCTCCCGACGGTTTACGGGTCGCGGCTGAGCCGGAGATTGCGCAGGGCGGCGAGGTACGCGTCCCACTTGTTGGTCCGCTCGCGGCCGAGTTCGTGCAGATACTCCCAGGAGTAGATGCCGGTGTCGTGGCCGTCGTCGAACAGCAGCCGCACGGCATAGTTGCCCACCGGCTCGACCGACTGGATCGCGACATTGCGGCGCCCGGCGACGGTCTTGCGCTGGTTGGGGCCATGGCCCTTCACCTCGGCGCTGGGGCTTTCCACGCGCAGGTATTCGGCGGGATAGGTGAAGCGGGCGCCGTCGTCGAAATCGACTTCGAGCAGCTTCTCCGCCCGGCGCAGGCGAATCTCGGTGGGCGTCGGCATCAGGTTTCGTCCAGCAGGCGGGCCTCTTCGGGCAGCATGATCGGAATGCCGTCGCGGATTGGATAGGCGCGCCCGGCGCTGCGGCTGACCAGCTCGTTGCGCGCCCGGTCGTATTCCAGCCTGCCCTTGGTCAGCGGGCAGACCAGGATCTCAAGCAGTCGCGGATCGACCGGAACAGGCACTTCGGAGGCGGAGGCGTCGGAGGTGTCGGACATTGCGGGCGGGTTCCTTGCGCGATGCGGCGGCTCAGCTTGCGCGCGGCGGGCCTTGCGGGCCGGGCTCGGTGGGCTGGTGGGCGTCGATCTCGAGCAGGGTGCGCAGGGCCAGCGCCCGATCGGATTGGGTTGGGGCCTCCAGCAGAGCCTGCTTTTCCGCCGGCTCGAATGGGCAGACCATGCTCAGCGTCACCACCAGCGTGTCGTCGGGCATCTTGGCGATGGCGTCCCAGTTGGCGTCGAAGCCGCGGTGCTGAAAATAGCTCCGCAGCGCCGCCAGCAGGCCTTCCCGGTCGAACTCGGCCATTTCGGCGGGGGCTGCGAGGTCGGTGGCGAAGACCGAGAAGTCGCCGCGCACCCGGCGATAGCCGCGGCGCATCTCAAGTTCCACCGACACGGCGAAGCGCGCCACGCCGCTCAGCGTGATCAGGTAACGCCCGTCCTCGCTCTCGCTGAACGAGGAGAGGCGGCCGAGGCAGCCGATGCGGTAGAGGCCCGGCCCGGTGGGCCCGGCCATCTTCTGCGGGTCGGGCTGGATCATGGCGAACATGCGCCCGGCGCCCAGCGCATCCTCCACCAGCGCCAGGTAGCGCGGCTCGAAGACGTTCAGCGGCAGCTTGCCGTACGGCAGCAGCAGTGCTCCCGCCAGCGGGAACACGGGGAACTCGCCGGGAAGCTCCTCAAGCCGTCGCTGGAACGGGTCCATCGCGTCGCGTGCCGCTCAGCTGAACAGCATGGCGGAAAGCCGGCGGCGGGCGGCCATGGTTGCCTCGTCGTCGAAGCCCCAGGCCTCGAAGAACTTGAGCAGCTGGAGGCGGGCGGCATCCTCGTTCCAGCCGCGCTGGCGGCGGATGATCTCCAGCAGGGCGTCGGCCGCCTCTTCGCGCCGGTCCATGGCATTCAGCGCAGTTGCGAGGTCGTAGCGCGCCTGATGGTCGGCGGGGTCGGCGGCCAGGGCTGCCTCGAAGTTGGACAGCTTATCGCGTGCGGCGCGGCCCTCGGCGGCCAGCACCAGGGCGCTGCGGGCGCCGGAAACCTCGGCATGTTCGGTGATCTTGGCGGGCACCTGTGCCAGCGTTTCGCTCGCCTGTTCCTCCTCGCCCATGGCGAGCAGGGCGCGCACCATGCCACCCCATGCCTCGGGGTTCTCCGGCTCCTGCTCCAGCACCTCGGAGAACAGGCCGGCGGCTTCCTGGGCCTGGCCGGCTTCCATGGCGGTGCGGGCCTCGGCGATCAGGTCGGTGGCGGGCATGGCGCCGCCGGCGGATTTCAGCAGGGTTTCGACGAAGCGCTTCACATCCGATTCCGGCAGCACGCCTTGGAACAGGTCGGCGATCTGGCCCTGCCAGAAGGCGGCCACGGTGGGCACCGACTGCAGCGGCAGGCCGAGCTGGACCAGCTGCTGGACCAGGCCGCGGTTCTTGTCGATGTCGATCTTGACCAGCTTGACCCGCCCGCCGGCCGCACGCGTCACCTTCTCCAGGGTCGGCGTGAGTTGCTTGCAGGGGCCGCACCAGGTGGCCCAGAAATCGACCAGGACGGGGATGGTCCGCGAGGCCTCGATGACGTCCGTCATGAAGGTGGCCTCGTCGCCATCGACGATCATATTGGCTGCCGCGGTGCCGCCGGCGGCAGGGCCGGGCGTTTGTCCGATGATGTGGTCCATGGTCTGGCGTCCTCGCCGGAGTTGTCTTGAAGGAGATAAATGTAGCGCCGGGAGGGATGCGCAAGCCAGGGGGCGCACGCAGGGGCAGCCCGGCGGCCGTCCCGCATCCCGCGCCGCGCGTGACGGCTAGCCCAGCACGCCCAGGCTGCGCGCCAGGGTATAGGCGGCGACGACCAGGATCAGCCCGGCGAAGACCTTGGTGAGCATTCCGCGCCGGCTCGACATGTGGCGGCCGGCGCGGGTGCCGAGCACGCTGCCCATGATGCCGCCGGCCACGAAGATGGCGGCCAGCCGCCAGTCCACCAGCCCGGCCATGGCGTAGCTGGCGGCGGTGGTCAGCCCGAAGGCGGTGACGGCGACCAGCGAGGTGCCGATGGCCTGCAGCATCGGCATGCCGGCGGCCAGGATCAGCCCGGGCACGATCAGGAAGCCGCCGCCGATGCCGAAGAAGCCCGACAGCGTGCCGACCGCGAGCCCCACCCCGGCGAGGGCGGGCGCATTCTGGCGGGTCAGGCGGACCGGCTCGTCGGTCGCGGATTCGCGGCGGCGCAGCATCAGCCCGGCCACGACCACCATCATCCCCGCGAAGGCGGCGAGCAGCGACTGGCCGTCCACCTGCTTGCCCAGTTGCGCGCCGGCAAAGGCGCCGGCCATGCCCGCGGGGGCGAACACCGAAGCACAGGGCCAGCAGACATTGCCGGCGCGGGCATGGGTGACGACGCTGGACAGCGCGTTGGCCGCCACCGCCACGGCACTGGTGCCGATCGCCAAATGCGGCACCGGCACGCCTACCAGGTAGACGAGCAAAGGCACCGCCAGGATCGAGCCGCCACCGCCGACCATCCCCAGCGCAAAGCCGACCAGGATGCCGGACGCGCCCCCGAGCAGCCATTGCAGCCACGACAGGGCCATCATCGCGCGCCGTTCAACATGTGCCGCTCAACATGGGGGCGGACAGTAGATGTCGCGCAGCAGGGCCAGCACCCGCGCGGCCTTGGGGTCGGCGAGGCGGTAGAATATGGTCTGCGCTTCGCGGCGCGTGGCCAGCAGCCCGTCCTGGCGCAGCAGGGCGAGGTGCTGGGACAGCGCGGGCTGGGACAGGCCAACCGCCTCGGCCAGTGCGCCGACTGCCATCTCGCCTTCGGCCACCAGATGGCACAGGACCAGCAGGCGGCGCTCGTTGGCGAGCAGGCGAAGCAACCGCGCGGCTTCCCCCGCCTTCTCCTCCAGGGCCGCGAGATCGTTGGCGGCTAGCGTGACCATGTTTGCGAGCAACTTTCCATAAGCTTGTTCTTATTAAATGCCGGCTTATATGGAGTTCAAGCTCCTTGAGGAGCATCCCGCCCCAGCAGCGAGAGGACAGCATGGAAACCCCGACCATTCGCGCGTTCTTCGACGAACCGACGAACACCATCAGCTACCTGGTCTGGGACCCGGCCACGCGCGACGGCGCGGTGGTCGACCCGGTGCTCGACTACGACCATCGCACCGGCGAGGCCGATACGGCATTCGCCGACCGCATCCTGGCCGCCGCGGCGCAGGAGAAGGTGGCGATACGCTGGGTGCTGGAGACCCACGCCCATGCCGACCACCTGACCGCGGCGCCATACATCAAGGCGAAGACCGGCGCGCCGATCGGCATCGGCGAACACATCAAGGATGTGCAGCGCATCTTCCGCCCGGTGTTCGATGCCCGCGACATCAAGCCCGAGGGTGGCGACTTCGACCGACTGTTTCGCGACGGCGAGCGCTTCGCCATCGGGCGGCTGGAGGTGGAGGTGCTGCATGTGCCAGGGCACACGCCGGCCGACATCGCCTATCGTATCGGCGACGACGTGTTCGTCGGCGACACGCTGTTCATGCACGACTACGGCACCGCGCGCGCCGACTTCCCCGGGGGCGACGCGCACCAGCTTTTCGCCTCGATCCAGCGGCTGCTGGCCCTGCCGCCGCACACGCGGCTGTGGATGTGCCACGACTACAAGGCACCGGGGCGGGACACCTATGCGTGGCAGAGCACGGTTGCCGAGCAGCTTGCGCACAATCCGCATGTGAAGGAGGGCACGACGGAGGCGGAGTTCGTGTCCTTCCGTACCAGCCGCGACAGCGGGCTGGCGGCGCCGATGCTGTTGCTGCCGTCGATCCAGGTGAACATCCGCGCCGGGCGCTTCCCGGAGGCGGAGGAGAACGGGGTGCGCTACCTGCGCATTCCGGTGAAGACACGGAACGCCAGCCTGACGGGCTGAGGCGGCGCCGCCCGGTCAACCCGCCGCGGCCAAGGCGGCGCGGGCCACGTCGCCCACCACCGCCTCGCCGGCGTGGGGGTCGGCGATCTCGCAGAAGATGGCCAGGAACAGCGGGCCGCTGGGCGTCATGATGAAGCCGACGTCGTTGACCACGCCGGTCAGGCTGCCGGTCTTGGTGCCCCAGCGCGGGCGGTCGGTCTTCGGCAGATGGCGGGCGATGCGGCGGTCGTTCGCCTGCTTTTCCAGCAGCGCGACCATGGCGGCGCACGAGGCGGGCGAGGCGGCCTGGTTGGCGAAGATCGCGGCGATGAGGTCGGCGTATTCGTTCGGCACCGACCAGTTCTCCTGCTCGGTGTCCAGCACCGGGCGGCCGCGCATCTTGCGGCCCAGGGTGGAGCCCTTCATGCCCAGGCGCTGCATGGTGGCGTTCACCTCGGCCTGGCCGACGCGATCGATGAGGATGTTGGTGGTGGAATTGTCGCTGATCGCCATCATCAGGTAGACGAGGTCGGCCACGGTGAACTCGATGCCGGCGTGCAGTTCCTTGACCACGCCGCCGCCGGTGGACTTGTCGTCCTCGCGCAGCACGTGGCGCTGGTCCAGGGCGTCGGTGCCGGCGTCGATGCGGCGGAACAGTTCGATCATGATGGCGATCTTCACCGTGCTGGCGGCGACGAAGCGGCGGTCGCCGTTATGGGCGAAGCGGCTGCCGTTGGGGGCGGTGGCGGCCACGCCGAGGGTGCAGCCGGCGCGCTCGGCGGCGGCGATGGCGGTGGACAGGCCGGTCCAGTCGGTCATTTCGTCGTTGCTCCTGGGTAAGGGTCAGCTTGCGGCGGCGAGCACCGCATCGGCCAGTACCAGCATGCCGGCGGTGGCCCATTCGGGGGTGATGCTCTCGGCCTCGTTGTGACTCAGCCCGCCGTGGCAGGGGCAGAACAGCATGACGCTGGGCACGTGGCGGGCCATGTAGACGGCATCGTGGCCGATGGCCGTCGGCATGTCCTTGAAACGATAGCCGCGGGTGCGGGCGGCGTCGCGCAGGTGCTGGGCGAGGTGGGGAGCGAACGGGGTCATCGGCGAGTGCCAGAAATCGGCGACCTCGATGCCAACGCCGCGGCGGGCGGCGATGGCGGCCGCGCGAGCCTTGATCTGGGTGCCCATCCAGGCCAGGCGCTCGGGGTCGCCGTGGCGGGTGTCGATGCTGAACCAGACGCGGCCGGGGGCGACGTTGCGGCTGGCGGGCTGCACGTCCACCACGCCGACGGTGCCGCGGCCGGCTTCGCCGGTGGGGGAGATGGCGGCGAGCGCGATCTCCTCGACGGCGGCGATCAGCGGGGCGGCGGCCATCATGGCGTCGCGCCTTCCGGCCATGACGCTGCCGCCATGGGCGTCCTCGCCGGTGACGGTGACCTCGTACCAGCTTTGCGCCAGGGCGTGGGTGACGACGCCGAGGTCCAGGCCTTCGTCCTCAAGTTGCTTGCCCTGTTCGATATGCAGTTCGAAATAGGCGGCGAGGTTGCGCAACGCGGCCGGGTCGGCTTCGCCCTGCCAGCCGATGCGGCGGAGTTCGTCGCCGAAGGTTTTGCCTTCGGTGTCGGTCTTGGCGAGGACGTCGGTTTCCGGGAAGACGCCCATGGCGGCACCGCTGCCCATCATTGGCGGGGCGAAGCGGGCGCCTTCCTCGTTGGTCCAGTTGATCAGCACCAGCGGCGCCTCGGTGGTGGCGCCGGCCTCGTGCAGGGCGCGCATCAGTTCCAGGCCGGCGAGGACGCCGAGGATGCCGTCGAACTTGCCGCCGGTCGGCTGGGTGTCGAGGTGGCTGCCGATGGCGATGGGCTTGCGGCTGGGGTCGCGGCCGGGGCGGGTGAAGATCATGTTGCCGACGCGGTCGACGGACAGCGAAAGGCCGACGGCTTCGCCCCAGGTGCGGAACAGGGCGCGGCCCTCGGTGTCGAGGTCGGTGAGGGTTTGGCGGTTGCAGCCGCCCTTGGCGGTGGCGCCGATGCGGGCGATGTGCATCAGGCTGTCCCAGAGGCGGGTGCCGCTGAGCGGGAGGTTCTTATTCATGGGTGCGGGCCCCAGGGGGCGGCGGTGAGCAGCTTCACTTCCTGGCTGAGGACCAGGGGGCGAAATTTGGCGGCGAAGCCTTCGACGAAATCCTTGTTGGCGAAGACGGCGGCCCAGTGTTCGCGGCGGTGGGCGTCGTCGTTGAACTTCCACAGATGGACGAGTTGGTTGATGGTGCCGGTGTCGGCCACGAAATAGCCGACGAGGTTGGCATCGTGGCCGCCCTTGTGGAGCGCGGGGAAGCCGAATTCCTGGTAGAGCTTCACCGCCGGGCCCATGGCGCCGACTTGCAGCGTGTAGGTGCGCATTTCGTAGATCGCCATTTTCCGCTCCTGCGTTGGTTTCTCCCTGTCTATGCGCAGGGCCGGCGGCGGGCAATCGCGGGCTGGCTTATTATTACGATATCGAAATGAAAAAGACGTGCTTGTGCGCCCCCGCGACGGGGCTTTGGCGACATGGTGGCCGGCAGGCGGGCGGCGGGTCGCGCGCCGGGGGGCGAGGCGCGCGCGTGCGTTGCGGGAAGGATGGCGGAGGGCTGGGCAGCGGGGAGGGTGCGCGCCCGATGGGCGCATTCTGGCGGGCCGTGCGTGGGGCAGACTGCGGGCGCTGGCGCGCGGCACCACGGCGCGCCGCATGGCGCGGGATGCGGCGGGGTTGGGGGAGTTGGCCGGACTGCCAGAGGAGGACGAGTTGCTCGAGGCGGCCGAGCAGGCGGGCGAGGCAGGCGACGATGAGGGCGTGCAGGGCGGCCATCACCCGGCCATGGGCGACCTCGTCCAGGGCTTCGGCGCGGATGCGGGCGATCTCGCCGGCCAGTGGGAATGGATGAATTAACACTTAGGGATTATATCTAACCGCTGACATCGGCGCAACGCAAAAAATCCGCCCCACGCGATCACGCATCGCCGGAGGGGCTGGGCGTTTCCCCCAAGCGACGGGCAAAGTTTTTTTGCTTCTTTTTGTTCACAAAAAGAAGGTGCTTGTCTTCCCTGAACTGTGCCGGAGGCAGCGCCCCTTGGACCCCGGTGCAATTGCGTCTAGCGTTTATGCGTTCGATGCAACACGAGGAAACGATCAACATGCCCACCGCACCAGAGCGCATGCGCGCCTTGCTGGCCCAGCCTGGCTTCATTCCGATGCCTGCGGTGTGGGATGGACTGACGGCCCAACTTGCCGCAAAGGCCGGGTTCGAGACGGCGTTTCTTTCCGGTTCCTGCTGCGCCGCGTCGCGGCTGGGTGGCCCCGACCTCGACCTGATTTCGTTCGCCGAGATGTTCGACAGCTTCAACATGGTTCATCAGTCGGCGCCGCAGACGCTGGTGCTGGCCGATGGCGACCATGGCTATGGCAACCCGATGAACGTGATGCGCACGGTGAAGGCTTATGGCCGGGCGGGCGCGGCGGCGATCCTGATCGAGGACAAGATCACGCCGCGGGCGATGACCTCGGCGGGCAAGCCGTGCATCAGCCGCGACGAGGCGCGGATGAAGGTTCGCGCCGCCGTGGAGGCCGCGAAGGAATCCGGCATCCTGATCCTGGCGCGCACCGATTGCCGGCCGACGCAGGGGCTGGACGAGGCGCTGGCGCGTATTGAAATGTACGTAAAGGAGGGGGCCGACATCCTGTTCCTGGACAGCCCGGTTGGACTGGAAGAGCACAAGAAGGGCGTGGAAGCGGCGGGTCGCAAGCCGGCGTTCAACGTGCTGTCGCCGGGACCGGGCGGGATGCCGACGCGCAAGGAGGCGGAGTCGATCGGGCTGAAGATCGGCACCTATCCCACCATCATGCTATCGCCGGCAATCAACGCGATGATGCAGGGCCTGGCGGCGCTGAAGGCCGGCGAGGCAGCGTGCGACCTGGCGCTGCCGGGGCCGCAGCATCGCGAAGTGCTGGGCTATCCGGCATATGACGAGGCGGCGGCGCCGTATCGGCTGGGCTGAGGCGGGTTTCACCTTGCGCCTGAGTGGGGACGCTCAGGCGCAAGGAAGGAAGGGTTCTTTTTTGGAAAAAAGAACCAAAAAACTTCTGTCCGTTAAGGCGTCTCGGCGAGTTGATGGGCGCGGTGCAAATGGACAAAAGTCTTTTTGCTTCTTTTTCTTCAGAAAAAGAAGATTCTTTGCCCCCTATCCTGCCACGTCTCCTACGACCCGTGCCCGGACTCGCAGCGAGTTGCCGGGGAGGTAGGCGATGGGGATGTCTTCCTGGTCGACCAGGGCGATGCTGGCGGGGTTGGCGCCGGCGCGGATCGCGCGTTGCGTGGCGATGTCGCGTGCGCTGGCCATGGCGTTTTCGCGGGTCATTCCCTGGAAGACCTGGTCGACTTCGCCGCTGACCTGGGCGATGGCCGCGCCGAGGGCGTTGGCGACGCCCTGGTTTTCCACTCGTACCACTTGCGAGATGCCGGGCAGTTGTTCCGGCACGAGGAATGCGCCGCCGCCGACGGCGACCAGCGGCAGGGCGCGGGAGTCGGCGCGCATTCGGTCGACGGCGTCGGCGATGATGGCGTGGATGCGCGCCAGGGCCGCGGCGACGAAGGCGCGGTCGAGTCCGGCGATTTGGGCGGGATCGCCGAGGGAGACCAGGCCGGCGGCGACGGCGATGTCGGTGCAGGTGAGGTCGGGTCCGCCGAATATGCGGGCGCGTTCGGGCAGGCGGTAGCCGACGCTGACCGGGCCGATGTTGTGGGGGTTGGCGGGATCGACGAGGGTGCCGCCGCCGAGGCCGACGGAGACGAGGTCTGGCATGCGGAACAGGGTGCGCACACCGCCGATTTCCACCACGCTGTTGGCTTCGCGCGGGAAGCCGTGGACCAGGCTGCCGACATCGGTGGTGGTGCCGCCGACATCGACGACCATGGCGTCGGACAGGCCGGAGAGGAACGCGGCGCCGCGCAGGGAGTTGGTGGGGCCGGAGGCGAAGGAGCGGACCGGGTAGGCGGCGGCCTCGGCGGCGGTGGCGACGGTGCCGTCGTTCTGGGTGATGTAGAGGGGTGCCGCGATGCCGGAGGCGGCGAGGGCGGCGGCGAAGGCGGCAATGGTGCGGTGGGCCAGGGGGGCGAGGGCGGCGTTCAGCAGGGTGACGTTTTCGCGGGCGAGCAGGCCGATGCGGCCGAGTTCGTGGGACAGTGTTACGGCGACGCCGGGTGCCTCCTCGGCCAGGATGGCGGCGGCTTGTTGTTCGATTTCTGCGTTGAGAGGGGAGAACACGGCGCAGATTCCGGCCGCGGCCACGCCGGAGGCGGCGATCTCGCGGGCGGCGGCGCGCATGGCCGCGTGGTCGAAGGGGACGAGGGGGCGGCCGTCGACCTCGTGGCCGCCGCGGAGCATTGCCACGGGGCCGCGGACTTCGTCGCGGAGGTCGGGCGGCCAGTCGATGAAGGGCGGCAGGGTGGCGGCGGCGGGCAGGCCGATGCGGATGGCGGCGGCGGGTGCGAGGCCGCGGCGTTGCACGACGGCGTTGGTGAAATGGGTGGTGCCGATCATGACGGCGCCGATACGTGCAGGGGCGAGGGCGGCGCCGGCGAGGACGGCGCGCAGGGCGGCGAGGATGCCGCTGGTGATGTCGGCGGTGGTGGGGGTTTTGACGGCGTGCAGGACCTGGCTGCCGTGGATGGCCACGGCGTCGGTATTGGTGCCGCCGACGTCGATGCCGATGCGGATCATGAGGCGGGTTGTCCGAAAGCGGTGTGGAAGTCGATGTCGTAGCCGAAGGCGCGCGGGCCGACATGGGCGAGGCCCTTGGGCGTGGTGAGCAGGGGCGGTGCGGGCAGGGCGATGACGGTGACGCGCTGGCCGAAGCGGACGGTTTCGGTGCCGATTGCCTCGCCGGCTGTGCTGTCCATCAGGCAGATCAGGTCGGGCACCGTGGCCGCCACGGTCTCGTTGCGCCAGGCGATGGACCATTCGTTCTGGAAGTCGATGCGCATGGTGTGGCCGGCGTGATCGTCGAGCCCTTCGATGCGGACGGTGCCGCGCAGCCATCCTTCGGTGGCGCGGCGCATGACGTCGGTGATTTTGCCGCGGAACAGGGTGATGCCGCCTTCGCCGGCCACCACGGCGGCGACCGGGTCGGCGTGGGCGGTGCGGGCGGCGCGGACGGTGCGGCCGATGCGCAGGGCCCAGGAGAGGGTGTGCAGGCAGCTCGCCCGTTTCACTTCAGCACCGGTGCGCGGGGCCTTGCAGGTGGCGGCCGACGAGCCGAGGACGACGCAGGCGCGGCGCGTCATGCGTTCCATCCAGGCCCAGTCTTCGGCTTCGGTGAAGATCATGCTGTTGCGGCGGATGTCGACCATGGTCCAGGGGGCGGGGGATAGGTCGCAGATGGCGAAGCTGGTCATGTCGGCTTGCGGGAATGCGCGGCCCATGGCGTCGGCGTCGACGACGGGCAGGCCGAGGATCTGGGCGGCGAGGATGGACTGGAAGGCGTTGTTGCCGCCGATTTCCCAGAGCATCAGGGCGTCGAAGTTCCGGCCGATATGTTCCTGCATCATGGTGACGGTGCGGGCGACGACGGGGCCGTCGCACATGCGTTCCTGCATGGCGAGGGGGGCGCCCATCTGGCCGACGCAGCCGACCAGGGCGTCGTCGGACAGGGCGAGGGGGTCGATGACGGTGACGTGGCGGCCGGCGGCGTGGTGCTGGCGGGCTTCGAGGAGGGAGAAGTAGGGATCGCCGCCGCCGCCGGTGCCGAGGATCCAGGCGCCGGTGGCCAGGTCGTCGAGGTCGGCGAGGGTCAGGGCGAAAGGCGGGTTGGGGGGCATGCGGTGGGCCTGGCGGTGGGAGGGGGTGCGAAGCCTGTCGGATGACGTGGCCGGGCGCAACCTTTGGGGCTGGCGGCGGTGGGGGTTGGGGTGGCGGGGCGGTGTTTCACGTGAAAGTGTAAAGGATTTCGACCGTTTTTCCGCGTCAGCCGCCGTTACGCAGCAAAAATTGTAAACAGCGCTTTACAGAATTGCCGGCGGCGCGGGGCAAGCCGTTGGAATCATGCAATGGCATGAAACATGCATCGTTGCCGATCCACGACTATAACGAAGCAAGGTGTGTAATGGAACGTGACAAAACGAGTTCAGCACTACGTAGTTTCACTATGGTGGCCATGGCCGGCATGGTGCTGGTGGGTGGCAACGTGCTTTCCGGGGCGGCTGGGGGGGCGCGGGCGGAGTCGCTCAACTTCTCGGTCAGCCGTACGGCCACCGAGTCTTCCACGTTCAACGACCTGGCGCTGTCGACCGGGGTGCTGGGCTTCCAGAAGTTCGATGCCGGGCTTGGCACGCTGATGAGCGTGCAGGTCACGCTTGCCAATACGGCGACGGACAGCGTGCTCGACTTGGGCATTGCCGACGGGCCTAACGAAGAATTGCTGTCGGTGACTCTGAATTCGAACCTTCAGCTCGCCGCGGGGCCCTCGGTGCTGCTGTCGGGGTCGATATTCTCTACTGGGGTGTGCCAGATTTTTACACCCACCGTAGGCGACTGCGCGCTGCAGGTCGGCAATAATAACTTGAGCGGATTTGCCGGGAACCCGGTGACGCTGAGCAGTGCCGGCGACCTGGCAGCGTTCACCGGGGCGGGCACGATAGACTTCAGCGTTGCGGTCACCACGCTGAACCTGAGCCCCTATCAACAGAGTGGCGACGGGCCGTGGGGCGTGGCGACGTGGTCGGGAGTGGTGGCGTGGGCCGGGTCGGTGACGGTCAGCTATGACTACGAGCCGGCGCCGCCGCCGGCCACCGATACGCCGGAGCCGACCAGCCTGGCGCTGTTGGGCACCGGGCTGGCGCTGGCCGGGCTGCTGCGGCGGCGGCGCAAGGTGGGGTGAGGCGGGGCGGCCTCAGGCGAAGGCGGGGCCGGCGTCGATGGCGATGCGGGCGGCGGATTGCGGCGGGATCACGTTGGCCACGGCGACCTTGTGGCGGGCGCCGAATTCGCTGGGCAGTTTGCGCGCTGCGGCATCCACGCGGACCGCGCGGCGGTGGCCGCTGCGCGGGACCCATTCGATCATGTCGCCGTACAGCGCGTTCCAGCCGTCCTGGAACAGCGCCTGCTTATACCAACCGCCGAAATGAATGACCGCTCCAAAGCAAGCACGGGGCGCTGCCCCGCACCCCGGCTGGTCCGACGCGCGCCTTCGCGCGACGGGCCGAGCCCCTGGACCTCATATCATTGAAATAGATGGGTTTCCAAAGGCCTCGGCCTTTGGCGGGTCCAGGGCAGAGCCCTGGACTTGCCTTTCTGGGATCGGTCTTCACCAACGGCGGCTGGTATAAGGCGGCTGTCCTTGGCGTCGAGCGCTGGGATCTTGGAGCGCGGCTTAGGCTGCATGAGCTAGTGGGTGATCAGGCTGATGCGCTCGTACGGGCCGGGTGGGCAGCGGAACGAGTTGTCGGGGATGGCGAGGCCAACCACGCCGCCATCCGGCATCGCCTGGGAGGCGGCCTCGTCGTAGCCGAGGCTGGCGCCGCCGCGCAGGCGCAGGGTGCGGAACGTCGAGTCGATGCCGTCGGCCCAGTCGCGGATGACGGTGACGCCGCGGGCGCGCAGGGGGTCGTAGTCGTGGGTGATGTCGTCGAGCCGGCGTTGCCCGGCCAGCACGAAGTTGGCGTAGCGGCAGGCATTGGCCAGCCGTTCCATCCACGGGTCCAGCTCCTCGTCGCGCAGCAGCGAGTTGGGGCCGTTGGCCGGCGGCACGCGCACCGCCAGGGTGGGGGTGAGCCAGGAAATGGCGGTAGGTCATGGGGCAGAGGAAGCGGTTGAGTTCCTGCGGCTCGACCCCGCGGTCGCGCGCCTGGGCGAGGAACAGGGCGCGGCTGCCGATCCATTGGGTGATGTAGCCGCGCCACATCGTCTCCCAATCGCAGATGGTGGTGTCGTCGACTTCCTCCACGTGATGGCCGAGGGTCTGCATCAGCAGCCCGGCCTCGCGCACCCGGGCGGCGACCTGGGGGTCGGTGGGCGCGGTGCGGCCCCAGCGGCCGGTGGACAGGCCGACGCGCAGGCGGCGGCGGTGTCAACGAATGCGCGCGCGGCGCGGCCTCAGCGCGCGACGGCTTCGGCCGTTCGGGCATTGCCGTTGGTGGCCGCGAAGGCGCGGGACAGGGCGGCTGCCAGTTCCATCAGCTGGTATGGCTTGGGTAGGGTCTCCACCCCCGGGGGGGCCACGTTGGGCGCCGACTGGGTGCTGTAGCCGGTGGCGAGAACCACGGCGATGTGCGGGTGGAACTGGCGTAGCGCCACCGCCAGTTCCGCCCCGCTCATGCCGCCGGGCAGCACCACGTCGGCGAAGACCGCATCGATCAGCGGGCCCTGGCGGATCATCGCCTGCGCCGTCGCGGCGTCTTTCGCGAGGAAGGCGCGGTAGCCCAGTTCCTCGAGCAGGGAGGCGGCGAACTCGCCGGCGGCTCCGTTGTCCTCCACGACCAGCACCGATTTGTGCTTGGGGCTGCGCATCGATCCCGGCGCTGCGGTGGCGGCATCGCCAGTGGAATCGGGGGGGGCATCGGGGGTGGAATCGGGGGTGGCATCGGGGGTGGCATCGAGGATGGGGCTGGCCTCGGCGCGGGGCAGGTAGAGCGTGACGGTGGTGCCCTTTTCGGGTGCGCTGGCGATGTGTATGTCCCCGCCGGACTGCTTGGCGAAGCCGAAGACCTGGGGCAGGCCCAGGCCGGTGCCCTTGCCAGGTTCCTTGGTGGTGAAGAACGGGTCCATCGCGCGGGCCAGCACCGCGGGGGCCATGCCCATGCCGGTGTCCTCAACCTCCAGGCGGACATGCTCGCCGGCGCCGGATGCCCCGGCGGATGTGCCGGGGATGGCGTTGCGGGTGCGCAGCACGATGCGGCCGCCGGCGGGCATCGCGTCGCGGGCGTTGACGGCGAGGTTGAGCACGGTCAGTTCCAGCTGGCCCGGATCGGCGTGCACTTCCCATAGGTCTGGGGCGAGGTCGGTCTCGACCCGCACGCCGGCCCCGAGCGTCTGGCGCAGCAGTTCGGACATGGCCACGAGGCGGGTGTTGAGGTTGAAGGTCTCCGGCGCCAGCGGCTGCTGGCGGGCGAAGGCGAGCAGGTGGCTGGTCAACTCGCGGGCGGTGTCGCCGGCCCTTATCATGCCGCCGAGGATCGCCTGGCGGCGTGCCTCGGCCACGCCGGGGCGGCCGAGCAGGGCGGCGCCGCTGGAGATCACCTGCAGCAGGTTGTTGAAGTCGTGCGCCACGCCGCCGACCAGTTGGCCGAGGGCGGCGAGCTTTTCGGACTGGCGCGCCGCCTCCTCCGCACGACGGCGTTCGTCGGCGGCGTGCAGCAGGGCGGCGGTGCGCGCCTCGACCAGGGATTCCAGCTCCGCGTGGCTGCGCGCCAGGGCATCGGCTGCCTCCTTCTCCGCGGTGATATCCTCCAGCGACACGGCCAGCCGTTCCTCGTCGATCCGGATCACGGCGTTGCGGAACCAGCCGGGGAAGCGCGGCGACTGGATATTCACCTCCACGTCGTCTCCCGGTTGCTCGCCGGACAGGATGCGAATGTAGCGGGGCAGCAAGGCCGGGTCGGTTTCCGCCTTCGGCACCCGCGCGATCATCCGGCTGCCCTCCAATTCGCCCGGGTGCGCGCCGACCATGCGATGTGCCGCCGGGTTGGCATACTCCACCGCGAAGTCGACGACGGTGCCGTTTTCGTCGCGCACGGCACGATGGATGGCGAAACCGATGGGCGACAGTTCCTGGGAGGCACGGAAGCGGGCCTCGCTCGCACGCAACGCCGCCTCGACCCGGCGCAGGGCGGTGATATCGACCAGCACGCCGGCACCGCGCAGGGCGCCCCCCGCGCCATCGTACTCCACGCGACCGCGCGACAGCAGCCAGCGCGGCGACCCGTCGGCTTGCGGCTGGGCGGCGCGGAACATGACCTGGTAGGGCGCGCCGTTCCGCGCGGCGTCGCGCCAGGCCTGGGCGGCGGCGGCACGGTCGTCGGGATGGACGTCCAGCAGCCAGTCATCCGCGGTGAAGGCCGATCGCGCGGTGCTGAACAGGGCGGCGGCCTCGGGCGACCAGTGGCCCTGTCCGGTGCGCAGGTCCTGTTCCCATGTGCCGACGCCGGCGCTTTCGGTGGCCAGGCGCAGCCGGGCCTCGCTTTGGCGAAGCGCCGCCGCGCGTTCCTCGACGCGCCGTTCCAGCGAGGCATTGACCGAGGCGAGCCTGGCGTTGCCGCGGCGGACCAGCAGGGCGAGTGCTGCCAGTGCCAGCATGGCCGGCAGGGCGAAGGCGGCCTGAGCCGCGGCGGCGGCCTGCCATTTCGCGACGATCGCCGCGCGCGGGCGGGCTGCCCCGACAAACAGGCCGGGCCATCCGGCGACCGGCCGATGGGCAAACAGGCGTACCTCCCCGTCCAGCCGCGACGCCGTGAGCGAGGTGCCGGGCCGCCCGCTCGCCAGGGCCTCGGCGAATGGTCCCGTGGTGGACAGTTGCGGCAATGGCTGGTCGAAGGCGGGGTGGCGGGCGAGCACGTGGCCGTCGGCACGCACCAAGCCGACGCTGTCGGTTTCCTCCCGCAGCAGGCCCCGCAGCTCGGCCCCGACCCGGCGTGGGTCGACCGACACGTTGGCCTGGCCGTCGAATACCGTTGGCGGAAGGCCATTGCCGGTGTTGCGGCGCGGCCGCGCCACGGCGAAGAACAGGTTGTTCTCGGCGCGGCCCTGGTAGACCCGCGTCACGACGGTGGCGGGCGCATTGGGGGCGGCGAGGCGGACGTGGTACTCGCGGTCGGAGAAATCGAGGTCCGGCACGGGATAGACGCTGCCGGTGACCAGCAGGCGGCCATTCCGGTCGGTGACATAGGCGGTCTCGACCTGGGGCAGTTCGGCGATCATGGCCTGCAGGGCGGCGTGCAGTTCGCTTTCGCGGGCGCGGATCGTCTTGTCCGGCAGGCCGCGCAGCAGGTCGTTGACGCGGTCCGCGGCGGTGCGGTGTCCGTCGAGCAGGCGGCGGGCGTATTCGGCGGCGGCATCGGTGACATGGTCCAATTCCCGCTCGGCCGCTTGCCATGTCTGGTGCCACACCAGCCAGGCGTTGGCGCCGGCGATCAGCAGGGGGAGCATGATCGCGCCGGCCAGCAGCAGCGAAAGCGCCGGGAACAGGTGTGGCGGCCGCGGCACGGGTTGTTGGACATGTTGCGAGATGATTCGGCCTCCTTGAGCGGCGCGGGAAATCACGTGTCGTGATCGATCGGCGAAGGTCGTGCCGCGGGAGGCGCCGGCCAGTTTCCGCCGCGTGCCGGAATGCCCCTTGGCGACCGCGCCTGTGCGGAACCTTCAAGGCAACCGTAGCGGGGTGTCAAGAAAACGCGATGAGGGAACCGATGCCCTGGCAGATGGGCCGGGCGCGTTGCGTACTCGCTGTTGGGGCGTGATATCGGTGTTCGGGGCATTCGTCACGCATCATTCGAGCAGCGCCTGATCGGCTGGGCCCCGCCGTTGCCGGGGTGAGCCGCCTGATCACGGGCGTGTGGGTGCCGCCGCTGGACCCCGGCTGCGGTTTTGGCCATGCTCGCTTCGCGCGGGCGATGGCCTGGACAGGAGCCTGCAAGCAATGTCGTTGCTTAATCGTCTGGGGCTGCATCGTCTGGGGCTGCATCGTCTGGGGCTGCGTCGTCTGGGTTGGATCGGGGCGTTCGTGGCACTGGTGCTGCTGGGGGCGGGCGGGTTGGCCTATGCCCGGCTGTGGCGGGTGCTCGACGTGCCGGTGGCCGCTGTGCGTGCGGACGTGCCGGTGACGGTGTTCGGGCTGGGCGCGATCGAGGCGCAGGTGCTGTCGCGCATCGGCTTCGAGATCCCGGGCACGATCGTGGAGTTGCTGGCGGACCATGGGGATCGTGTGGCTGCCGGCACCGTGCTGGCGCGGCTCAACCCGGCCAGCCAGCAGGCGCGGGTGGCCCGGGCGGAGGCTGCCGGCTTGTCGGCGGACGCGGCGGCGGCGCGGGCGGACGCTCAGCGCGCGCGCGCCGAGGCACAGTTTGCCCAGAAGCAGGCCACCGCCCGGCGGCGCAGCGACCTGGCCAGGCGCGGCGTGGCCAGCGAGGAGGCGGCGGAGCTGGCGGAGACCGAGGTGGAACTGGCGCGCGCCGATTTGGCGGTGAACCGCGCCGATGCCGATGTGGCGCGGGCCGCCCAGGCCGAGGCGCGCGCCGGCCTGCAGAGCGAGCGGACGACGCTGGCCAAGCACACGCTGCTGGCGCCCTACGACGCCGTGGTGATCGCCCGCCACCGCGAGGCGGGTGCGGCACTCAACCCGGGCGAGGCGGTGTTCACCCTGGTCGATCCGGGCAGCGTGTGGCTGCAGGCCTTTGTGGATGAGGGGCGGGCCGGCGACCTGGTGCTGGGGCAGCGCGGCGTCGTGACGCTGCGCAGCCGCCCCGGCCAGCCGATCGAGGCCGAGATCGTGCGCATCGGGCTGGAGGCCGATCGGGTTACCGAGGAACGGCGGGTGTTCCTGCGCTGCCGCACCTGCCCTTCGATGCCGGTGATCGGCGAGCAGGCCGAGGTGGTGATCGAGACCGGGCGGCTGGCGCGGGCGCGGCTGCTGCCCGAACAGGCCGTGCATGGCTTCGACGGTGCCGCCGGCACCGTATGGACCATCGAGGACGGCAGGCTGGCGCGGCGGCAGGTGCGCATCGCCGCGCGGCTGATCGACGGGCATGTGGCCATCACCGACGGGTTGCCCGAGGACGTGGAACTGGTGGCCGTCGTCGGGCCCAGCCTGGCGGTGGGGCGGGCCGCGCGGCCGGTCGCCGCGCCGTGAACCTGGCGCTGGCGGACATACGCTACCGGCTGGGCCGGTTCCTGCTGACCTGTTTCGGGGTGGGGCTGCTGATGGCGGTCGCGCTGTCGATGGTGGGGATCTACCAGGGGGTGGTGGCGGAGGCGCTGGCGCTGTCGCGCAGCCTTCGCGCCGATGTGTGGGTGGTGGAATCCGGCACGCGCGGGCCGTTCGCCGAGGCGTCGCGGCTGCCGGGCGACGTGCGGGAGATCGTGGCGCGGCTGCCGGGGGTGGCCGAGGCGGGGGCGATCACGTTGCGCACCGCCGAGGCGCTGGCGCCGCAGGGCATCATCCGCGTGCAGGTGATCGGTTATGAGCCGGGGCGCCCCGGCGGGCCTTCGATGATTGAAAGAGGTCGCGGCCTGGGCGGGGCGCGGTTCGAGATGGTGGCCGATGCGCGGGCGGGGCTGGCGGTGGGCGCCACCGTGCTGCTCGGGCGCACCCGCTATCACGTGGTGGGCACCACGCGCGGGCTGGTGGCCTCGGGCGGCGATCCGCTGGTGTTCATGCACCTGCGCGACAGCCAGGACCTGCAGTTCCGCCTGGCTCCGCCGGCGGCGCGGCGCGCGATGGCGGCCAATGCCGGCAGCGGCTCCACCGACACGGTCAATGCGGTGATCGCCCGGCTGTATCCTGGCGTGGACGCAGGCGGGGTGGCTGAGACGGCGCGGCGGTGGAAGCACCTGGCGGGGCTGACGGATGCCGAGCAGTCGAGCCTTCTGACCCAGTCGGTGGTGAGCCGGGCGCGGGTGCAGCTTGGCATGTTCACCGTGGTGCTGCTGTTCGTCTCGGCGGTGATCATCGCGCTGATCATCTATACGATGACGATGGACAAGCTGCGCGAGATCGCCACGCTGAAGCTGATCGGCGCGTCGGACCGCACCATCGCCGGGCTGGTGTTGCAGCAGACGCTGATGCTGGGCGGGATCGCCTATATCGCGGCGGTGGGGATCGTGTTCGCCACGCGCGGCAATTTTCCGCGCACGGTGGCGTTGGGGCCGCTGGAGGTGGCCGTGATGGCCGGGGTGATCGGGGTGATCTGCCTGGCCGGCAGCCTGATTTCTATCCGCGCGGCGCTGCGTATCGAGCCGCAGCAGGCGCTGGGAGGGTAGCGCATGGCCCCGCCGCGCGTGCAGATGGAGAAGCTGGGCAAGACCTTCGGCAGCGGCGAGGCCGCGGTGCAGGCGCTGGCCGAGGTGGACCTGACGGTGTTCGCCGGCGAGGTGGTGGGGCTGCGCGGCCCCTCGGGCAGCGGCAAGTCGACGCTGCTCAATGCGGTGGCCTGCATCCTGGAGCCGAGCAGCGGGCGGCTGCTGCTGGATGGCGTGGTGGTGTGGGACGGGCAGTATCGCGTGCCCGATTTGCGGCGGTTGCGGCGCGAGCGGATCGGTTTCATTTTCCAGTTCCACAATTTGTTGCCGTTCCTGAGCGCGATCGACAACGTGGCGCTGGCGATGACCCTGGCCGGCACGCCTGCCCCCGCGGCGCGGGCGCGGGCGCGCGAGTTGCTCGACTACTTGCAGGTGGGCCGGCGGGCGACGGCGATGCCGTCGCGCCTGTCGGGCGGGGAGGCGCAACGCGTGGCGATCGCGCGGGCGCTGGCCAACCAGCCGCGGGTGATCCTGGCCGACGAGCCGACGGCGGCATTGGATTCCGAGCGGGCGCGGGTGGTGATGGACCTGCTGCGCCAGGTGGCGGGCGAGCAGCAGGCCGCGGTGCTGGTGGTGACGCACGACGAGAAGATCTTCGACCGCTTCGACCGCCTGGTGTCGTTGCGCGACGGGCGTATCGAGGCGGAGGTGGGGGTGCAGGCGGGGGCCTGACCGGGCGGTGGTGGCGGTTGGTGGTGCGCGCGGGTGCTGGCAGAGTGACCGCGTTTGGAAGGGAAGGATCGCGGACATGGGCGTACTGGACGGCAAGATTGCCATCATCACCGGGGCGACGAGCGGTATCGGCGAACGGGCGGCGGAGTTGTTCATCGAGGAGGGCGCCACGGTTGTGCTGTCAGGCCGGCGCGGCGATTTGGGTGCGGCGATCGCGGCGCGCCTGGGGCAGAACGCCAGCTTCGTGCAGGCGGACGTGGCCAGCGAGGGTGACGTGAAGGGGCTGATTGAGGGCACCGCTTCGCGCTTCGGGCGGGTGGACGTGCTGTTCAACAATGCCGGGCACGGGCTGCCGCCGTTCCGCATCGCCGACACCGACATCGATACGTTCGACCGGATGCTGCACGTGCATGTGCGCGCCGTGGTGCTGGGCATGAAGTATGTGGCGCCGATCATGCAGGCGCAGAAATCCGGCAGCATCATCACCACCGCCTCGGTGGCCGGCTACCGCGCCGGGGGGTCGTCGCATGCTTATTGCACCGCCAAGGCCGCGGTGCTGCACCTGACGCGCAGCGTGGCGGCCGAGTTGGGCGAGGACAATATCCGGGTGAACTCGATCTCGCCCGGCGCGATCGTCACCGGAATTTTCGGCAAGGGGATCGGCCTTGATCCGGGGGTGGCCGACCGGGAGACCGAAGCGCTGGCGGCGCGCTTCGCCAAGGCGCAGCCGATTCCGCGCGCCGGGATGCCGGACGACATCGCGCGCGCGGCGGTGTTCCTGGCCTCCGACGCGGCGGGGTTCATCAATGGGCACGACATCGTGGTGGATGGCGGGGCGATTGCCGGCACCCGGTTCTCGCAGGGCATCGCGGGGCGGAAGGAGATGACGGCGGCGATCGAGCAGGCGGCCAAGGGCGGGTAGCCTTTCGGATCGGTCGGGCGGCCAGGCGTACGCCCGGCCGTGCGGCGCGAGGGCTTGCTTTGGGAGATATGTTATAACATAACATATTCCACCACGGCCCGCCCTGGGCTGCTGGCCTCATGCGAGAGAGGTTGCCATGCTGCGATTGCGTTTCCTCCTGCCGACCGTCTCGGCGGCGATGCTTGCCTTGCTGGCGCCGCTGTGCGCCGCGGCCCAGGCGGTCTCCCCGCCGGCCGGCCCTGCGCAAGCCGCGGATCGTGTGCTGCAGGTCGTTGCGCCGTGGCAGGTAACTTCGCTGGAACCTTCCGACACCGGCTATATTGCCGCGCGGATGGGCATCGCCCAGCCGATCGTCGGCGTCGAGCCGGACGGCACGCTGGTGGGCCTCGTCGCTTCGGGCTGGAGCCTGGACGACGACCGGCTCACCTGGCGCTTTCCGGTGCGCGCCGGGCTGCGCTTTCACGACGGCACGCCGGTGACGCCGGCCGACATGATCGCGGCGATCGAACGCGCGCATGCCGGTGGCGAGACCTTGAGGGCCGTGCCGATCGCCTCGATGAGTGCAGAGGGCGATACGCTGGTGCTGAAGACCGTCACGCCCTATTCGCCGCTGCCCGCGTTCCTGACCGACTATGCCGCGATCGTGCTGGCGCCGTCGGCGCGCGATGCCGCGGGCAAGGTCGTCGCCTGGACCGGCACCGGCGCCTATCGCGTGACGGGCACCGATGGCGACCGCAGCATCGACGTGGTCGCCGCCGACCGAGCCGGGGCGCCGCCGGCCGTGCGCCGCGCCCGCTACCTCGCGGTGCCGCAGGGCGAGACGCGGGCTGCGATGGTGGAGGCCGGCGACGCCGACGTGGCCTACACGCTGCTGCCCGCCGCCGTGCCGCGGATCAACGCCGGCGGCCGGGCGAAGGTGCAGAGCATCACCATCCCGCGCGGGCGGGGGATGCCGCTGAATGTGGGCCTGCCGGTGTTCGCCGATGTGCGGGTGCGCCAGGCGATCAGCCTGGGCCTCGATCGCGCCGGCATTGCGGCGGCCATCCTGCGCCACCCGCCGAGTGCGGCCACCCAGTTGCTGCCGCCGGTCCTTTCGGCGTGGTACAACCCTGACCTGCCGCCCTATGCCCGCGACCTTGCCCGGGCGCGCGCCCTGTTGGCCGAGGCGGGCTGGGCGCCGGGTGCTGCCGGGGTGCTGCACAAGGACGGCGCGCCGTTCCACTTCACCCTGCTGGTGCTTGCCAACCGGCCGGAACTGCCGCCAATGGCCGCGGCCATGCAGGCGCAGTTGAAGCAGCTTGGCATCGACATGCGGATACGCACCGGTCCGGGCAGCATCGTGCCCCAGGCGCATCGCGACGGGACTTTCGAGGCCGGGCTGGTCGGCCGCACCTACGTGAACGTGCCGGACCCGATCGGCACCATCCTGGCCGACTTCGCCCGCGACAAGACGATCTGGGCGCAGTCCGGCTGGATCAACGCCGAGATCCGCGCCCTGGTGGCGGAGTACATCGCCAGCTTCGACGAGGGCCGTCGCGCCGTGCTGCGCCAGCGGATCACCGCCATCCTGCACGAGGAACTGCCGGTGATCCCGGTGAGCTGGTTCGAGCATACCGTTGCGGTTTCGATGCGGTTGAAGCCGGTGCCGGTCGACCCCTACGAGCAGCGCTACCTGATCGAGCGGATGGCGTGGGCGGACTGATCAGGGATCTCGGCGGGCGGATCGCCCAGCTTGCGGTGATGCTGCTGGCGGTCTCGGGCCTGTGCTTCGCCGCCTTGCAGTCGCTGCCCGGCGACAAGGCGCTCGCCCTGGCGGTGGCCCGCCAGGGCGAGCAGGTCGGCGCGGCGGGCATCGTGCAGGCGGGGCAGGATGCCGGTTTCGACCGGCCGGTGCTGGCGCAGTTCGCCGAATGGACCTGGCGGGCCGTACGGTTGGACCTTGGCTACTCGCTGGTCAGCCGCCGGCCGGTGGTCGACGAACTAGCGCCGCGGCTGATGGTGACGCTGCGCATTGGCGGCCTGGCGGTGCTGCTGGGGTTGGTGCTGGCGCTGCCGCTCGGGCTGTGGGCGGGGTTGCGGCCCGGCGGCATCGTGGATGGCGGGGTGGCGGTGGCGGCGGCGGTGTTCAGCGCGGTGCCAGCGTTCCTGGTGGGGTTGCTGCTGGTGATGCTGTTTGCCATCCGGCTGGGCTGGCTGCCGGCGGCGGGCAGCGGTGCGCCGGCGCACGCCGTGTTGCCGATCGCCACGCTGGCGCTGGGCTTCGCGGCGCCGCTGGCCCGCGTCGTGCGCCAGGCGGTGGCCGAGGCGTGGGGTGCCTTTGCCGTGACCTTCGGGCGGCTGAAGGGGTTGTCGCCGGCGCGGGCGGGGCTGCGGCATGGCGTGCGCAACGCGGCGATCCCGGTGGTGATGATGACGGGGCTGCGCTTTGCCGCGGTGCTGGAGGGGTTCGTGGTGGTGGAGACGCTGTTCAACCTGCCGGGGCTGGGCGAGTTGCTGGTGCGGGCGCTGATCGCCCGTGACATTCCAGTGGTGCAGGGGGCCGCGCTGCTGTTCGGGCTGGTGTACGGGACGATCGGCCTGGCGCTGGATGCGGCCTGCGTGGCGATCGATCCGCGGCGGCGGATGCGCGTGGTGCCCGCGTGAGGCCGGGGGGCGTGAGGCCGGGGAGCGTGAGGTGGGTTGGGGGGACGTTGCTGCTGCCGGCGGTGCTGCTCGGGCTGGGTGGCGTTGGGGCGGGCGGCGATCCGCTGCACCAGGACCTGATGGCGGCGCTGAGCCCGCCGGGGAGCGGCTGGCTGCTCGGCACCGATGAGTTGGGGCGCAGCCTGCTGTTACGGCTGGCGCACGCGACGCGCGTTTCGGCGGGGCTGGCGCTGTTCTGCGTGGCGCTGGCCTGGTGCGGCGGGGTGGCGCTGGGGCTGGCGGCGGCGTGGCGTGGCGGGTGGGCGAACCAGGTGGTGCTGGGCGGTGCCGACACGCTGATGGCGTTCCCCGGGCTGTTGCTGACGCTGTTGGTCGCCGGGCTGCTGGGCGGCGGGGTGGTGGCGCTGGTGGCCGGGGTTGCGCTGGCGCAGCTGCCCCAGGCGGTGCGGATGAGCCGGGCGTTGGCCGACGGGGTGCTGGCGCGGCCGTTCGTGCAGGCGTCGCGCCTCGTCGGGCTTTCCGCTCCCGGTATCCTGTGGCGCGATGTGGTGCCGCTGCTGCTGCCGCAGTTGCTCACACAGGCGGCGCTGTCGGTGGCGCAGGCGGTGCTGACGATTGCGGCGCTGGGCTTCCTGGGCATCGGCGTGCACCCGCCAACGCCGGAGTGGGGGATGATGATCGCCGATGGCGCGCCGCACCTTGCCGAGGCGCCATGGGTGGTGCTGGTGCCGGCGGGGCTGCTGGTGACGAGTGTGCTGGGCCTCGTGCTGCTGGCGGAGGATGTGCGATGACGCCGGCGCTGACGGTGGCGGGGCTGGCGGTGTACGGGGCGAATGGTGCGATCGTGGCCGGAGTGGGGTTCGGCGTGGCGCCGGGTGAGGCGGTGTGCCTGGTGGGCGAGACGGGGGCGGGCAAGAGCCTGATCGCCCAGGCATTGCTGGGGCTGTTGCCGCCGGGGCTGCGGGCCGAGGGCGGCATGGTGCTGGGGGGTGGCGTGCCGCTTGACCTTGCCCGGCCGGCGGCGATCGCGGCGCATTGGGCGCGCGGCGTGTTCCTTTTGCCGCAGGAGCCGGCCGAGGCGCTCGACCCGACGGCGCGGCTGCTCGGCCAGGTGGCTGATGCGGTGCCGGTTGGCGTGGTCCCGGGGGGCATGGCGGGGCGGGCCGGGCAGGCGTTGCGGCGGCTGGCCGGGCTGGGGCTGGACGGCGCCGCCGCGCGGGCGGTTCCGGCGGCGCTTTCGGGTGGCATGGCGCAACGTGCGCTGCTGGCGATCGCGATGGAGGTGCCGGCGCCGGTGCTGGTGGCCGACGAGCCGACCAAGGGGCTGGACGAGGCACGGCGTGACGAGGTTGCGGCGGCGCTGCGGGAGATGCTGGCCGCCGGCCGCGCCCTGCTGGTGGTGACGCACGACCTCGCGCTGCCGGTGCTGCTCGGCGCCCGGTTGCTGGTGCTGCATGGCGGCGGCGTGGTGGAGGACGGGCTGGCGGCGGCGGTGCTGGGTTCGCCCCGCCATGCCTGGACGCGGCGGCTGGTGGCGGCCCAGCCGTCGCGCTGGCCGGTCGCGCGGCTGCCGGCGCCGGCACCTGTCGGCCGGCCGGTGCTGGAGGGGCGCGGGCTTGGCTTCGGCTGGCGCGTGGGCGCGCGGCTGTTCGGCGGCGTTTCGCTGGCGCTGCATGCCGGCGAGGTGGTGGGGCTGGCGGGGCCGAGCGGTGCTGGAAAGTCGACCTTGTGCGACCTGTTGCTGGGGTTGCGCCGCCCGGTGGAAGGGCAGGTGTTGTGGCAGGGGCGCGATCTGGCCGCCGGGCCGCGCGGTTTGCGGCGGGCGGTGCAGCGTGGTGTGCAGAAGCTGTTCCAGGACCCGGGATCGGCCTTTCCACCGCATCGCCGCCTGGGCGCGGTGTTCGCCGACCTCGACGCGGTGACCGATGCGCCGATGCGGCGGTTGCCGGTGCTGCTTGAGCGGCTGGGCGTGCGGCCGGATGTGCTGGCGCGCCGGGTCGGTGAGATCAGCGGCGGCGAGGCGCAGCGCCTGGCGTTGGCGCGCGCGCTGCTGCTGCGCCCGCTAGTGCTGGTCGCCGACGAGCCGACCTCGCGCCTGGATGCGGTGACGCAGGCGGAACTGTGCGCCCTGCTGCGCGAACTCGTGTTGCGGGACGGGCTTGCGGTGCTGCTGGTGAGCCACGACCGTGCGCTGCTGCGGGCGATGGCGGCGCGGACGGTGCATATCGGAGGCGGCACGACCGTGGCCGGCGAGGGGGTCCCGTCGGGCCAGTGCGTTCCGGTGCGGGAGTTGGCCAGTCGAGCGTAGATGGCCGCGTGCAGGGCCAGTGTCGTGCACGTGTTATAGATCAAGGCGCCGGCTGGCCGCTTGCGGCAGGATGAGACATCTTTCTCGGAGGTCAACACCATGCCGGAAGCCGTGAAGCGCAACCGCCTGATGCCGTGGGGCATCGGGCTCGTGATCATTCTGCTGGCGGTTGGCTATGCCGGCTGGGCGATTTTCTCCAATGGCTGCGACGTGCCTGTGGCCACCGTGGGGCTGGTGCTGGTGGTCATGCCGGCGGTCTATCTTGTGCTGATGTCCATGACGCTGACGAGCCAGGAGTAGCGGCTCGCGAACGGCGCGGCGGGCCTACACGGCGAACCTTGCGCGGGGCGGCGATCCAGGCGATGCAGATCGCCGCCGCGGAGATGATGGTGGCCAGGGCGCTCTGCGCGATTTGGCCGGGAACAGCGGCGAGAAGGCGGTGCGGGCGTTCACGCCGATGGCCATGGTGACGAAGGCCACGGCCACGACAACCCAGCCGTAGAAGAACGGCAAGCGTCGGGCCAGGCGGGCAATCACGTGGGGGTCCGCGTCAGGCGGGATCGACGGGCAGGGTGGGGGTCTCGGCTGCCTCGATCACCTCGCCGGCGTCCAGCACCAGGTCTTCGCGGAAGCGGGCGGCGACGAGTTGCACGCCGGGGCGCAGGCGGCCCGCGTAGCCCACCGGCACCTGAAGGCTGGGCAGGCCGAGCAGGGGGATGGCGATCTGCTGCGGGTTGCTGGCCATGACATGCGCCTTGCCGGCCAGGCCTTCCGCGTCCAGCCCGACCGGGTGGGCGAGTGCGCAGGATGAGGGCATCAGCACGATCGGGTAGGTTTCCAGGAAGGTCAGCCAGCGGCGGATCAGCCAGTCGCGGTCGGCCAGCGCCTTGATGTAGCCGGCGAGGTCGAGAGCCGGGGCCACGGCGCGCCAGCCATCGAGCGAGCGTTGCGCCGCCGGGTCGGCATGTGTGGTCACGTTGGGCTGCAGGCTGGGGAGCACGTCGGTGCCGGCGATGCGGTTCCACAGCTGTGCTGCCTCGGCGAAATCGGGCGGGCTGACTTCCTCCACCGCGTAGCCGGCGCGCTGCAGGTAGCCGGCGGCGGTGCGGGTGGCGGCCACCAGTTCGGGCGCGGTGGTGGCCCCTTCCGGCTCGGCCATCAGTGCCACGCGGATCGGCCGCGGGGCCGGCGGGCCTTGCAGCGGGGCATCGACCCAGCGCGGGTCGCTGCGGTCGGCGCCGGAGAGCACGGCGAGTGCGAGGCGGGCATCGCGCACCGAGCGGGTGAGCGGGCCCTGGACCGCCATCAACTGGCCGCCCATCGCCCGGCCGCCCGGCGCGCTGGGGTTGTTGGACGGGATGCGGCCGGGGGTGGGGCGCAGGCCGACGACGCCGTTGCAATAGGCGGGGTAGCGCACCGAGCCGGCGATGTCGTTGCCGTGGTGGATGGGGCCCATGCCCGAGGCGGTGGCCGAGCCGGCGCCGCCTGACGAGCCACCGGCGGTGCGCGTGGCGTCGCGCGGGTTGATGGTGTTGCCGTGCAGGGCGTTCTCGGTGAACAGGCGCATGGAGAAGGCCGGGGTGTTGGTGCGCCCGACAATGATGGCGCCGGCGCGGCGGAAGTTCTTCACCAGCGGCGCGTCTTCGGCTGCGATCAGGTCGTGCAGGGCCGCCACGCCGTTGTCGGTGGGGCAGCCCTTCTGGTCGGTGTTGACCTTGGTGGTGACCGGCACGCCGTGCAGCGGGCCGAGCGCCTCGCCGCGCGCCTGGGCGGAATCGGCGGCGGCGGCGGTGGCCAGGGCCTCGTCGTCGAGGCGGCGGACGATGGCGTTCAGCCTGGGGTTTACCGCGTCGATGCGGCCCAGCACGGCGCGGGTTGCCTCGGTGGCCGAGACCTGGCCGGTGCGGATCAGGTGGGCAAGGTCGGTCGCGTCGAGCTGCCAGAGTTCGGCGGCGGGTCGTGCGGCCATGGCGGCTGGGTCCTTGTTGCCTGCGGCGGAGCGGCAATCGTGCGGCGCGGACGCGCGGTTGTCACTCCGCCGACGCGGCAACGAGCCCCCGCATTGGCTCAGCCGTGGCCGATGTAGTCGGTGCGTCCGCCATCGGCCGTGAGCACCTGGGCGGTGATGAAGCTGGCCTCGGGCGCGGCGAGGAAGGCGATGGCGGCGGCGATTTCGTCCGGCTCGCCGGCGCGGGCCAGGATGGTGATGCGGGAGAAGCTGTCCAGCGTTGCCTGCCATTCCTCGGCGGTGCGGCTGCCCTGGGTCATGTCCGAGCGGGTGAGGCCGGGGGCGACGGCGTTCACGGTGATGCCGTGCTTGCCGAGTTCGTAGGCGAAGCGGCGGGTGAGCAGGTTCACCTCGGCCTTGGTCGAGGCGTAGAAATGATTGCCGACGAAGCCGGTGTTGCCGAAGGAGGCTACCGAGGAGAGGTTGACGATGCGGCCGTAGCCGCGCGCCTTCATGCCGCCCATCACCGCGCGGATGGTGTGGATGATGCCGTCGACGTTCACCGCGCGCAGGCGGGCGGCGCCTTCCGGCTCCCAGGTTTCCAGGGTGGCTGGCCAGGCGATGCCGGCATTGTTCACCAGGATCGAGATGGGCCCCAGCTCGACTTCCACCCGTGCCACCATGGCGTTCACGGCGGCGGCATCGGCCACGTCGGCGCCGACGGCGATGGCCCGCCCGCCCGCCGCGCGGATCTCGGCGGCGAGCGCCTCGGCAGTGTCGGGGCGGCTAGTGTAGTTGATGGCCACCGCGGCGCCGTGGCCGGCGAGGCGCCGGGTGGTGGCGCGCCCGATGCCGCGGCCGCCGCCGGTGACGAGGGCGATCTGGTTGTTCCAGGTGGGTGGCATGGTGCGGTCTCCCTTGCGAGGGCGCAGCTTCGGCCGGCAGCGGGGCGCGGGCAATCCCCCAGGGCTGTGGGCAGCGTGCGGCACCGCCGCACCCACGGCGCTCGCCGGCTGGGGGCGGTATTTCCTGAGACCCTGCGCATTGCGACTGGCAATTTGCGACGCAATCTTCGGGGCGGAGGGTGCTCGCTCGCGCGTTGCGGGTGGTCAGTTGCGGTAGGCGGCGCGCTCGCTCCCATGCCCCGCATCCGTGGCGATGGGGTTGATCGTGACGCCGGCCTGCTGTTCCAGCAGCTGCGCCCGTGCGCCCCAGGACGCCAGCGCCTGCGCCAGGCCGCGCAGGTCGGACATCTGCGGCTCGTCGAGGTCGTCGTATTCGCCCAGTTCGATGCGTGCCTGCAGGTCGGCCGCCGCATCCAGCAAAACGTGGCTCAGGGTGGCGGCCGGCGGGTCTTCTGGTAGTTCGCGGGCGCTCATGCCTGGCGCACCTGCACGGCGGCGGGCTGCGGAAAATGTGGCGTTGCCGGACGGATGTTCACGATATGATTCCTTCCTTCAGGGCAAACAGACGCTGGTTCATGGACGTCGCTGCCCTGCAGGTGGCGGCAGCCCGCTCCCTGGCCTGGCTTACTGATGCGCCGACCAGCCGCGTTCCATTGAATCGTCACAATCCAGCCTCGTCCTAAAATACGCAGCGGTACCGCAGCGCTGCGTTCGGTGGGCGTTGGCGAAACCGAAGCCACCCCCCCAAGCCTGCGGTGCACAGCAAGCATCATGCCAACTTAATAGCAAATTTATGGGAAAATAACGAGTATTTTGCGTTGCCCCTTTCGTGTGCCCCTTCCGTCCGCCCCTGGCGCCCCTCGCGCCCACGTAACGGGCGATGGCGATGACCTCCTTTCACTATCGAGTGACGCCGCGGGTGTGAGGAAACTTTCGCGGACGCTGCGGAGTTGGTGTATCAAGCACTATTGGTAATGAATAGTAACAAACTAATGAAAGGCGAAGCCGAATGGCAATCAGGTATCCGGAAATAATCGGCAGCGCGATGAATGATGCGTTTTATGCTACAGGCTATGCCGTAATGTTAGGCCTGCAGGGTGCCGACGACTTCGGCGGCGGCTCCGCGATGATCATCGGCGGCAGCGGCAACGACCTGTACTATCTGGGCCTGCCGGGGCTGCACACGATCGCCGACCGCTCGGGCACGGGCGACCGCCTTGTGGTGACGGAAATCGGCTTGGCCCGGGCGACGACGTTCGCCCTGACGATCGACAGCCGGCACCTGTTCATCGTCGATTCCGCGTCGCAACAGGGTGTGGTCGTGGTCGACTGGCAACTCCCCGCCAGCCGCATCGAGAGCGTCACCCTCGGCTCGACCGTGTACACGCATGACCAGTTCGCTGCCGCGGTGACCAGCTTCGCGCGATTCGAGGGCGATTTCACCTGGGAAGCGGCCGCGGCGGCCGGCTATTTCTCCCTCGGCCCGGGGGAGGGCACGGCGGAGGTGAACGAGTCGCTGGATTTCTACCGGGCCCGCGCCATTGCGCTGGAGAACCCGAAGTTCCTGGCCACCAACACCGATGCCGGCACCAACGACGAGTTTGCCGCCGTCGCCTATGCCGGCCCGGTTTTCGGCATCGACCTCGAATTTCTCAGTTCGGAGGCCAGCGAGGCCATCCTTGGCACCGCATTCAGCGACTTCATCAACGCGCGCGGTGGCAACGACGCGATCGATGGCGGGCTGGGCGACGACGTGATCGACGGCGGCATCGGCTCGAACTTCCTCAGCGGCGGGCTGGGCCGGGACATCTTCTTTCTCGACGGCCGCGGCGGCACCGCCACCTGGTCGACCATCACCGACTGGGAGGCCGGCGAACAGTTGTCCCTGTGGGGCTGGCTGCCGGGCATCAGCAAATCGGTGTGGGTGGCCAGCGACGGCACGGCGGGCTTCACCGGCGTGACGCTGCACAGCGACCTCAACGGCGATGGCGTGATCGAGACCTCCGTCACCTGGAGCGGCAGGAGCCAGGGCGACCTGCCGACCGCCCTGGAGTTCGACGGGCTGCTCTGGTTCGTGTGATCCGCGCGCCTCCGGCCGACGCGGGCCGGGCTGTGGCTGGTATCGTGGATGCGGGTGGCTGGCGCGCGCGGCGCGGCTGCGGCCTACTGGCGGCTGCGCCGCGACGGACCCCGCCAAGACCATGCCCCCGCCCATTGCTTCGGCCATCCCGCTTCCCCTGCTGGCCACGGTGGGGGCCCTTGCCCTCACCCGCATCGCCTTCGGCTTCCAGTTGCAGACGGTGGCGACGCTCGGCCCTGACCTGATGCTGCTGCTGGCGTTGGATTTCGCCGCTCTCGGCGGGCTGATCGGCGCCTATCTGGCGCCCGGCGTGCTGGTGTCGCTGCCCAGCGGGTTCATTGCACGCCGCTTCGGCGACCGGGCAGTGGCGGTGGGCAGTGCGTGGCTGATCGCGCTGGGCGGGGTGGTGGCCGCGCTCGCGGTGGAGCACGGCTGGGGCAGCCTGGCGATCGGGGCTGGCCGGGCGATCTCCGGCATCGGAGCGGTGGGCATGTCGGTGATGCAGGGCAAGATGGCGGCCGACCGGTTCACCGGGGGCGGGCTGTCGGCGGTGATGGCGGTGCTGCTCGGCGCATTTCCCATCGGCATCGGCCTGGCGCAGGTGACGCTGCCGCCGGTGGTCGCGGCCCATGGCATCGCCGCCGGGTTCTGGCTGGGGGCCGCGGTGGCCGGGCTGTCGGCGCTGCTGTTCACCCTGGCCTGGACGGAGGCGGCGGAGACCGCGCCGCGGACGCTGGCCTGGCCGAGCCGGCGGGAGTTGCTGCTGGTGTCCGTCGCCGGGCTGATATGGATGGTCTACAACGCGGCCTACTTCAATTTCATGGCCTGGATGCCGTCGCTGCTGGTGGTGCGCGGGCATCCGCCGTGGGTGGCAGACACGGTGCTGTCGCTGGCCACCTGGGGCAACCTGCCGGCGATGCTGCTGGGCGGGGCGGTGGCGATGCGATTCGGCACGACGCGGGTGTTCATGGTGGGCACGCTGGCTTGCGCCGTATCCGTGGCGGCGCCGGCGGTGCACGACATGCCGATATTGTGGGGCCTGCTGTTCGGCACGGTGGCGGCGATGCATGGCGGGCTGATCGTGGCGCTCGCCCCGCTGTCGTGCCGGCCGCAGAACCGGGCGGTGGGGATGGGGGTGTTCTATGTCACCTACTATGTCGGCGGCACGGTGATGCCGGCGCTATGCGGGGCGGCAGCCGACTGGGCGGGCGATCCCGGTGGCGCCCTGGTGTTCGCTGCCGCGGTTTCGCTGGCGGCGATCCCGCTGTTCCTGCTGCATGGGCGGATGATGCGCGCGCCGGCGATGCGGTGAATCGGCAATAGGCCTGCCGCTGGTTGGACAAGCCGTCCCCCGGCGGGCAAGGTGCCGGTGCGTCCATGAGGAGAACCGCCGCGATGTCCGACACCACCAGCCAGCTTGCCGACCTGCTGCTCGCCGCCCGGGCCAACATGGCCACCGGGCGCATCGCCAGCCTGCCGGAGGCGCTGAAGCCCAAGGACATGGCGGCGGCCCTGGCGGTGCAGCACAAGGTGGCGGCCAGCTTCGCCATCGGCGGCTGGAAGGTGGGCGCGCCCGGCGGCGTGAAGGTGTGCGGCGCCTTGCCGGCGGCCACCATCCAAGCCAGCCCGGCGAAGCTCGCCGCCGCCGAGCATCCGCTGCGCATGGTGGAAAGCGAGGTGGCTTTCCGCATGAAGGCCGACCTGCCGCCGCGCGGCACGCCGTACACGAAGGCCGAACTGATTGCCGCGATCGACACGATGCACCCGGCCATCGAGGTGTGCGAGGCGCGCTTCGTGGAGCCGAAGGATTTCGACCTGCTGACCAACGTGGCCGACAGCCAGTCGCATGGCGGCTTCGTCCACGGCCCCGGCACGAAGGACTGGCAGAAGGTGGATCTTTCCGCGCAGGTCTGCCGCCAGCACATCAACAGCGCGCTGGACAGCGAGCGCACCGGCTATCCGTTCGGCGATATCCTCGACCTGATGCTGTGGCTGGCCAATGAGGGCAGCACCTGGGCGGGCGGGCTGAAGGCCGGGCAGTTCTGCACCTGCGGCTCGTGGAGCGGGGCCAACCGCGCCCCGGCCGGTGCGACGGTGCGCGCCGAGTTCCCGGGGCTGGGCGAGGCGCAGATCGAATACGGCGCCTGATACCAACCGCCGAAATGAATGACCGCTCCAAAGCAAGCACGGGGCGCTGCCCCGCACCCCGCCAGGCCCGGCGCGCGCCTTCGCGCGACGGGCCGAGCCCCTGGACCTCATATCATTGAAATAGATGGGTTTCCAAAGGCCCTCGGCCTTTGGCGGGTCCAGGGCAGAGCCCTGGTCT